>ENA-OQJT01000055-OQJT01000055.1-human-gut-metagenome-genome-assembly--contig:-NODE-55-length-24499-cov-1.339365_pt1 | contig 24499 bp, 24 predicted proteins | sample MGYA00242612_ERZ504779 | MGnify/ENA primary metagenome ERZ504779 (study PRJEB26092, sample SAMD00036366) | human gut metagenome | host: Homo sapiens | study: EMG produced TPA metagenomics assembly of...
AATTCTCGGTCTTCTTGCATAATATGTCATATGAGATGCCGTGATCAGCTGATACAGGTTATATCTTCCAATATCATTCTGTGCAATCAAAATAATGTGATGTGTCGGCATCTTACGGATTGCATTAACATTACGATCCCCAAACTTGTTCATTTCTTTTAAATTCATGATGTGCTGATCTTTGAGCATTTCAACAAATTTTACAAAAATTTCTGCTGTTGCCCCTGCATCATCAACCGCACGGTGATGATTTTCTAATGAAATTCCAAGTGCTTTTGCAACCAGATTCAATTTATATTTCGAAAGGGTCGGAAGCAGCACACGTGCAAGAGCCACTGTATCAACAGCTGTGAATTCCTGTTCCAGACCAAGCACACGACAATTCTGTTCGATAAACCCGACATCAAATCCTGCATTATGCGCAACCAATGCGCCCTCACCAATAAATTCGAGAAACTGTGGCAGCACAACCTCGATTGTCGGAGCATCCAGCACCATCTCATCTGTAATACTTGTCAGATTTGTGATTTCGAAAGGAATCGGGCGTTCCGGATTTACAAAGGTACTGAACTTGTCTACAATCTGCCCATTCTCAACCTTCACAGCTCCAATCTCAATAATTCTGTCACGGATAGAACTGAATCCTGTTGTCTCGATATCAAAAACAATATAGGTATCATCCAATGTCTGATCTTTTGCATTAACTGCAATCTCAGTTAAGTCATCGACCACATAGCCTTCCACACCATATAGAACTTTAAACGGATCATCTTTATCCAATGTCTCTATATAGTGATTTGCAACCGGGAACGCCTGGGCTACACCATGATCTGTAATTGCAATCGCCGGGTGTCCCCAGTCATGTGCTCTGCGGACGATATCTGTCACTTCAGAAACTCCATCCATATCGCTCATCTTTGTATGGCAATGAAGTTCTACACGTTTCGTTGGATTGAGATCTTGCCTTGAGACCGTAAAGTCTCCAATCTTCTTGATTCCTGTAATTGAACCGATTGTCAGTTCACCATCGAATTTATCAATTGTCGTCACACCTTTGATCTTAACGAAAGCACCTTTCTTCAAATCTCCGAGAATCTCCGGTAACTGATCATTTCTGGCAAACATCTTGATCGTGATTGTATCCGTAAAATCAGTCACAGCAAAGATAATGATCGTCTTCTCATTTCTGATCTCTCGTGTATCAAAATTGATAATCTTACCATGAATTGTGATCTCACCCATCTCAGAAACAACCTGTTCCAATTTAATTGGCTCATCTTCAAAATTCTTTCCGTAGATCAGGTTCGGATCGTCTCCGATCTTCACCGGACGCACATAATCCTTCTTGCGGAATTCCTTCTTTTTGAACTCTTTCTTTCCGCCCGAAACGGATGCATTTCCTGAAGAAGATTTTCCTGAAGTCTCTGCTTTCTTTTCTCCGGAAGACGAGCTTCCTGATTCAGATGACTTCTTCTTTGCCTCCACAGCAGACTTTCGCTCCTCATATTCGCCTCTCTGTTTCGCGCGCCGTTCAAAGATTGCATTAATTTCCTGCTGAATCCTCTGCTCGTCATATTCTCTGCTTCCCTGACCCTCGTTTTCTTTATATGTAACCCGGATATCAACATTCATATGAAAACGATTCCTGAATACATCGTCCAGCAGATTCATGATCTCTTCTTTTCTTCCTTCGGAAACAATCGTATCAAGAAGCTCCAGACGGACGACATTTCCCTCTTCATAGTTCACTTCTGCCTGCAAAAACATGTTTGCAGCAAGGACACTGATTTCTTTCAGTTCAAGAATCAAACTCTCTTTGTACTCTTCCATCACTGTTTCCGGTGTATAAAGCTCAGACAGTTCATACTCTTCCAGAATCTGAAGTTTTACAGAAGATGTTCCAAAGAGCTGCTCTTTGATCCGCTGCTCCATCTGCCATATTTTCTTCTTTGGGATCAGATGATGGCTCTTTAAATGTACATGCAGAAAATCACGACCGGAATTAGTCGTGATTTTCTTAACTTCCACATCAGCAAAGAGAACTTTAAATTCCTCTTCTACTTTCAATGTGGGAAATACATGAAAAATGTTTTTTCATTCTTTATTTGTTCCAATTCAATAACTCCTGTCTTAAAGTATCAAGAAGTTCTTCTTCCTTTACCTTCTTGACGATCTCACCCTTCTTGATCAAAAGTCCTTCCCCAATACCTCCTGCAATTCCGATATCGGCTTCTTTTGCCTCTCCAGGTCCGTTTACAACACATCCCATAACTGCAACTTTAATATCAAGCGGAATGTCTGCTACCATCTCTTCTACCTGGTTTGCAAGCTTGATCAGATTAATTCTTGTTCTTCCACAAGTCGGACAGGATACAACCTCAATACCTCCCTTGCGAAGTCCAAGTGTCTTAAGGATCAGTTTTGCTGTACGAATCTCTTCTACCGGATCTCCCGTCAGGGAAACACGAATTGTATTACCGATTCCCTCATGGAGAATGATTCCAAGTCCTACAGAAGATTTTACATTTCCTGAATATACGGTTCCAGACTCTGTAATTCCAACATGAAGCGGATATGGGCATTCTTTAGCGATCAGCTCATGCGCCTTCACACACATCAGAACATCAGAAGATTTAATGCTGACAACAAGGTTGTCATAGCCCATAGACTCGATCAGGTGAACTTTGTCCAGCGCACTCTCCACGATCCCTTCTGCAGTAACACCACCATATTTCTCAAGCAGATGTTTCTCAAGAGAACCACTATTTACACCGACACGGATTGGAACATTATACTCTTTCGCTTTGTCTACTACTGCCTGTACCCGTTCTTTTGCACCGATATTTCCCGGATTGATACGGATCTTATCAGCTCCATTCTCAATTGCTGCGATTGCCATCTTATAATCAAAATGAATGTCTGCAACAAGCGGAATATGAATCTGTTTTTTAATCTCTTTGATTGCTTTTGCAGCCTCCATTGTCGGAACTGTACAGCGGATGATCTCACATCCTGCTTTTTCCAGACGCAGGATCTGCTCCACTGTGGCTTCTACATCTTCTGTCCTTGTATTTGTCATAGACTGGATTGCAATCGGGTGGTCCCCCCCAATCACAACATCCCCAATTCTTACTTCTTTCGTCTGATTTCTGTACATGATCTGTACCCCCTGTTTCCACTGCTCTGCAAGTACTTTCTGTGTCATCTGCTGAGGCAGAATCACCTTTTACTTTCCACTTTTTTCAAATGTCTTCTGACTTCCATATTCTGAATCCGTCAGTGTCAGTACGTTCTGCTCTACACTGTATTCGTAAGTTCCTTCCATCACATCCGCAACATCTCTAAGATCCTGCTGGGAATATTTTTTCGTCTTTTCAGCCTGTGTGGCAAGTTTCTCTTCATTCACATGAATCGCAAAACGCTTATGTTCCATGTCGATCGTATACTCGACCGGAACACTGACCGTACTTTCATCCAATGTCTGGACAATTGTCATCGCACCATTATTCTTGATTTTGAGCTTCATTCCATCATCTGTATTCTCCCAGTTTCCTGCCAGAGGATTAGAAGTAAAAAGCTTCACTGCAAAAAAGATAGCAATTAAAATAATCAAGACCGATGTTACCGTCATAACTGTTCTCCAGGCTATATTTCTCTTTTCTTCATTATCTTTCAGTAACATAAAAATCACTTCCTTTGCATATTTATCTTATCCAAAAATACCGCCAATAATTCCATAGGAAATGACTGACATAATAAATGCTGCGAGGCAGACACCAACAACAACTGCCGGAAAAGCTTTTCTAAAGCGGATTCCAAGCAGAGCTGCGATCAGTGATCCTGTCCACGCTCCGGTTCCCGGAAGAGGAATTCCAACAAAAAGTACAAGACCCCAGAACTCATATTTCTCTATCTTGTCACTTTTACTCATTGCCTTCTTCTCCAACTTCTCCACCATCGGCTTCAAACGCTTCGTTCCTTTCATCCAGTCAAAGATCTTTGTGATCAGTAAAAGGATGAATGGGATTGGAACAAGATTTCCAATCACACAGATAGGTACTGCTTTTGCAAGTTCCACGTTCAAAAATGCCGGTCCTGCTGCAAGCAGTCCTCCACGCAATTCCAGAATCGGAACCATTGAGATCAGGAAGAGAATAAATTCCTTACCGACCTTTCCGCCCAGTGTCACCATAAACCAGTTGATCAAAGCTTCACTCATTCAGTTATTTCTCCTTTATATATGTTCTCAAAAAATCAAAAAGCGTCTCCATCTCTTTTCTTGTACCAATTGTAATTCTCAGATACTGATCGATTCGTGGTGCATTCCAATGTCTGACATAGATATTATTCTCTTTCAAAGCCTGGAAAAGTTCATTCGCATCAACCTTTGGATGTCTTGCAAAAATAAAATTCGCCTTTGCATCCGGGAAAACAAAACCAAGTTTCAAAAGCTCTTCTTTTGCCCATTCTCTTGTTTCAACTATTTTACGAACTCCTTCTTCAAAATATACTTTGTCTTTAACCGCTTCCACACCACAGGCAAGAGCTGTCTGATTCATCGTGTAAGAGTTAAAAGAATATTTCACATCATTCAGGCAGCGGATCAGATCCGGATTCGAGATTGCATATCCGATTCGCATACCAGCCATACTTCTTGCCTTTGAGAAAGTCTGTGTCACAATAAGATTATCATACTTATCGATCAGTTCAATCGCAGATCTTCCCGCAAAATCAATATACGCCTCATCTACGATCACGATAGAATTCCTGTTCTGCTTTAAGATACCTTCTACAAATTCAAGATCTTCATAAATTGCTGTCGGCGCATTTGGATTCGGGAAAATAATTCCGCCGTTTTCAGCATAATAATCCTCTTTCACAATCTTAAAGTTTTCATCAAGTTCTGGACAGTGATAAGGAATCCGATATAATTCTGCCCAGACTTTATAAAAAGAATATGTAATATCCGGGAAGAGAATTGGGAGATCCGAATTAAAAAAAGGTGAGGAAACACATAGAAATCACATCATCAGATCCAACTCCTACAAAAACCTGATCTTTTCCTACGCCATAATAATCTGCAAGACTTCCGACGAGTTCGTCCGCAGTCGGATCCGGATACAGGCGAAAACGGTCTGTGTCCATCTCTTTCAGAACACGTTCCACTCCCGGTGCCGGTGGATATGGATTCTCATTTGTATTCAGTTTTACAACCTTATGCTGTGGCTGCTCACCCGGTACATATGGTTCTACGCTACGTATATTTCTCAAAAGTTCTTCTCTTACAGCCATGGTACTACCTCTATCTATACTCTCTTGCAGCTCCGCAAATTTAGGAAGCGCATTTACAATTGTTTCATATGCTACACAATACGCCATTCTGACATATCCGGGACATCCAAAAGAGCTTCCCGGAACGATCAGAATATTGTATTTCTTCGCGGTATTACAAAATTCTTTTTCATCTGCAACCGGTGATTTTACAAAGAGATAAAATGCTCCTTCCGGTTTGATGCACTCAAATCCAAGTTCTTTCAATCCATTATAAAGAGTCTCTCTGTTTCTGTCATAATATGAAATGTCTGTCTTCTCATTCAGACATGCCTTCACCACTTTCTGCTGCAGTGTCGGTGCATTGACAAATCCAAGAATTCTCGTTGCAACGTTAGCTGCGGCGTTCAGTTTCTCACTGTCTGCCACTTCATCCGGAATCACAAGATAACCGATACGTTCTCCCGGAAGAGAAAGTGATTTACTAAAAGAATATCCTACAACTGTATTTGCATAATACTTTGTGAGATATGGAACTTCTACTCCGTCATAAGCAAGTTCTCTGTATGGTTCATCTGAGATCAGATAAATCTCTGTTCCAAATTCTTTCTGTTTCTTCTCAAGAATCGCTGCTAGCTTCTGAATCGTCTCTTCAGAATATACAACACCTGTCGGATTATTCGGCGTATTGACGATGACTGCCTTTGTTTTTGGTGAGAGCTTTTCTTCAAACTCATCAAGCTTTGGCTGGAATGTCTCTGTATCCGGAGATATCTCCACGATCACACCGTCATAATTATCTGTATAGCTTCTGTATTCTCCAAAATAAGGAGCAAACACAACAACTTCATCACCTGGATTCAGCAGTGATTTCAAAATCACATTAAGACCTCCCGCTGCTCCGACTGTCATCGTAATATTGCGGGAAGCAAAGTTTGTTCCAAAGCGTTCATTTAAGGAATCAGCAACTGCCTGTCTCACATCCTCATAACCTGCATTGCTGTTCGTATAACCGTGAAGCACGATCGGATCCTCTTCGGAAAGGATCTCGATCATTGCTTTCTTTACCGCTTCCGGTGCCGGAACATTTGGATTTCCCAGGCTGAAGTCAAATACATTCTCTGCTCCGTATTTTGCTGCAAGACGGTTGCCCTCTTCAAACATCGCACGGATTGCAGAGCTGTTCGCTACCATGTTTTCCATTTTTTTTTGAAATCATTGCTGTCCTCCTATTCTTGTCACAAACCCTTTCTCTTCCAAAAAAGCCGGACGATAAGATAATTTTGCCTTACGGAGTCCTTCTTCCCCGGCATCATCTTCTCTATTCACATAAGTGTAATCCATGCATTCATGTTCAACAAACTGCTGATTAATCATAGGGTATGCTCCCTGTACATCTGCAAATGCTTTCTCAATATGAACAACAAATGTATCCTTGCACAGTTCTTCCCCTACTGTAAAAGCAACAATTTTTTCGCCATTTCTCAACACTCCGCCTTTAAAGCCGAGTTCTTTGTATAAACGGAGGGAATTCAACGAAACGCACATCTCTGCGTTCTTCTCAGGATCATCATTACATCCATTCGAATTTCTCCACTTCAGAGCCATCTGAAAGCACTCTTCTACATTCTCATCACTGAGTGATTCGTAAGACCAGTCCGGATAAAGCTGCTTAAACTTATTAATATGGTTTCGCTTTCCGTGAAGCTTCTTTCCTGCAAGTGTTGCAAGCTTCTCCGTCTCATAGATGTAATCTGCCTGATCTCTGTCATATTCAATCCGGAATTGTCCCGGATACCACTCTTCCATCTGTGAAAAATTCTCCGGTGTCACACAGTAAAGACCGAATTCACAGTCTTCATCCTCGCAGATCTTCATCAATTCTTCCAATGCAGCTTTGACGGCTTCCGGCTTTCCTACAGGGTAAGCATAAGTATGTCCATCTCCTTCATCACGAAATACAAGTGCATTATGAAGGATTGCATATTTCACTTTATACTGTCTGGACCAGAGATATACATTCGCAAATGTTCTCTCGCAGCTTCTGCTTGGAGCCTGTGCAAAATAATAGTCAATCAGTTCTTTGTCTTCCAGTTCCGGTCGTTTGAATTCCGGTATCATCCTTGTATTACTCCTCCATCTTTGCAAGCTTCGCTGTCTGATCCGCTGCAATCAGGCTGTCGATTACTTCATCCAGATCACCATTCAGAATGCTATCCAGTTTATGAAGTGTCAGCTTGATTCTATGATCTGTTACTCTTCCCTGTGGGAAGTTATATGTTCTGATCTTTTCAGAACGATCTCCTGTACCGATCTGGCTTCTTCTCTCTGCTGCCTCAGAAGCCTGTTTCTTCTCAAGCTCCAGGTCATACAGTTTGGAACGAAGCAGTCGGAATGCCTTCTCTTTATTCTGCAGCTGTGATTTCTCTGTCTGGCTGTAGATCACGATTCCGGTCGGGTAATGAGTCAGTCGTACCGCAGAGTCCGTTGTATTGACACACTGTCCACCATTTCCTGATGCACGCATTACATCGATACGGATATCCTTCTCATCGATTACAACATCAACTTCTTCTGCCTCAGGCATTACGGCTACAGTAATTGTTGAAGTATGAATTCTTCCGCCACTTTCTGTCTCCGGCACACGCTGTACACGATGTACTCCACTTTCGTACTTCATACGGGAATATGCTCCCTGTCCTGTGATCATGAATACACACTCTTTAAATCCGCCGATTCCATTCTCATTCAGAGAAATCATCTCTGTCTTCCATCTACGGCTGTCTGCATAATGCACATACATACGATAAACTTCTGCCGCAAAAAGTGCTGCCTCATCTCCACCTGCACCGGCACGGATCTCAACGATAACGTTCTTATCATCATTCGGATCCTTCGGAAGAAGAAGAATCTTAAGTTCCTGCTCCAATTCTTCAATTCTGGCTTTAGATTCATTCAACTCTTCTTTTGCAAGCTCACGCATCTCTTCATCTGATTCTTCTTCCAGGATCATCAGACTCTCTTCTACATTCTGCTTACAGTTCTTATATTCCTGATAAGCTTCAACGATTGGTGCAAGATCACTCTGCTCTTTCATCAGCTTACGGAAACGTTCCGGATCATTCGCCACATCCGGCTCCTGAAGTTCACCCATTACTTCCTGGTAACGAATTACCAAATCCTCTAATCTGTCAAACATAGTTCTATATCCTCTTCTATTTTTTATCTTCTTTATCTTTTTAATAGTACACGCCACAGACGATGCGGTCAAGTCCTGCCAGGTCCTTTTTTACGAACACCTTGTCATATCTTGCTTTTTTCATAAGATCAGAAACTTCTTTGCCCTGGTCATATCCAATCTCGAAAGCAAGTATTCCTCCTGTTTTCAGGAATTGTTTTGCATCAGTAACAATCTTCCGGTAGAAATACAATCCGTCTTCTTTCCCATCCAATGCACTGAATGGATCGTGAAGTTTTACTTCGTCTTGAAGCTTCTCAATTTCTGCTGTTCTGATGTAAGGTGGGTTTGATAAGATCATATCATAGGTTTCACTGACATTTTCAAAAAGATCGCTCAAAATCCAGTTCACTTTTCCTTTCTCATCCTTTTTCGTGCTTCTCAAATGTTTTTCATTTTTCTGTGCTACCATAAGAGCCTGCTCCGAAAAGTCAACACCTGTTCCTTCTATAAATATACCCTTTTGTTCTGCATAATGCATTACGCTCAGAAGAATACATCCTGACCCGGTACACATATCCAACAGTTGCAAACAACCTTTTGATCTGAATATCTCTTGTTTCATTATCTCCAGTGCCTCTTCCACAAGCACTTCTGTATCTTGTCTTGGAATCAGCACATGTTCATTCACCAGAAATTCAAGCCCCATAAATTCCTGACTTCCTGTAATATGCTGCAATGGAATATGATTTCTTCTTTTTTCAAGATATTCTTTATACTTTTTCCATGCTTCCGGATTCATGCTCTGATCCGGATCCATATAATAGCGAGCTTTCGTAATCCCTGTCACAAATTCCAACAGATACCACGCATCCAGATCTGCCTCTGTAATTCCTGCTTTCGCAAGAATTTCTTTTCCTTCTTTATATGCATTTTTCAAACTTATTGAATCGCTGCAATCTGTTTTATACACTGTCCTCTTGTCTGATTCTGTTCTCATTGCTTCAGGTTCTCCTCCTGCCATGTCTTCCAGTCAAACACTGCTTCCACTGCTTTGATCCCAACCTCGATCATACTGTCATCCGGTTCCTTTGTTGTCAGATTCTGAACCCAGAGTCCCGGTTTACTAAGTACATTGATTACCGGATGATCACTGTTTCCTGCCAGACGGATCAATTCATAAGAGATTCCTGCAATCAACGGAAGCAGGGCAATCCGAAGAAGTACTCTCACAATCTGGGACTTTGCCCGTAATAAAAAGCAAACAATAATACTTACGATCATGACAAAGAAAAGAAAGCTCGTTCCACATCTCTTATGTTGTTTGGAACTCTTCCGTACATTTTTCTACATTTAATTCCAATCCATGTTCGATGCAATTAATACATTTATGCTCTGCCCCGTGATACATAAATGTTCTCTTAATATCCTTTGTTCTGGAAATCAGAACAATATAGATCAGGAAAATAGCAACGCGGATCACACCTTCTAAAACAGTCATTACAAGATGTGAAGAGGTATGCTTTTCTATAATACTACTCAGATAATACGGAAGAACCATAAAAAATACCAACCGCAATCAAGACAGAAACCACAACTGTCAGATTCATGATCAGTTTTTCCTTCTTCTCCTGCTTTCTTGCCTCATCTTCTGTAAGAATTTCTTCTTCCTCGTCTTCAAAAAAACTTGCAGAATAAGTCAATGTTTTCATTCCCAGCACAAGAGAATCCACAAAATTAAAAATCCCCCGAATGAAAGGAATCTTTTGCGGTGCCTTCCATGGGAGAACTCCTTTGTATTCCTGAATATCAACTTCAATCTCTCCATCTGGTTTCCGGACGGCAACGGAATATGTTTCCCGATTCTTCATCATAATGCCTTCCAGCACTGCCTGGCCGCCTATATTCGATGATTTCATATACTTCTCCTAAACACAAAGAGGACTGAGATTTCCACCTCAGCCCTCATCACTTCGTATTTCTTATTTAATACCGTATTTCTTATTGAACTTATCAACACGGCCACGAGCCTGTGTTGCTTTCTGCTGACCTGTGTAGAATGGATGACACTTGGAGCAGATTTCTACGTGGATGTTCTCCTTTGTAGATCCTGTAACAAATGTGTTTCCACAGTTGCATGTTACAGTTGCCTGATAATAATTAGGATGGATACCTTCGCGCATGATTTTCACCTCTCTATTTTTAAATTACTTATTATTTTCTCTAAACAGCTTTCTAATTGTATCACACATTTTTTAATAATGCAACACCTTTTTAGATAAATTTCTGACGGATGATCTGCTGAACAAGTTCTTCGTTTGTTTTTGTACGGGAAAACATATTCAAAAGATTGTCCACTGCCTCTTCTGATTTCATGCCGTTCATTGCTTTTCTCATAATATAAACTGCATCCTGTTCTTCCTTTGTAAGAAGAAGATCTTCTCTTCTTGTTCCTGATTTTGGAATATCAATTGCCGGGAACACTCTTTTCTCCTGAAGCTTTCTGTCAAGCATCAGTTCCATGTTACCTGTCCCCTTAAATTCTTCATAAACAACATCATCCATCTTGCTTCCTGTATCAACCAGTGCTGTTGCAAGAATCGTAAGGCTTCCACCTTCTCTCATATTTCTTGCTGCTCCGAAGAAACGCTTTGGACTGTAAAGTGCTGCCGGATCAAGACCACCGGAAAGTGTTCTTCCTGATGGCGGAACGATCAGGTTATATGCTCTTGAAAGTCTTGTGATGCTGTCAAGGAGGATCATAACGTCTTTTCCATGCTCTACCAGACGTTTTGCTCTTGAGATAACCATTTCTGATACTCGTTTGTGATGCTCCGGAAGTTCATCAAATGTAGAATGAATCACCTCTACATTCGGGCCTTCAATTGCCTCACGAATATCAGTTACCTCTTCCGGACGTTCATCGATCAACAGAATCAGAAGATGCATATTCGGTTCTGTCTTCTGTACAGATAGTGCAACTTCCTTTAATAATGTAGTTTTTCCTGCTTTCGGTGGAGATACGATCATACCTCTCTGTCCTTTTCCAATAGGGGAAACAAGATCAACAATACGCATTGCTGTTGTACAGCCCGGATTCTCCAGACGGATTCTCTGATTCGGGAAAATCGGAGTCAGGTCTTCAAAGTTCTTTCTCTTCATTGCCTCTGCCGGGCGCAGTCCATTGATCGTAGACACATAAAGAAGTGCACTGAACTTTTCTCCCTGCGTCTTAACTCTTGTATTTCCGGTCAGGATATCGCCTGTTTTAAGCCCGAATCTGCGAATCTGTGAAGGAGCAACATAGACATCTCCATCTCCCGGAAGATAATTGTCAGAACGAATGAAACCATATCCATCCTGAAGTACTTCAAGGATTCCGTTTGCTGTAAAACCACTGTCCAGCTGTTCAATATCTGTCTCTTCTTTTTTCTCTTCTTTCACTTCTTCTCTCGCTTCTTCTGCTGCCTCTTTCTGCTCTTCCTGCTCATCCAGCTCAAGCATTGCATCGATCAGATCGCCTTTCTTTAATGTAGAAACACCTCTCATCTTTCTTGCTTTTGCAAGTTCTTTCAATGTTGCCAGCGGCAATGATTCATATTTTTCTCGTGTCATATTCTTTTCCTTTCTTTTCAGGTATATCTGTTCTGTCAATCCACTTCACATGTGCCCTTTTCACATACTGGATTATTCATTCATACTTCGGGAATACAAGTCTGATTCGACTTTAATGGAAATTTGCTTTAAATATGGTGTTATTATACAGTATATTTTTCTAAAAGAAAGAACTTTTTGAACTTTTCTCTGTTTTCCTGTACTTGCGTGTTTCCTTTTTCAGTGGTATCATTAATTCAATCAAATCAGAGAGGTATAAAATCATGACAAACAATGAAAAAGCTTTAAAAATGCATGAAGAATGGAATGGTAAGATAGAGACAACTGCCAAAGCGCATGTCAACTCAAGAGAAGATCTTGCCATCGCTTATACTCCGGGTGTTGCTGAACCTTGTAAGGTGATCGCACAGGATCCTGAAGCTGCATATAAATACACTATGAAAGCCAATACAGTTGCTGTTGTATCTGACGGAAGTGCTGTTCTTGGTCTTGGGAACATCGGTGCACTTGCTGCTATGCCGGTTATGGAGGGAAAAGCGGTTCTGTTTAAGGAATTCGGTGGTGTCAACGCAGTTCCGATCTGTCTGGATACACAGGACACAGAAGAGATCATTAAATCTGTAGTCAACATCGCACCGGCTTTCGGTGGAATCAATCTAGAAGATATTTCAGCTCCACGCTGTTTCGAAATTGAAACACGCCTGAAAGAACTTCTGAACATTCCGGTTTTCCATGATGACCAGCACGGAACGGCTATCGTTGTCCTCGCCGGAATCATCAATGCCCTGAAAGTAACAGGAAAGAAGAAAGAAGATTGCCGTGTTGTAGTGAATGGAGCCGGATCTGCCGGAGTTGCTATCACAAAGCTGCTTCTCACTTATGGTTTCCCTCATATTACAATGTGTGACATCAATGGAATCATTTCCAAGAGCTCACCGAACCTGAACTGGATGCAGCAGCAGATGACTGAAGTTACAAATCTGGAAGAACGCACCGGAACACTTGCCGATGCATTAAAAGGTGCTGATATTTTCGTTGGTGTTTCTGCTCCGAATATTGTTTCTAAAGAGATGGTTGCTTCCATGAATAAGGATGCGATTCTGTTCGCCATGGCAAACCCTGTACCGGAGATCATGCCTGACCTTGCAAAAGAAGCAGGTGCCAAAGTTGTCGGAACAGGACGTTCTGACTTCCCGAACCAGGTAAACAATGTTGTTGCGTTCCCTGGTATTTTCAAAGGTGCATTAGAAGGACGTGCCACACAGATTACAGAAGAAATGAAACTTGCTGCTGCCAATGCAATCGCAGGTCTTGTTTCAGAAGAAGAATTGAATGAAAACAACATTCTTCCGGAAGCCTTTGATCCTCGTGTAGCAGACACAGTAAGCAAAGCAATTAAGGATTTAATCTAATATGTGGGGAGAGAAGCGCTACCACTCTCTTGACTATGCATTAAAATCCCAGTTTGGAGAGAAAGTATATCGCATTGCATTGAACGGCGGTATGACTTGTCCGAACCGTGATGGTAAGATCGGATATGGTGGCTGTATCTTCTGCAGTGGTATGGGTTCGGGAGATTTTGCCGGTTCTGCCTGCAAAACAATTACAGAACAGCTCGCAGAAGGGAAAGCCATTCTTGCCAGAAAGCGTCCGGTGCATGCTTATATCGCATATTTCCAGGCTTTTACGAGTACCTATGCCCCCATAGAATACTTGCGGAAAGTTTTTACAGAAGCAATCGAAGACCCTGATGTAAAAGTACTTGCAATCGCAACCCGCCCTGACTGTTTAGATTCTGATGTTCTGGAACTTTTAGATGAATTGAATCAGATCAAGCCTGTCTGGGTTGGAACTTGGTCTTCAAACCATTCACCCAGAATCTGCCAGATACATTCGCAGAGGTTATCCTTTAGAGGTATTTGATACTGCTGTACATGAACTGAAGCGCCGGAATCTGACTGTTATCGTACATGTCATTTTATTCCTGCCCGGAGAGACTCATGAAATGATGCTTGAGACAATCGAATATTTGAATCATTCAGATATTGACGGAATCAAGTTGCAGCTTCTCCACATTTTGGAAGGAACTGATCTTGCAGTTGAATATCAGAAATATCTTTCAGATCCTGCCTATACCGGTCCTGCTTTCCATATCCCGGATGCGGACGAATACATCGGTCTGCTCACTGAATGTATCCAACATTTGCGTCCGGAAATTGTCATTCACCGACTGACCGGTGACGGACCGAAGGATCTCTTGATTGCACCTCTGTGGACAGGCGCAAAACGAACTGTTTTAAATCAGATCCACAAATATATGAAAGATCATGACTTGTACCAGGGAAAGGAGTATTATGGCTGAAACATTTACATTATATAAATTGATCGTGTTGTACATGTTGGATAGAGTCGATTTTCCGCTTACAACTTCCCAAATATCAGAATTTATTCTGGATAAAGGGTATACAACTTATTTCCGTCTTCAGTCTGCGCTTGCAGAATTAACGGATTCCGGACTTCTGAAAATTGAGCTGACACATAATCGTACACTTTATAATCTCACAGAAGAAGGGGCTGCTACGATCAACTATTTCAGAAATAAAATTTCTCCTGAGATTCGTCAGGAAATTGATAATTTTATCAATGAGAAAAAATATGATCTGAAAGAAGAGGTTTCTGTTAAATCGGATTACTATCTGAATACAAACCATGAATATGAAGTAAAATGCCAGATTTTAGAAAATGGCTCCCACCTCATCGATATGACACTCACTGTGCCAACTCAGACTGAGGCAGAAGCCATTGTAAATAACTGGAATCGAAAGAATCAGGAGATTTACGCTTTACTGCTCTCGCAGCTTCTGTAAACGCTCCTTGATCTGTTTCTCATAACCAAGATCGCCGGGTTCATAGAACCTGGCGTCTTTTATTTCATCCGGAAGATACTGCTGATCCACATAATGATTCGGATAATCATGTGCGTACTTATATCCTATTCCGTGTCCTAACTTCTGTGCACCTTTATAATGTGCATCCTGAAGGTGTGTCGGAACAGTTGTTTTATTGTTCCGTACTGCATCGTTCGCTGCAAATATTGCATTAACGGCAGAATTACTCTTTGGCGCAGATGCCACATAAGTCACCGCCTGTGAAAGAATGATCTGAGATTCCGGCATTCCGATCCTCTCAACTGCCTGTGCAGCCGCAACCGCAACAGTAAGTGCCATCGGATCCGCATTTCCAACATCTTCCGATGCACAGATCATAATTCTTCTCGCTATAAACTTCACATCTTCTCCTGCATACAACATCTTTGCAAGATAAAAGACCGCTGCATCCGGATCTGAGCCGCGCATGCTCTTAATAAATGCAGAGATAATATCGTAATGGTTATCTCCTTTTTTGTCATAATTCACCACTCGTTTCTGAATGCATTCTGACGCGACATCTAAAGTAATATGAATTTGTCCATCTTCGCTTCTGTCCGTTGTCAATACACCCAGTTCAATCGCATTCAGTGCATTTCTTGCATCTCCACCTGACACATCCGCCAAAAATTCAAGTGCATCATCTTCTATCACTGCATGAAAGCTTCCAAGACCTTTCTCAGTATCATTCACTGCACGGAGAAGCAGTTCCTTAATATCCGTCTTCTCCAGTGGACGCAATTCAAAGATACTTGATCTCGAAATCAAAGCTCCATTTACCTCAAAATAAGGATTCTCCGTTGTTGCGCCAATCAGGATCAACGTTCCATCTTCCACAAATGGAAGCAGATAATCCTGCTGCCCTTTATTAAAGCGATGAATCTCATCAATAAAAAGAATCGTCTTCTTTCCATACATTCCCTGCAGATCTTTTGCTTCTTTCACTACTTCTTCCATATCTTTCTTTCCGGCAACTGTCGCATTGATCTGTTTGAACTCTGCACTGGTTGTATGTGCGATCACCTTTGCCAGTGTTGTCTTTCCTGTTCCCGGAGGTCCGTAAAAAATCAAAGAACTCAGCTTATCTGCCTTAATTGCCCGGTAAAGCAATTTATCTTTTCCTATGATATGCTTCTGTCCCACTACTTCATCCAGTGTCACCGGACGCATCCTGGATGCAAGCGGAGATTCCTTCTCTTTATTTGTCTCTCTCATATAATCAAATAAATCCATCTTTCTCTCCTGTTTTCAATCTTATATTCACATTTTCAATCCATGATCAGATGATCCACTGTCACAAACTCATAACCTTTCCCCTGCAACAGATCTACAATCCGTATAGCCGCCTGCACAGAAGAAGGATAACAGTCATGCAATAAAATAACATCTCCCGGATTTATCTCTTCCACAACTGTTTTTACAACCGCCCCTGCATCTTCGGTCATCCAGTCCAGCGGATCCACCGTCCATCCGATATATATTCTGCTCAGATCTTGTTCGCTGTCCACCGGGAGTTCCCCGTAAGGCGCTCTTGCGAACACCGGTTGTTTTCCCGTTATCTTTTCAATCACCGTATCTGTCTGTTCCAGTTCTTTCTTTGCTTCTCCCGTTTCCAGCTTTGACAGATTGCAATGCGTATAAGTATGATTTCCGATCAAATGACCTTCCTCATACATTCTTTTCACAATTTTTTCATTCTCATCTTTTTCTACATTTTCGCCGATCAGAAAAAAGGTCGCCCTCACTTTACGTTCCTTTAATCCATCCAACAGAATCGGGGTAGAGGATGCATTAGGACCGTCATCAAATGTAAGCGCAGCAACCGGTTTTACCTCATCTGATACATTCTGACTTCGCACTGAATCAGATGAGACACTCATTGTTTTTCTCCCATCCATCTTTATCAGAAATGGGGACATGCCCAAAAACACCAGAAGACAGAAAAACTGTACTACATAACCCCAACTTTTTCCAGACATCATGACAGCTTCCCGCCTTTGACATTCTTACTCTATTCTTATGTCCTGCACCTCGGCATCATTCCTTCTTTTTTCTATGCTTTTCTCTGTATTCCGTCGGACTTGTCTTCTTCACTTTTCGAAATGCTTTCGAAAAATAAAGATTATTCTCAAAACCAACAGAAATATGCAATCGCCGAAACCGACAGCCCCGTCTCTTTCAGCAGACGGCAAGCCTGCTGGATTCTGTATTCTGTCAGATATTCTTTTGGTGAACAATTCATATAGGTCTGAAAAGAGCGAAACAGATGACTTCTGCTGATTCCTACATAGTCTGCGATATCTTCCACTGTCACGGGATAAGAATAATTGGTTTCTATATAATTTTCTGCCTTTTCTACATACAAAAGCTTTGCATCTCTTTCCTGATCTTCCCCTTCATGATAGTGCATAAAGACTGACAGAAGACTGTAAAGTGCTCCGGTCATGGCAACCGCTTCTTCATACCCATTGCCCTTTGCATTATAAATCTGTTCCAATCCATTCCGGATCTGTTCATCCGGCACATTTCCTCTTTTTAAAAAAGGACGTTCTTTCAGAAAACCTGTATTTCGAATGATCGATGCCGCATCCGTCCCCATAAATCCAGCCCAGGCGTATTCCCATGGTTCCTGCTGATCGGCATAATACTTTACTTCCACGCCCGGATATAAAATAAACGTATCTCCGGCTTCTAATTTCCACGTCTTTTCTCCAACTGTATAGTATCCTGTTCCTGACAAAATATGGTGGATACAATAATGATCCCTGACTCCGGGTCCCCACTGATATCCTGCTTCACACCTTTGATATCCCGTGTTATATACAGACAACGAAGTCATCAGAATTTCTCCTGACTTATACGAATGTTTGTAAGTCTCTGCCATCTCCCGGCTCCTTTCCCGTATCCTGTGATCTATTATAACACCTCATCTTTTTAATGCAACATTATTACATGCCACAGCACGTATTTTTTTATAGACGTTTTCACTCATTAACGATATAATAAATATAAATAAATCTGATCGACTGGATTACTTTTAATGGAGGTAAATAATGATGAAGAAAAAATTGTTTGATATGTTTGCAGAACTTTTTGGTAATTCCGAAGGAGCTCGTTTTTACTTTTCTCCTGGACGCGTGAATCTGATTGGTGAACACACAGATTATAACGGTGGACATGTATTTCCATGTGCACTGACACTTGGTACTTACGGTGCCGCACGCAAAAGAGAGGATAACAAGATCCATTTTTATTCCATGAATCTGGACTCCTTTGGTATTGTAGAAGCATCTCTTGATGATCTGACAAATAAAAAAGAATACAACTGGGCAAACTATCCGCTTGGTGTAGTTTGGGCATTCAAAGAAAAAGGACATACAATCACAAGTGGTTTTGATATGGTAATTTGGGGAAATATTCCGAACGGTTCCGGACTTTCCTCTTCTGCTTCCCTAGAAGTTCTCACTGGTGTGATCCTGACAGACCTGTTCGAGATCAAAGATCTTTCCATGACAGATCTTGCACTGATCGGCCAGTATTCTGAGAATAACTTCAACGGATGCAACTGTGGTATCATGGATCAGTTTGCTGTTGCCATGGGTAAAAAAGACCACGCAATTTTCCTTGACACAAGTGATTTAAGCTACGAATATGCACCTTGCGTTCTTGATGGTGCCAAGATTGTGATCACAAACAGTAAAGTAAAGCATAGTCTTGTTGATTCTGCTTATAACGACAGAAGAAACGAATGTGCTGCTGCACTGAAAGCACTTCAGAGCGAACTTGACATTCAGGCACTTGGCGATCTTACTCCTGAAGAATTCGAGGCACACAAATCCTTGATCAAAGATGAGATCCAGTTACAGCGTGCAAAACATGCTGTATACGAAAACCAGCGTACAATCGATGCTGTTACAGCGCTGAAAGCCGGAGACATTGAAAGATTCGGAAAATTAATGAATCAGTCCCACATTTCACTGCGTGATGATTATGATGTATCCTGTGAAGAGATTGATATCCTTGTAGACCTTGCATGGAAGATTCCTGGTGTTCTCGGTTCCCGTATCACAGGCGGCGGATTTGGCGGTTGCACAGTCAGCATCGTAAAAGATGAATCTGTAGATACATTTATCGAAACAATCGGAAAAACATATCTTGAAAAAGTAGGACATGAAGCTGAGTTCTACACAGTAGATATCGGAGACGGTGCTTCTCGTCTCTGCTAAGATCAGATGTGAAATAATGTATATTTTGTTATAGGAATGTCATTGGCATTCCTTAATTTAAGGAGGTTCTTGACATATGCTTTATGATGCGATCAAAAAATTAGTACAGTACGGAATCAATACCGGAATCACTCCGGAATCCGAAAGAATTTTATACAACGAATCTTCTTCTGGATCTGTTCCACGAAGATAACTATGAAGATGTTGACTGTGATCTGAACAATCTTGTTCTGGAAGACATTCTTGCAGAACTTTTAGATATCGCCGCAGAACGCGGAATCATTGAAAACAGCATCGGCTACCGTGATTTATTTGATACAAAACTGATGAATACTCTGATGCCACGCCCAGCTCAGGTCCAGCAGACTTTCTGGGAAAAATACAAAGTTTCTCCGGAGACAGCTACTGATTATTATTACAAATTAAGCCAGGACAGTGATTATATCCGCAGATACCGCATTGCCAAGGATCGCAAATGGACGGTTGACACAAAATACGGTACTCTTGACATTACAATCAATCTTTCCAAACCAGAGAAAGATCCAAAAGCGATTGCAGCAGCGGGAAAAGCGAAATCCTCTTCCTATCCAAAATGTCAACTTTGCGTAGAAAATGAAGGTTATGCAGGACGCCTCGATCACCCGGCCCGTGAGAACCACAGAATCATCCCGATCACAATTCAGGATAACCCTTGGGGATTCCAGTACTCCCCTTATGTATACTATAACGAACACTGCATCGTATTCAACGGACAGCATATTCCAATGAAGATCGATCGTAATGCATTTGAAAAGCTCTTTGATTTCATCAAGCTTTTCCCACACTACTTCCTGGGATCCAATGCAGACCTTCCGATCGTTGGCGGTTCTATCTTAAGCCACGATCATTTCCAGGGTGGAAATTATACTTTCGCAATGGCGAAAGCTCCGATCATTGAACACTTCACTGTGAAAGGTTACGAAGATGTAACTGCCGGTATCGTAAAATGGCCTCTGTCTGTTATCCGTCTTCAGAGCAAAGAAGTAAAACCTCTGATTGATCTGGCTGAACACATTTTAAATGCATGGAGATCTTATACAGATGAAGATGCTTTCATCTTCGCTGAGACAGACGGTACACCGCACAACACGATCACACCGATTGCAAGAAAGCGTGGAGATCTCTACGAACTCGACCTGACATTGAGAAATAATATCACAACAGAAGAACACCCGCTTGGTGTCTACCATCCACATGCTAAACTGCACCATATTAAGAAAGAAAACATCGGTCTTATCGAAGTAATGGGACTTGCTGTTCTCCCTGCAAGATTAAAAGGAGAGATGGAACTTCTGAAAGATTACATCCTGACAGAAAAAGATATCCGCAGCAATGAACAGATTGCAAAACACGCTGACTGGGTAGATGAATTCCTTCCGAATTACACATCCATCACAGAGGAGAATGTTGAAGAGATCCTTCAGCAGGAAGTCGGAAAAGTATTCTGCGAAGTACTCGAAGATGCTGGAGTTTATAAGTGTAATGAAAAAGGACTGGAGGCATTCCATCGTTTTGTAGGGATGTTATAATTTGTTGAACTTGGATTCATTATCACTCAAATAAGTACTTTTGATAAAAACAGACGTGAGGGAGTCACTGTATTGCATCGGACACCGGCCCGCTTTACCTCATCCCTTTTGACAATCTGTAACGAAAAAGCCAGAGCACTCACCGTGTGTGATTCGTGTCTGGCTTTTTCTAACAGATTCTGCAAAGTGTATTCGGAACGCTCCTGCCTTAAATGTGTCCTCAACAATACAGTGGCTCCCTCACTCGATTTTTCAAATGAGTAGTACCTATTCCAAGCAGAACGAATCCAGAAAACAAAATGCAAGCTTAAGGTGTTAAAGAAAAGGGAACGCTATCGACTACGATGACCTTCCCTTTTTCTTTGTTTTTCTGGATTTGTCTGATTGGAATTAAATATCCCGTTTGGAATATGTAAGCAAGGGCTGGCCTTGCAACACCATTCTATAGGCTGTTTAATACCAATTAGTACAGCTTCGCACTGATCAGTTTTGGTCTGAATCCTGCTTTATCGAGTGTATCGAGAATCTTTTTCTTATGATCTGTTCCGAATGCTTCCATTGTGATACGAAGCTCTACTGCTGCGTTTCTGTTTGTGCTTACAAACTGGTTATGCTCCAGCTTAATGATGTTACCCTGTACGTCTGCGACTGTCTGCGCCACACGTGCGAGTTCACCCGGCTTATCCGGAAGGAGTACGGATACGGAGAAGATACGGTCTCTCTGGATCAATCCGTGCTGGACGATCGAGGACATTGTGATAACATCCATATTTCCACCACTTAATACACAGACTACTTTCTTTCCTTTGATGTCCATCTGCTTTAATGCAGCTACGGAAAGGAGTCCGGAATTCTCTACGATCATCTTATGGTTTTCTACCATGTCAAGGAATGCACCAATCAGTTCATCATCATCTACGAGAAGAATATCGTCTACATTCTCTTTCACATACGGAACAACTTTATCTCCAACTTCTTTTACAGCTGTTCCGTCTGCGATTGTATTTGCAGATGGAAGTTTTACAGGCTCTCCTGCTTTCAGGGCTGCTGTCATACTGGCCGCTTCTGACGGCTCTACACCGATTACTTTGATCTTTGGATTCAGCATCTTGGCAAGTGTGGAAACACCTGTGATCAGTCCGCCTCCGCCGATTGGTGCAAGGATATAATCTACAGTCGGGAGTTCCTGAACAATCTCCATTGCGATTGTTCCCTGTCCTGTAGCAACATCAAGGTCATTAAACGGATGAACGAATGTATATCCGTTCTCTTCTGCAAGTTTACATGCATATGCGTAAGCATCATCATAAACATCACCATGAAGTACTACATCTGCTCCAAAGCTTTTTGTACGGTTTACTTTGATCAGCGGTGTAACTGTAGGCATAACAATCGTAGCTTTGCATCCAAACTGTTTTGCTGCAAATGCAACGCCCTGTGCATGATTTCCTGCTGATGCTGTGATCAGTCCACGGCTTCTTTCTTCGTCTGTCAGTGTGCTGATCTTGTAATATGCACCACGGATCTTATAAGCTCCTGTGTGCTGCATATTTTCCGGTTTTAAATAAACCTTTGCTCCTGTCTGTGCACTTAAGTATTCACTGTAAATGAGTTTTGTAGGATTTGTTACCTTTTTTACCAGTTCGCTAGCTTCTTCAAATTTCTCTAATGTCATCATGGTCTTTCTTCCTCTCTGATAAAACAACGCGTTTACGAACTCCTCTGAGTCAAATTTCTGCAAGTCATCAATTGTTTCTCCTACACCGATATATTTTACCGGGATACCAAGTTCAGACTGGATTGCTACTGCAATTCCTCCTTTGGCTGTTCCATCCATCTTTGTCAGAACAATTCCTGTTATATCTGTTACTTCATTGAATTCCTTTGCCTGGGCAAGTGCATTCTGTCCTGTCGTTGCATCCAGCACAACCAGCGTCTCACGGAACGCATCCGGATACTCTCTGTCAATCACACGATTGATCTTCTTAAGCTCTTCCATCAGGTTCTTCTTATTGTGAAGTCTTCCGGCTGTATCACACAGAAGTACATCAGCCCTTCTCGCTTTCGCAGCAGCAACCGCATCATATACAACTGATGCCGGATCTGCGCCTTCCTGACCGCCGATCATCTCAACACCGGCACGGTTAGACCATTCTTTTAACTGCTCTCCTGCAGCCGCACGGAATGTGTCCGCTGCCGCAAGGATCACTTTCTTATTCTGTGCTTTCAGCTTTCCTGCAAGTTTACCGATCGTTGTTGTTTTACCAACACCATTTACTCCGATCACGAAAACCACACTCTGACGATTCTCAAACTCATATGCTGTCTCTCCGACATCCATCTGTTCACGAATACTGTCAATCACAAGCTGTCTGCACTCAATTGGTTCCTTGATATGCTGTTCTTTCACCTTAACTTTTAAATCTTCAATGATGTCCATTGTTGCTCTGACACCAAGATCTCCCATGATCAGAGTTTCTTCCAGTTCTTCATAAAAGTCATCATCAATCTTTGAAAATCCATGGAAAATACTGTCCATGCCGGACACAATATTATCTCTTGTCTTTGTCAGACCGGATACAAGTCGTTTAAAAAATCCCTTTTTTTCTTCTCCCATTTTCAGCCTCCTGTTCTCTTAATACCCTGTTTACAATAAAAACAGGTTTATTTTTCCAGATCATCTTCCAACAGATCCACAGAAACAAGTGTAGATACTCCTTTTTCCTGCATGGTAATTCCATACAACCGGTCTGCTGCTGCCATTGTACCACGTCTGTGGGTAATGACAATGAACTGTGTATATTTTGTCAGCTTATGTAAATATTTCGCATAACGATCTACATTGTTGTCATCCAGTGCCGCTTCAATCTCATCAAGGAGACAGAACGGAGATGGCTTCAGATTCTGGATTGCAAATAGTAATGCAATTGCAGTCAGCGCCTTCTCTCCACCTGAAAGCTGCATCATATTCTGCAGTTTCTTTCCAGGTGGCTGTGCGATGATGCGTATTCCTGCCTCAAGAATATCCACATCCTCCTGTAATTCCAATGATCCCTTTCCGCCTCCAAAAAGCTGACGGAATACATCATTGAACTCTGTCGCAATTCTTGCAAACTGTTCTGTAAACTGCTTGCGCATCGCCACATCCAATTCTTCGATAATCTGTTCAAGAGATGCTTCTGCCTCTACAAGATCATCATGCTGACCTTTTAAGAATGTATAACGCTCAGATACATTTTTGTAATCCTCAATTGCATTGACATTGACCGAACCAAGCTTTCGGATCTCATTCTTAAGCTCCTGGATCTTTTTCTTCATCAATGCCAGATCTGTCAGTGTCTCATTACGAAGTTCTTTCGCGTGATTGTAAGTGAGTTCATACTCTTCCCACATATAATTCATCTGCTTCTCTGACGCTTCCTCATAGCCTTCTTTCTGGCTGTTCAGACGGAAACATTCTTTATCAAGATCTGACACATGCTTTGCAAGTTCTTCTCTCTGTCGTAAGAAATCTCTGTGCTGCTGATTCAGTTCTTCGCGTTTTTTACTCTGTACTTTAATCTCTTCACCAATCTCTGTAAACAGTTCTTTTGAATCTTCAATCGTTTTCCTGAGTCCTTCGATTTCATTTTCTTTTTGCAGAATTTCCTTCAGATACATCTCCACGATTTTCGGCAAGTTCTTCCTGCTCTTTTTTCATATCTGGTGATTTCC
>ENA-OQJT01000056-OQJT01000056.1-human-gut-metagenome-genome-assembly--contig:-NODE-56-length-24419-cov-1.221925_pt1 | contig 24419 bp, 28 predicted proteins | sample MGYA00242612_ERZ504779 | MGnify/ENA primary metagenome ERZ504779 (study PRJEB26092, sample SAMD00036366) | human gut metagenome | host: Homo sapiens | study: EMG produced TPA metagenomics assembly of...
ACCTGTGCATCGGTCATCTCTTCCGGATTGCATTTTGCAATGAGATCTTTCAGTGCGTTCAGGTCAGCTTCTACTGCTGTCTTATCGTTTGCATCCAGCTTGTCGCCGACTTCCTCGATTGCTTTCTCGGTCTGGAATACCATAGAGTCTGCATCGTTTCTTGCGTCGATTGCTTCTTTGCGTTTCTTATCCTGAGCTTCGAACTCAGCAGCTTCTTTGACTGCTTTGTCGATCTCGCTGTCGGACATGTTAGAGCCTGCGGTGATGGTGATGTGCTGCTCTTTTCCTGTTCCCAGGTCTTTTGCAGATACATTTACGATACCGTTGGCATCGATATCAAAGGTAACCTCGATCTGCGGAACGCCTCTTCTTGCTGGCGGAATTCCATCCAGACGGAACTGGCCGAGGGATTTGTTGTCTTTCGCGAACTGACGCTCACCCTGTACTACGTTGATATCTACTGCTGTCTGGTTATCAGCTGCGGTGGAGAAGATCTGGCTTTTCTTGGTCGGGATTGTGGTGTTACGCTCGATCAGACGAGTTGCAATACCTCCCATCGTCTCGATGGACAGAGACAGCGGAGTTACATCCAGAAGAAGGATATCGCCTGCGCCGGCGTCTCCTGCAAGTTTACCACCCTGTACGGAAGCACCAAGTGCTACGCACTCATCCGGGTTCAGGCTCTTGCTCGGCTCGTGTCCGGTCAGCTGTCTTACTTTATCCTGTACAGCCGGGATACGGGTAGATCCGCCTACCAGAAGGACTTTGGAAAGCTCGGATGCCTGAAGGCCTGCATCAGAAAGTGCTCTCTGTACCGGCTCTGCGGTTTTCTCTACCAGGTCGTGGGTCAGCTCATCGAATTTAGCCTTTGTCAGGTTCATATCGAGATGTTTCGGGCCATCTGCGGTTGCAGTGATGAACGGCAGGTTGATGTTGGTTGTAGTTGCGCTGGAAAGCTCTTTCTTTGCTTTCTCTGCTGCTTCTCTGATTCTCTGCAGAGCCATCTTGTCGTTGGAAAGATCTACACCTTCCTGTTTTTTGAACTCAGCGAGGATATAATCTGTTACTTTCTGGTCGAAGTCATCGCCGCCCAGACGGTTGTTTCCTGCTGTGGAAAGAACTTCGATAACGCCGTCACCGATCTCGATGATGGAACATCGAAAGTACCGCCGCCAAGGTCGTATACCATGATCTTCTGCTCATTTTCGTTGTCCAGTCCGTATGCCAGAGCTGCTGCGGTAGGCTCGTTGATGATACGTTTTACATCAAGACCTGCGATTTTACCGGCATCTTTGGTTGCCTGACGCTGTGCGTCATTAAAGTAAGCCGGAACTGTGATAACTGCTTCTGTTACTTTCTCACCAAGGTAGTTCTCTGCATCACCTTTCAGTTTCTGAAGGATCATAGCGGAGATCTCCTGCGGAGAGTATTTCTTTCCTTCGATGTCTACTTTATAATCAGTACCCATCTCACGTTTGATGGAACGGATGGTTCTGTCTGCGTTTGTTACAGCCTGACGTTTTGCCGGCTCGCCGACCAGACGGTCACCTGTTTTTGTGAATGCTACGATAGATGGAGTTGTTCTTTCACCCTCTGCGTTTGCGATAACGGTTGGTTTTCCACCTTCCATAACGGCTACACAGCTGTTTGTTGTTCCTAAGTCAATACCAATAATTTTGCCCATTGTTGTTTCCTCCTCAATGAATTATGCTAAAAAATGGTTTAATTTCTATTTATTTATCTTCAAGGCTTAATTAGCCACCTTGACCATACTGTGACGGACTACGGAGCCTTTGTACATGTAGCCCTTCAGGAACTCTTCTACGACGATGTTCTCGCCGGCTTCCTCATCCTCCACATGCATCACTGCGTTGTGCAGGTTCGGATCGAATTCCTTTCCAACGGCCTCGATCACGGTTACACCGAGTTCATCGAGTGCTGTGGTAAACTGTTTGTATACTTTATTCATGCCGTCTGCGAACGGATCTTCCTCCGGGTTTTCCACCGTTGCAAGTCCGCGCTCGAAGCTGTCAACAACCGGAAGAATCTTCTCGATGATGTCTTTTGCTCCAATGGCATACATATTTGTTTTTTCTTTTTCGGTGCGTTTGCGGAAGTTATCGAACTCTGCCATCTGACGGGTCAGGCGGTCAGTCAGCTCTTCGATTTTCTCATCTTTTTTATCTTTTTTTCTTTTTGAAGAACTTTCGTTCTTTGCCATCCTCAGCAGTTTCTTCTGCAGCTTCCGCTTCTTTTGCCTCTGCTGCTTTCTTTGCTTCTTCCTGCTCCGCAGCCGGTTCGGTTTCCGGCAGATCGGTCTCTGCTCCGGTTTCTTTTTCCATCTCGCGTGTAGGTTCTTCCATGGTTTCCTCTTTCTTTCTATTTTCTTCGCTCACTGATCATTCCACCTTTCTACTCACCTGTGTCCGGCTTTTTGAAGACGGCGTCCAGTTGAACTTTTAATGTTTTCAGGTTATCTACCACATTTTCGTAATCCATCCGCTTTGGTCCCACGATACCGATTGTTCCGCGCATACCGTTTCCCATATCGTATGTGGTGGTGACCACGCTGCAGTCCCGTAAGGGTTCCATCGAAGATTCATTTCCGATGTATACCTGAATACCGGTATTTTCCTCTCCGTCCTGCTCCTCGGCAGCTCCTTTGATCATATCGACCAGTTTCTGCCGTTCCTCGAATGTGGAGATCAGCTGGCTGGCTTTGCTGCTGTCGGAAAGCTCAGGGTACTTGAAAATGTTGGTTGCGCCGCTGGTGTACACCGGCACATCTTCTTCGCTGACTGCGATGGCTTCCGCTACGGTATCGACCACTTTGCTGATGATGCCGGAGTGGATGCCTGCCTGCTCTTTCATCTTCTTGATCATGCCAAGATTGATTTCTTCAATGGTCAGGCCATTGAGTTGTGTGTTCAGAAGCAGGTTCAGCTTTAATATCTGTTCATCGTTGATGGTCTCGTCGAGGTCGATCATCTGGTTTTTCACCAGGTTGCCTTCTACGACGATGACGGCCAGGAGCTGCTCTTCATTGACTTTTGAGAGCTGGATGAATTTCACTTTATTTCTGTGATATTCCGGTCCTGTAATCAACGTTGCATAGTTGGTAGATGAAGCGAGGACTTTGACAACCTGCTGCAGAACTTTTTCCATCCGGTCTGTTTTTTCAATGACCATGTTTTTGATGTCTGCAACTTCCTGTTCTTTTTCCCGCATCAGCTCATCTACATAGAGGCGGTAGCCTTTATCGGAAGGAATGCGTCCTGCGGAAGTGTGGGGCTGTAAGATGTAACCCATCTCTTCCAGATCGGACATTTCATTCCGGATTGTGGCGGAGCTTAAATTCAAATCCGTGTATTTGGAAATCGTTCTTGAGCCGACCGGCTCGCCCGTTTCCAGATACGTCTGGATGATCGCTTTTAATATTTTCTTTTCTTTCATCCAATTCTGCATCCACTAAGATAAGCTCCTTCCTGTTGTATAGTCCTGTTAGCACTCGTTTTAGTGGAGTGCTAACATCTATGCTCTTAAGATAGCACTCTGCCTTTTGTTTGTCAACACCTTTTCCCGGTTTTTCTATGAAGAAATTGTGAAAAAAGTATAAACCGTTTTCTTTCTGAAAAGGAATCTGACTTTTCTTTTTTATTGCATTCTACTGTTTCAAAGGCGCTATAGCCGTATGGTAGGATTCTGCCATTTCGATACGACCATTTAGTAGCATTTTCTCAGAGGTGATGAATCATGAAATATCAGAAACTGGAGGATCTGCGCACGGACCACGATCTGACGATCCGCCAGGTTGCCGACTATCTCGGCTGCAACCGCGATGTGTATACCCGATATGAAAAAGGCGTCCGGCAGCTGCCGATCTCCATTGCCATCCGTCTGGCGGAGCTGTATCAGGTCAGTCTGGATTATCTGGTCGGCATCAGCGATGAGAAGCGGCCGTATGGATCCTGACTTTCCGGTGTCTCCGCCGCAGCAAAAGCAGGAGGACAGTTTTTTCTTCTCCCTGTCCTCCCCTGTTTTGCTTTTTTCGTTTACAGATTCTGCAGATATTCCATCATCCGCGTTTCGCTGAGTTTCCATCCGTCCGGCTCCCCGCAGAGATACAGCGTAAAATGCCCGCACGGGACTCCGTTTTCCAGGTGGATGCCGGTATACAGTTCTACAATGAGGAGTTCTTCTGCTTTTCTTCATATATATTAGTGATCTGATAGATGCGCTCTCCCTTTTCGTCCACCGGCCATTCTTTCTTCAGCACATCCCTCAGACGGCTCTCCTGCCCCTGCGCTTCGCATTCTTCCTCCCGGCTGATCATTTTTTCAAACGCTTCCGGCGCCTCCATCCGTTCCACTATATTCTGGACAAAATCTTCTATTTCTATTCTTTCTGCTTTTCCCATTCGTTCCCCCATTTCTGCCGTACATATTTTTCTGTTTTCTGCACAGGCTGTCTTCACCCGCCGTTTCTCTCTCCCGCCCCATTCTCCAATTTGCGACCATATGATCTGATTTAACTTTGTCCATCCAACCGTTTGGTAGTATGGGTTTGAATCTGAAAGGATGGTACAACGTATGAAATACCAGAGAATTGAAGATATGCGGATCGATCAGGATCTCACCATCAAAGAGATTTCTGCCCTGCTCGAATGCAACCGCGACGTCTATTCCCGCTACGAAAAAGGAATCCGCGACATCCCGATCGACTATGTGATCCGGCTTGCACGGTTCTATGACTGCTCGGTCGACTATCTGCTGGGTGTCTCCAGTAAAAAGAGAAAATTCGGCGATTGATTTTTTTATTGTTGTCTTTTTTATTTTTGTGTTTGTCGTTTTGATACGACTGTTTGGTCGTATTTTATATTATAATGGTATTCTTATTTTGCGTCAATTCTGAACAAGAAGGAATCAAAATCGGACGCAAAAAAGCGTGCCGGAAAGTTTTCTGTCGCTTTTCCGGCACGCTTTTTTCATGCTCTTTTCTTCTTTTTTATTTCTGATTTTTTATTCTTCCATGTCATCCAGGCTCTTCTTCAGTGTGATCATTTTGTCACGCAGCTCGGCGGCCATTTCGAAGTTGAGTTCGGCGGCAGCGGCTTTCATCTGTTTCTGTACCTGGCCGATCAGTTTTTCCAGTTCTTCGCGGCTCATGGACTCCGGGTCTTTTTCCATCTTTTCTTCTGTCTTTGCCACTTCTTTCGAAATGCTGATGAGATCGCGGACGGCTTTTTTGATGGTGGTCGGAGTGATGCCGTGTTCTTTGTTGTAGGCTTCCTGCAGGGCACGGCGGCGCTTCGTCTCGTCGATCGCGAGTCGCATGGAATCGGTCATCACATCGGCGTACATGATAACATGGCCCTCGCTGTTTCGCGCGGCACGGCCGATGGTCTGGATCAGGGAGGTTTCGGAACGCAGGAAACCTTCTTTATCGGCATCCAGGATCGCCACGAGTGTAATTTCCGGGATGTCGAGACCCTCACGCAGAAGGTTGATGCCGACGAGCACATCGAAGACATCGAGACGCATATCACGGATGATCTCGGTCCGTTCCAGGGTGTCGATATCAGAGTGCAGGTAGCGCACGCGGATGCCGGCCTCTTTCATATAGTCGGTCAGATCCTCTGCCATACGCTTCGTCAGCGTCGTCACGAGAACTTTGTTGTGTTTTTCAGTTTCTTTTCTTTACTTCCGAAATCAGATCGTCGATCTGTCCCTCCACCGGGCGCACCTCGACATCCGGGTCGAGAAGGCCGGTCGGGCGGATGATCTGTTCGGCGCGCAGCAGCTCGTGGTCTGCCTCGTAGTCGCCCGGCGTGGCAGATACGAAGAGGATCTGATCGATCCGGTCCTCGAACTCGCCGAAGTTCAACGGGCGGTTGTCTTTTGCGGACGGCAGACGGAATCCATAGTCCACCAGCGTCGATTTCCGTGACTGGTCGCCGGCATACATGCTGCGGATCTGCGGAACAGTCTTATGCGACTCATCCACGATGATGAGGAAATCATCTCCGAAATAGTCCATCAGTGTGTAGGGCGGCTCGCCTGGCTTTAATCCGGAGAGGTAACGCGAATAGTTTTCGATGCCGGAACAGATGCCGGTTTCTTTGAGCATCTCAATATCGAAATTGGTCCGCTCCTCGATGCGCTGGGCCTCGATCAGTTTTCCCTCGTGCTTGAAGAACTTCACCTGCTCTTCCATATCCTTTTCAATCTCGCCTGTTGCTTTCAGGATCGTGTCCATCGGCACAACGTAGTGGGAGGCAGGAAAGATTGCGATGTGGTTCAGTTCACATAAGATTTCACCCGTCAGCGTATCGATCTGTACCAGACGGTCAATCTCATCCCCGAAGAACTCGACGCGCACCGCCTTGTCCGTCTCCTCCGCCGGAAAAATCTCCAATACATCACCGCGCACGCGGAACGTACCGCGGTGGAAATCCATATCATTCCGGTCATACTGAATATCAATCAACTGCCGGATCACATCGTCCCGGTCCTTTTCCATTCCCGGGCGGAGCGAAATAATCATCTCCATGTAGTCCTTCGGGCTTCCGATTCCATAGATACACGAAACACTGGAAACCACAATGACATCGTTCCGCTCACTCAGTGCAGAAGTCGCGGAAAGCCGCAGCTTATCAATCTCATCGTTCCGCGCAGAGTCCTTCGCAATATACGTATCCGAAGACGGCACGTAAGCCTCCGGCTGGTAGTAGTCGTAGTAGGAGACAAAATATTCTACTGCATTCTCAGGGAAGAATTCCTTAAACTCACCGTACAGCTGTGCTGCAAGTGTTTTATTGTGCGCTATGATCAAGGTTGGCTTATTTAACTGTGCAATAACATTTGCCATGGTAAAGGTCTTGCCGGAACCTGTAACGCCCAGCAAAGTCTCGCATTGATTGCCTTCTTGAAAGCCTTTGACCAGTTTTTCGATTGCCTGGGGCTGGTCGCCTGTAGGCTGGTATTCGGAGTGTAATTTGAATATTTGTTGTGAATTCTGCAAAAAAGCACCTCCTGGTTTTTATATCAAAAAAAGTTCGTCTATCAGTCAGAAATTCGTCGAAGCACATTCTCTGATTTTAGCCGAATATGCCTCTCGACGAATTCTGTTCACCACCCGATATTTTATAGACTGATAAAAAGTAGTAAAACTAACGTGGACGAATTAACACTCAAATGTAAGAGATATTATATCATGGAAATTTAAAATTGTATATATGATACGAACATTAGTTCTTCAAAAATTCATTTACATTTATCATTGTATCCAGAACAATTTCCGTATCCAGCTCCTTCTTTTCCGGTAATACTTCTTCCATATAAGAAAGCAATTCCGGCGGAATCTCCTCAGCTATAATATTTCCATTGTGGTATGTGGAGCATCCGTTGCGCTTATTAGAATAATATACTTTTACATAAAATATCCCTCAGGGCTTCAAACCCTGAGGGGCATCCTCGTTCATTTCAATTTTCCTTTTGTTTTTCAAGCTGTTCCATACAATATTTTTCTGCCAGAATTATAAATTCATCTGCAACTGAAATCTGCCGTTCTGATTCTTCTTTACTTGCAATATAAAAATCATCATAATCGCTGGCATGGCGAATCTCTTCTGCCTGTCCGATTTTCCTTCCCATTTCTCTTGGAAACACTGATGTTTTCACATAATCCTTATTGAAGTTAGCCACAGCATCCTTATGCCTTTTATATGCTTTACCGCTTACAGCATGTACTGCATTAATTGCATGAAAAATAGAATAGTATGCCCTGTTATTGGCTCCTTTATAATCTTCAATAGAAAATAATGCTCTTGCTGATTTCAGATCATTTCGGGCTGTTTCCAGACGATATAACACCAGATCCCGTCTAGTACCGATTTCCTGATTATGCTGCTCCATACAAAACTACCCCTTCTTTATGAATATTGGAATAAAATGGATAGTTCACAATCCACTTGTTAAAATGTGCTTCACTTTTTGCAATAGGCTTAATATCCGTGTCATGATCCATATTAAAGTCATAGGTCATGTACGAGAGCTGTTGTGCATATGCCTTTAATTCCAGATCTGACATATCTACCAGAATCATAATGTCCACATCAGAATCCGGACGGAAGTCACCCCTTGCATAAGAACCATAAAGGATTATCTGACGTACATGGGAACCATAAATCTTCTTGACCTCTTCCACATACTGTTTAATTAAATCCTGCATAATCTTTGGCATACATCATCACCTCATTTTCTGCTGATAATACTATAAGTTTCTCGATTCACAAATCTTTCTTCTTGATTTTATTATAACCAGTTTACCTTCGTTTCTCAATCAGTATTTTCCATGTATCAATTTTACTACTTTCTTCGACGAATTTTGTTCACCGTTATAGCCAATCCATCATGTCCATTTACTTTTAACGCATCGTTTATTATGCTTTATATAGTATTATTTTACCTTTCCAAATCAATATATGGTATGCAAATTAATATCAAGATACTAGGAGACAAAGTATTCCACTGCGTTTTCCGGGAAGAATTCCTTAAACTCACCATACAGCTGTGCTGCAAGTGTTTTATTGTGCGCTATGATCAAGGTTGGCTAAGCCCCATTAACAAGGCAAAGACCATCTGCATATGGATCCGTGTCTCCTTCGATGCTTCCAGCAACAGTTTAGCATCGTAATACCCAATTGCCACCTTTAAAAAGATAACTGTATCTTTTTTTCATAAATATTAATAATTCTTCCTATAAATAAGGCTGTCAGTATGGTTCCTATACCAAGACCATAAAAATGGGTATGATTAATTAAACATAAAATAATAGTGACAAACACAAGTGTAATATCAAAAGTATTTTTCACTATTGAAAAAGGAAAAGAGAAGACTTCTGAAATAGTTTTTACAATACCATCAGTTGGTGTTAAAATAAGATTTGTTTTCACGCTTAAAAATACGCCCATTGCAGTAATGAACATCGTCATAATAAAGCAAATAACCCTTAAGTATAAACTTAACGATAATGTAGGAATTATAAAATCATATAAATCAGTCAACCAACCAAAAGCAAACGATAACGGAATTTCTAAAATAAAAGTAACTGTGATCTTTTTGGATAAAATACATTGAATAATAACAAATATTAAGTAACAAATAATAGAAGCTGTTCCTAAAGAAATGTTATAGATTTGTGATATTGAATACATCACAGAACTAAAAGCAGCAACTCCTAAATCAAAGCGAACATTTAATACAACAGCAAAAGCTATTAAATTCAAACCAAGAAAATACAAAAAATATTTTTTCATTCTTATTACCTCATCATGTCTATGGTACTGTAAGCCACCAGAACCGGAGATTCTGCCTTGATGGCACACTTATAAAAAGCCCAAAGGTCTTGATTTCAAGGCTTTCAGGCTTAAGTTAACCCCAGCGGAGTCTGTTGTGTTTATCTTACTGGAATTTCACCTTCATCTATCAGTCTGTCTGGGGAAAATACAATACGGATTCTTCCGTCTGTCGCAACCTTGCAATCTCCGTCAAACGCATTCTTACCGCCATCCTCGATTTTCGCAGTTCCTGAAAGGATATTCTCACAGATGCGTATCGCTGTATTCATGATGCTATGATCCATGGAACCAACGAAAGGCATTCCCGCATATCCCACATGGCCATTAAAATTGCGGTCAAATTCACTTTCATAGGACTTGATTTTATCCAGAGCTCCCAATAATGTATTAATACTGTCTCTGCAGAGCAGATTACCATTGCAGGCATCTCCAGAAAACAGGATTCGCTCTTTCCGATCAAGGAACAACAGCCTCCCGATGTATGACCCGGTGTCTCAATTACCTCGATACTGCGTCCCCCCAGCTCAAACACCATCCCCTCCTTCAAAGGAAGACATTTTGGCATCTTTTGTATCCGCCGGATATCCGCAGGGCTACAGTCATACACATCGTAAGCTCCCATATTTCCCAAAAGTTCCACATAATCTGCGATGCTATCATAATTTATCGGTTTAAGACTATCCTCATCTTTTTTCGTGAATATATACCTCTTCAAACTGAGCAGCTCCTCCGATATGATCCGGATGTCCATGTGTCAGCACTACATCATAGGGAAGCGGAGTCAGCCAGGAAATCAGCTTTTTCAGGTCTGTCATTCCGACACCCGTATCGATGAGTAATGCACGTTCCGTACCTTTTAACAAAAACATGGCTGTCATACCAGCCTCATTGATAACCCAGGTGTCTTTTGCAATCTCCATCACCTGATATGTAGTCAGCTTTGCCATATCCATTCCATCCTTTCCGCATCAGTGCATAAATACATTTTCTGCATCCTCATCTAATGGTACCGTAAATGCCGGAGCATGTTTAACAAGAAGCTCCATCAGCCTGTGGTCATAATTATCTTTAACTTCGCAGATATTGTCAAAAATCATAATTGCCTCTTTACCTGGCTCACATACCGGCCACTGCGGAAGAGAAGGAACGGAAGGATTTCCGTATCTCGCAAAGTTTATCCAGGCACCACATATTCTCTCCTGCAGGCGGTCTGTTTCTCCCGGCACATTGCAGATAGGAATTCGGTCAATATTATGGAAAACAAACGGGATTTCAGAGCAATGCCATGCCAGTTTTCCTCCCTCATATGGGAATTCATAATTAAACATGTAGGAATATACGGGAGCTTCCTTATGTACTGACTTCTTCGCAATGAAATCTTTTGATGCATAACGGAAAATATAATCCAGCGACAGAACATCTACAAGGCGATTATTCGGATATGCTTTTTCGAATTCTGCTGCAATCTCTTCTGCATCCTCCTGAAAGCATTTTTCCAGAAGTTTCATCGTTTCCTCACGGGTCAGTTCATCCCTATTCTCCAGAACCGGCTTGAAATCAAATTCTCCAAAAACGCTACCCACTATCACCGGAATCTTTTTTGCTCCATCGGTAAATCCTACTCTGCGCGGATCACCGGCATACCATGAATTTGCTCTCGGCTCTCCTCCCACGTAGAGTCCTTTCTCCTGCAGCTTGGGTGACACCTTATTATATGCTTCCGCAAGGAATAGTAAGGAATCGTTTCCAAATCCTCAACGGATTCCAACTTCAATTCCGTCAGAAGGGCCTCCACAATTGCGGTACCGTCATCCTCTGCCTCTTTTTTACCTTCTTCTATTACGCCGCTCTGGATAATCCCCTTATGGAATAAACCTTCTGCAGCCGGTGTATTCATCAGGGAATAAACTTTCATTCCACCACCGGACTGACCAAACAGGGTTACATTACCTGGATCTCCGCCAAAACCAGCAATATTGTCCTGAATCCAATGAAGGGCTGCGACCATATCTGCATTTCCCACATTAGCAGAATTGTAGTATTTTTCCCCCATAAGCAGATAAATCAAGATATCCCAAAATATTCAGACGATGGTTCAATGACACGACAACCACATCTCCGTACTCACTCAGATGATCTCCCTCATACGCCACCTGTTCAATGGATGAGCCTGCAAAGAATCCACCTCCGTGCAACCATACCATAACCGGTTTTTTTGCTTCCGGATCCAGACTCTGTGTCCAAATATTCAGATACTGACAATTCTCATCCATTGGCCAGTAACGATGTGGGATCATAACCTCCATCAACGGATGATCCTGCATCAGCATAGGGCACACATAACCATAGGCCAGAGCATTTTTAATACCTTTCCATGGTTTTACCTCTCTTGGCATTTGAAAGCGATCAGCATCAGCATACTTGATGCCATGGAAAGTGTATGTAGAATTCATCTTAAATCCCCGTATCTTACCCGCCTTAGTCTGAACTACCGGTTCTGCCTTACTACAGTAAAAACAATCTCCCATTTTGTATTCCACCTTTCTTTAGTAATTTTATGTATATCTTATTTCATTACCATTTTGTCATTTTTTTGTTACCGTTTTATTACATCTCTATCTCCACATACAGTTTGCATATTGGTCTCTTCCTGTATTGCAGCCCGATACTGAGAGGGAGTCATATGATAATGCTTTTTAAACGCACGAAAAAAGTTTTCCGTATTTTCATATCCAATCTCTTTTCCGACTTCAGTCATCCTCTCATTTTCTAAACTTTTTCACCTCATTATGCAATAATTGTTGATACCCATCTACTATAATCCCATACATTTCAGAATGATCCGAAGATTATGGACTGCACATCTTTGCACATCTCCGAGACACAGACGAGGTTTCTTATCTAAATGTCCTTTATACCCGATTGCTCTGCCATCATCTAAAATAAAAGCAACTTCCTCATTGGCCGGGCATATCTTTGGCACAAAGCTTGCCGGATCATTGAAAAATGTTTTCATATCATTTGCCTGCATGTAGACTTTTTCCCCATCAACCAAAATCTCTCCATCCTTCATCTCGGCAGTATGTCCTTCACCCAGAGGTGCCATGACTGTATCCGGTCCTTCCGGATCAACCGTAAAGGAATTCCAGCGGGCTGCGAAAACCGGTGCAAATGGTACTTCCTGCACCATAATTACCTGCCCACGTTCATCAAACTCCGGCATAACTGTTCTCACAGCCTGAAGAATATTCATGGCCCTTCCTTTTCCTCCCGGCATAATCAAATCATTTCCGGCATGCATGGATTTCCAGGGTGTACTGCTGCCTCCGTTCCAATCAGTCATGATCAGACCTTCAAATCCCCATTCTCCGCGGGCAAGATCCGTACATAAGTCATAACTATCTGCTGTAGGAACACCGTTGATCAGATTGTAGGAACTCATGATAGACAACGGCTGAGATTCCTGAATAGCAATTTTATAGGGTTCCAGATAAATCTCCCTCAGTGCCCGCTGACCAATCACAGAATCCACAGCATTCCGATTCGTCTCCTGATTATTAGCTGCATAATGCTTAATGCATCCACCTCCTCCTGGCAGGCTCTGAAGACCGCGTACCATGCTGACGCCATCTTTCCAGATATGAGAGGATCTTCAGAAAAATATTCAAAATTTCGTCCGCACATAGGATCACGCTGAATATTCATTCCTGGTCCCAGAAGCAAATCAATCCGCATTGCCTGCATATCTGCTGCCATTCCGCATCCTACCTGTTCCAAAATTTCCGGATCAAAAGACTGAGCAAGAAGCGTACCCACCGGCCATGCCGTACAGTAATGGTATACCTGCCTCTTTTCCCCCGATTCCAGATCGGTTGCCTCAAACTGCTGTGTGATACGCACACCGCCCGGACCGTCTGCCAATACAATAGAAGAAACACCATAACTTTCCAGTGCGTGTGTTGTTTCCCCTGCCGCTCCAGGTACAGATTCCGAACTGGCTCCAATCACAGGATTGTTCTCATCCTGCACACCCCAGCCTGTACCACAGCAAAGATCCGCCAATTGTGCAGCATCAAGCTGTGCGGCAAATTCTTCCATTGACACTCTGCCCGAAGCCACATCATTCAGCTTCCATTCTTTCTTTTCCACATACCGTACTGTTTCGTAAGGCATAACCGGCTGATAGCTGGTATCTGTCGCATATGTAACCACCTTTTCATCGCTATAGGCTGAACGCGAATCCAGCGTTTCCGGTATCTGCACAGCCAGAAGAACCGGTACATCCTTCCATATAGTTTCATCCTTTCGGTCAGTTAACCCCTTCTTTTCCTCCAAAGTTTCCGTTAACGGAAGCTCCACCAATACCTGTTCTGTCAAAGCAGTTTGTTCCAGCCGAATCTTGCACACCGGTTTTGTATCTCTGGAAGAAGTACCGATACGCACTCCATAATCTCCTTTTGACAGAATATAACCTCCTGCATTTTCACTATAAGATGCAAGATTACGCAGCGGTATGCGGATTTTGATATCTTCCTTTTCGCCCGGTGCCAGTAACATCGTTTTTTGGAAACCTTTCAGCTCCTGTTCCGGCATATCCATCTCCGATACCGGTGCAGAAACATATACCTGCACAACTTCACGTCCGGCAAACGCTCCTGTATTTTCTACTGTTACGCCAAGAACCAGTGTATCCTCATCCAGCGATGCCTCCAGATTTCCCAGTGCAAATGTCGTATAGGAGAGTCCATAACCAAAAGGATAACCCGGCTCAACATTAAATGTATCAAAGTAACGATAACCTACATAAATTCCTTCCGTATATACTGCTTTATTAAAATCCTGAAGGAAATTGCCTGCCGTAGGATAATCTTCATATTTTTTTGCCCAGGTTGCGGTCAGCTTTCCTGACGGTGTTGCCTTACCTGTGAGAATATCGGTAACGGCGGCTCCTCCCTCCTGTCCTGCCTGCCCCATGAGAAGAATAGCATCCGCACAAGCTGCCTCCAGATCCTGCACCGATATGGAGCCCGGAACATTCAGCACCAGTATCAATGAGGAAAAAGCTGACCGCAGCTTTTTAAGATTATCCATCTCCACTGCAGAAAGCCTGTAATCTCCAATTTCATACTTTTTATCCCCAATGGATACTTCTTTTTTCATGAAACGATCATTTCCCTCACCGGAATTTCTCGAAATGACACAAATAGCAGTTTCTGTTTTCTTTTTGCATATTCTTCCAGTTTTTTCTGTTGTCAGCGGTTCCTCCGGAAACGCAAAAAACACTCATGACCTGGTCCTTCATCTCTCTTTTGGCCAGATCATAGCATCTGGCCCACGCCATCTGCTGTTCCCGGTTCACAATCTCAAAACCTTCTGTTTCCATAGCATTCAGAATATTAATATGATAACGCAGAGACTGATCCACATCCTGATCACCACCGCCGGAAAGACCGCCGTTAAAAGGATCTCCCGATCCCGTTCCGCCGCGGATTGTTCTGGCAGCTCCGTTTCCAAACAAGGCAATCTTTCCCCTGCCCTTTAACGGAAGAACCCCATTTATGTTTTTTAAAAGTACCATTCCCTGCGTCGCCGCTTCTCTCGATATTGCAGCACCGCTGATCTCACGTTCGGACATCGGCGGATATATCGTATTACTTTTCATATTTTTTCCCTGCCTTTCATTTCTATTCCCCTCTTATCCATTTATGAAAGAACCTGACTCCTTACGAATCAGGTCCCTTTATCAGTTTCCATATTTTTGTTTATGAAATTTTTTCTGCCAGGAAATCTGTCATCATCTGTTCTGTTTCTTCCAATCCATTAGCCTCATAATCCGCAATCAGCTTATCCCAGTTTGCATCAAAATTATCTACACTTTCTGTTACGCACTTAATCAGTCCCGGCCATGCAATCTCATTCAGAATTTCCACATTGTTCGTAATCTCCTGCGGTGTCGCATATGCCAAAGTGGGGAATACGGCGGTGTTTCGAATTCATCTGGCTGCGGGAAGATATCGGTCAGCATCTCTACATTCCATGCTTCACAAGCTGCCTTCTGCTCCTCGTTATACTCTGCAATTACAGATTCTCTCGTAACAGGTGTGTAAGGATTGCCATTTTCATCCACTGCACCGTCTCCATAAATCGGAAATCCCGTATAATTGCCAATACCAGTATTTTTTCCGTAATCCGGATCAGAACTTGCTTTTGCAATCTCTTCTTCCGTACGATATCTCATTCCATTCTCATCTACAAAATAGTTTTCTCCTTCAACACCCCATTTGTAAAGTACTGCACCCTCATCGGAGCAGAGATAATCAAGGAATTTAATTGCACGAACCGGATCCTCACAGTCCTTTGTGATTGCCAGTCCGTATCCAACCTGAAGACCCTGATACATCAGTGTGGGTGCCTTCGTCTCAGCATCAATTGTCACAGGAAGCGGACAATATGTTTTATCCAGTTTTCCTTCTGCTTTCAATGTTGCTTCCGCCTGTCCATAATGCCAAAGTGCATCAGTAATAGCTACAACACGTCCGCTGGCAAGCTTTGCAATGTAATCGTCATCTGTCTGTGTTGCAAAGTTTGGATCCAGAATTCCCTCATCATACATACGACTCAGCCATCTGAAATATTCTTTTTCTTTATCACTCACATGCTTGTAAATGCAGTTATAGTTATCATCAACAAGCCAGGAACCGTTATCCGGTGCACCATCAGCAATAAATCCAGCGGGATTACTGAGTGTAATGAGCCAGTGCCAGTCAGCAGCACTCATGGAAATACCAATGGTATCCAGACCATCATCGGTTTTAGGATGTGCTGCCAGGTACTGCTTGATCAGGGCTTCATACTCCTCCAGAGTCTTAGGATATTCATAATTATTTTCCTTAAGAGCTGCGTACTGTATCTGGCAGTTTCCTCCGGTTGCCAAAATCTGGTATCCTACACCAGCATAAGAAAGCTGATATATTCCTTCATCTCCAGAACCCCATTTCAGCTTTTCAAACTCATCGCCGTACATTTTTTTTAATATTTGGACCATATTCCTCGATCAGATCTGTCATATCAATAAGTGCACCTGCCTCATACAGACTGTTTACACTTTGCTTAGCATAAATCATATCTGGATATTTGTCCTCAGCAATCATCAAAGATATATCCTCGTCAGGATCGCCTGTACTGGATACCGGATAGGAAATATCCAAAGTCACACCTGTGGCTTCAGTAATCGCCTGAGCAACAGGATTTTCCCAGTTACCATTTTTTCCGTCTGCATTGTAGTACTTGAAAGTTATAGGTGACAAATCATCCTTACTGTCCCCAGTACTGCTCTCGCTGTTTTCATTCTTGCTGCTTTCGCTCTTACTGCTTTCCGTATCCTTGGAGCCACATCCTGCCACTGTTCCAACGCAGAGTGCTGCTACCATAAGCAGAGCTAAAATTTTCTTCCTTTTCATGTTATTCCTCCCTATATTCTTAGAAAGTCCTACTATAAGGCCAAACATTTGAGATTTTACAATACCTCTATTATTTGTCTCTCATTGCAATAACTCTCCAAAATTATTTTAGATTTTCACGCGCGTTTTTACTTATCTAAAAGATATCATGGATAGTATATTGGAAGATATAGAAGAATTAACCTTTAAATTTAGAAATATTGACTAATCATTTTTGTAAAAAAAGGTACACCCGTGCGAACCTTGAAAATTTCATATAAAACAATAAATTTATGTCAGGAAATGGTATCATGATCTCAGATTATTTGTGAGGTGATCCTATGTCTTTTGCTAAGAATGAATAATTTCTTATTCACAGAAGAAGGGACCAGGGTTATCAGCTGTCCTGCCGGAAATGCCCCGAAAAGCTGCAGCTATATCAAGCAGACAGGGCAATGCCGGTCAGAGGACTTTTAGCCACAAAGCTTCGGTTCAGAATTAAACTTGCAGCATTGAATTTTAAGAAACTGTCAGCCTATCTGGACAGTCTGGATCAGTGCGCCTTACTTTCAGCAAACAGCTAAAAAAGTAACAAAGAATCTGAATGTATGTTAATGGAAAACACTACTAATATGAAATATTTGTTGTCTTATATGAAATTTTCAAGGTACGTTAGTTAATGAGTTACTATAAAACGAGTGTTTTGACACCCATATCATTTTATAAAAATGACTAGTCAATATTACTAAATTCAAAGGTTAATTTTCCTATATCTTACAATATACTATCTATGATATCTTTCAGATAAGTAAAAGCGCGCGTAAAAAACTTAAAATAATCTTGGAGGATTATCACAATGAGAGATAAGAATAATGGAGAGATTGCAAAATCTCAAATGTTTGGATACGCACTTTTTGGCTGTGGAGCTAATTGTCTGGGTGGTATTCTTGGTTCTTTTTAACACTGTATCTGACCGACAATCTGCTGTTGTCCATGTCGTTTATTGCTTTTATGATGTCTGCCGGACGTATTATCAACGCAGTGACAGAATTTTTAAGCGGTTTTATCATTGACCGGACACACACTTTGTCTCTGGGTAAATATGACGCTCAGGCTGCAAATAATGGCATTGCACAATCTTCTGTCACCCTGTTTGCTGAAAGATGCGGATATGCAGTCGTTCCTTTGGTCTGTAGCATTTTGTTAGTTTTGATTAGTAACTTTATGAATGCAGATGAAGAAGTTATAAAATTGAGAAATACTCAATAAAGGAGAGAATTCTAATGACACAATTATTCAATAAATTTTATATTCCTGAAGATGTAGGCATTTCCTCTGTAGCTATTGCCCAGTTTCTGAAAGAATGTGATGAAATAAATTATAAATTGCGGACTCTTCATATTGTTCGCCATGATAAAGCGATAGCAGAAGTTTCCAAATATCCGTTTTGTGCACTTGATAAAAGATTGGTATATTCCGTAAGCAAAACATTTACATCCACGGCTATAGGGATTGCGGTAAAAGAAGGTTTGTTGCGGGTAGATGATTTCGTTCTTGATTATTTTCCGGAATGTCGAGATTTGGACATGGATGATGCAGCCCGTACCATAAAAATTTGCCATCTTTTGACTATGAGTACGGGTCATGGCGTGGATACAGTGGGAGATATGTGCAATGGCATAAGACCCTGGCCGGAAATCTTTTTTACCAGAAAAATAGTATATGAGCCAGGAACTCATTTTGTCTATAATTCCGGAGGAACTTATATGCTGTCAGAACTTATCAGCCGTGTGACTGGCATGTGCCTGAAAGATTGGCTACAGAAGCATCTATTTGATCCTCTGGAGATTACAGATGTCAGTTGGGATAAACATGGAGATGTTAACACTGGAGCATGGGGGCTTTTGATTGCTCCACGTGATCTCACAAAGCTGGGACTTTTGTACTTACATAAAGGTGTTTACAATGGCATACGCATTCTCACGGAAGAATGGGTTACGGAGGCATCATACCCCCACATTTCCACAAACGTGCAGGGATGTGCCGGATGGGGCCGCCACTATGGATATCAAATTTGGGAGAACAGTCCGGGGAGCTATCGTGCTGATGGAGCATTTGGCCAGTATTGCATGGTATTTCCGAAAATGGATATGGTTATTACAACTACTGCTGAAGAAACGGATGGAAGCAGAATTTTCCCTCTGATTGAAAAGTATATCCTTAATAACATAACTGAGCAGCCGAAACCTCGTGATGCATGGTGTTACCAATACATGAAAAACGTAATGAACCAGTGGGAAACTCCTGTTGTATATTCGCCGAGTGCTTCTTATCTAATGCATATGCTTCAGGGAAAAGAATTTGATTTACGCAGTCGTACATCAGATGAAAAACATACTCTTCGCTTTGAAATTGGCAACAGCCGTATGGAGTTTGTAATCGATGAAATACAGACTATTCACAGTTCCTGTACTGTTGATTTATTTGGAGAAACCACATATGCAATTGAAATTCCGTCAAATAGCCCACTTATTGGAGACGAACAGAGAAACCGTATTTGGAAATATGCTGCCCATCACAGTTGGGTAGACCAGAGTACCCTTATTTTGACTATATGCTGGCAGGAAACCGGGCATTCACAAACATGGAAATTCTATTTTCATGAAAATACCTTGACTTTGATTGTCACAGATGGTACTAAAGGAATGTTTGAATTGTCTGGTGCGGTGAGTGACCGGAATGTAAGATTTGCTGATATGATTTTTGATGGTGCTTTTAGATAGAAACACGTAAAAATACTCCGGGGATTTTTATTTTTCCCCGGAGTATTTCTGTCAATATCATCATCTCTTCCTTCAATAAGCAGCAAGCTTTCGGATCACGCCATTATCCCTTACAGAATAATGGATTGCATCGATGTGGAGAATAGGATAGACCTCGTCCAGTGGCCGGTTCTTCCAGTCTTCAATCCGTGGCAGAATCTTATCCGTCACATCAGAAATTTGAACGCAAAGCAAAAAATTCCCCCGCACCAGCTACTTCCGGTACAGGGGATTTGTCATACTTTATTTTGTTTTCTTCTTTAAAAATCCAATCGATGTCTTACAGATCAGTTTATCGAAAATCATAAACATTGCCGGCAGAATCAGGATAACAACGACCATACTGATGATCGCGCCCCGCGCAAGCAGGGTACAGATGGAACCGATCATCTCAACCTGAGAGTAGCAGGCTACACCGAAGGTTGCGGCAAAGAAACTCAGGCCACTGCTGATGATGGACGGCATACTGGTCTTATGCGCAATACTGATAGCTTCTTTTTTGTCTTTTCCATTCTGGCGCTCTTTCTGATAACGGGTTGTCATCAAGATCGCGTAGTCCACGGTTGCACCGAGCTGAATCGCTCCGATTACGATGCTGGCCACGAATGGAAGGCTGGTTCCCTGATAATACGGGATTGCCATATTCAGCATAATTGCAAACTCGATGACTGCTACCAGAATAATCGGCAGAGAAATCGATTTGAAGATCAGCAGAATGATGATAAAGATTGCACCAATGGAAAGCACGTTTACGTTGACAAGGTCAGCATCGGTAACATCCTGCAGGTCTTTCATCAACGGTGCTTCACCGATGACCATTCCATCTTTATCGTAGGATTTTACGATTTTGTCAATCGCTTTGACCTGTTCGTTTACTTCATCTGTTGCGGACTCATATTCAGAGCTCACAAATGCAAGCTCATACTCATCGCTCTGCAGCATGCTTCGGAGATTTTCCGGGATCATGGATTCCGGAATGGTCGGGCCGAGCAGGGAGCCCATGCTGATGGTTGATTTGACACCTTTTACCTTGCCGATCTCATCCATCATTTTCTTTTTCTGTTTGGAGTCCATATCGCGGTCCATCATGACGATGTGCATGTTGCTGACGTTGAACTGCGCTTTTACTTCATCGTTTGCCACGTTACAGTCCAGGGTAGATGGAAGGGAACGTGCGATGTTGTAATAAATCTGGGTATGATTGTTTCCGTAGATCGACGGGAACAGCAGAACCAGGAAGATCACAACCCATACTTTATAATGTTTGGTGATAAAGGCGGACGGTTTATCCAGGCTTTTTACCAGCGGTTTGTGTCTCGTTTTCTCAATTGCCTTGTCAAATACCAGAACCATGGCCGGCAGGACGGTGACACAGCAGACAACGCCGATCAAAACACCTTTTGCCATAACGATACCAAGGTCGCGGCCAAGGGCAAAGGTCATAACACACAGTGCCAGGAAACCGGCTACGGTGGTAACGGAGCTTCCGGCTACGGATTTGAACGTGTTGGCGATTGCATGGCCCATCGCACGCTCTTTGTCATCCGGGAAACGCTTTTTATTCTCCTCGAAGCTGTTCAGCAGGAAGATGGAGTAGTCCATCGTAACACCAAGCTGCAGCACGGCGGTCAGCGCTTTTGTGATGTAGGAAGTCTCACCAAGGAACACGTTGCTTCCCAGGTTGTAAAGGATTGCAAGTCCGATACTTAACAGGAACAGGATCGGAACAACGAAGGAAGTCGATGTCAGCTCGATGACAACGAGGCTCAAAACTGCGGCGATGACAACGTAAACCGGCAGCTCTTTTAATGCTACGTTTTTGATATCGGTAACAACACCGGTCATACCGCCGATGAAGCACTGCTCGTTCGCAATTTTACGAAGATCCTCGATTGCCTCCATGGAGTCATCGGAAGAAGTCGTATTGTCGAACAGAACGAGCATCATGGTTGCATCCCCATTGTAGAATGCTTTCCGGAGTTTTTCCGGGATCATCTCAACCGGCACGCTGATGTCTGCCACATCGTCATACCATAAAACTTCTTTTACGTGGTTTACCTGCTCGAATTTTTCTTCGAGTTTCTGTACGTCCTTCATTTCCATGTTTCCACGACAACCATAGAGAACGCACCCATGCCATATTCATCTACCAGAATGTCCTGTCCTTTTACAGTTTCCAGATGCTCCGGCAGATAGCTGAGCAGATCATAGTTTACTTTCGTTGCTGCCATTCCGATGACTGACGGAATAATCAGCAGAAATCCAATGATCAGCATCAGAATCCTGTGCTTGGCAATCCATTTGCCAACTTTAACCATTTTCATTCATCTCCTCTGATTCATTTTTAACTTGTTTTTCTAGTACCACATCTTACAACTTAAATGACTATTAGTCAATATTTGAAATGGCAAAAAATGAATTTGGTCATTTTTTGTTTACTTTTACAAAAAATAACGGAAATCGGAAATGGGAATCGTTGATTTTTCTGCGCATCAAAAAAGAGTGCCTGGCTCCTTCGCCCTGACACTCTTTTTATGCATTTTTTTATTTCACTTCAACCAGCTCAATCTCAAAATTCAGCTCTTTTCCAGCCATCTCATGGTTGGCATCAAACGTGATATTGGTCTCGTCTTTTGCGGTAACTTTTACCGGGAACGGCTGGCCGTACTGGTTCTGCAGATAAACCTGCTGTCCGACCTCTACTTCCTCTGCTCCCGGAAGCTGTGCGATCGCAACGGTGAAAATTGCGTTCGGATCCGGCATTCCGTAAGCCTCCTCCGGCATCAGATGGATGTTGACTTTTTCGCCGACTTCCATCTCTGCAACGGCTGCATCGAAGCCGCGGATCATCTGGCCCACACCGCAGATGAACTCGAGCGGTTCGCCGCGGTCGTAGGAAGAATCAAACTGGGTTCCATCGTTGAAGGTTCCTCTGTAGTGGGTACGGCAGGTTTTTCCGACATTCTTACCTTCCATAACCGGAGTCGGTGCACCGCATCCGCCGCCGCAGGTTCCGCAGGAACCGCCGCAGGAGCTCTCCTCTTCCTCATGGCTTCCGCAGTGGTCGCCGCAGGAATGGCCTTCCTCGTGATCGTGGTGATCGCAGGTTGCACCCGCAGATGTGAGCGTTCCGTTTAAGTAAGCTTCCACCGCTGCATCCACATCTCCCTCCGCTCCGGAGCAGAGCTCTACGCCTGCCTCAGCAAGAGCAGCCTGTGCACCGCCGCCGATGCCGCCGCAGATCAGAACATCCACGCCCTGCTCGGAAAGAAGGCCTGCCAGTGCGCCGTGGCCGGTTCCGTTGGATCCGATCACTTCGCTGGAAACCACCTGATTGTCTTCTACTTCGTAAACCTTAAAATTCTCTGTTTTTCCAAAATGCTGGAAAATATTCCCGTTATCGTATGTAACTGCAATTTTCATCTAACTAAATCCTCCGTAGTTTTTTTCTTACGCCTCTTTTTCCTGCATAAAGGCTTCAATCTGGTCTGGATCACGCATCAGATTCTCGGAAAGAACCTCGCATCCGTCCTCTGTAATCAGGATATCATCCTCGATCCGGATTCCGATCTCCCACTCATCAATATAAAGACCCGGCTCATCGGTGATGATGGCGCCTGGACGCAGCTTGTCGTTCCATGCCGCGGTCACATCGTGTACATCAATGCCGAGGTGATGGGAAACGCCGTGCATGTAATAGGTTCCGACATCCTCTTTCTTCTCGATCAGGCCAAGTTTCACACAGCCCTCGCCGAGAACATCCTTTGCGATATCGTCGAGCTCTTTTAATGTCATACCCGGTTTTGCTGCTTTTGCAACGGCGCGGTTTGCTGCCAGAACAACGTCGTAAACCTGTCTCTGACGGTCCGTATATTTTCCGTTGACTGGATACGTTCTGGTGATATCTGCGCAGTAGCCCTGGAATTTTGCTCCGAGGTCCATCAGAAGCAGGGTCTCATCCTCGCACACGTCACGGTTGGTATCGTAGTGCAGCATCGTTCCGTTTGCACCGCTTCCTGCGATCGTCGGGAATGCGGTTCCGTCTGCTCCCTCGTGGAAATCTTGTACTCGAAATCAGCCTGTGCCTGATACTCGGTGCAGCCCGGTTTCAGATTCTTCATCACGAATTTCAGCGCGTCGTCGGTGATCTTGATTGCCTGGCGGACGAGAGCGATCTCATCCTCATCTTTCTGCATCCGCAGTGCTGCGATGACAGGAGCAATGTTTTTAATCGGTCTGCCTGGAAATTTCTTTGCGAACTCCTCTGCCTTTACCATGTTGTAATCCGGCAGATCCTCGACCTGATAGCGGTAGCAGTCGAAATACAGGGTTCCGATGTCCTCGCGTGCCATCAGACGGTTTACCATACCCTCAAAGGAATCCAGGAAACGAACGTCGTCGATTCCGGTAATCTCCTGTGCCTCGGATACGGTTACTTTTCTTCCAAACCATCTCTCCTGGCTCGGATCCGCTTTCTCGATAAACAGAATGGATTTCTCCTCTTTTGCGGTCTTTTTCATCATCAGGATCATGTGATCTCTGCGAAGGCCGGTCAGATAGAAAAAGTTGCGGTTTGCTTCAAACGGCAGATATTCGTCTGCGCTGACATGCAGCTCGATTCCGGAAAACAAAAGCAGTGCGGAATCCTGGTCCATTTTATCAAAAACCTGTTTTCTTCTTTCTGTAAAATTCATCTGTCTTTCCTCACTTTCTTTTAGAGCCTGCCAAGATCTGTTTTCGGCTCCTCTACTAAGATAACACGTTCGTGCTTTTTTCCTACCTTTTTCCTGCTTTTCTGTA
>ENA-OQJT01000057-OQJT01000057.1-human-gut-metagenome-genome-assembly--contig:-NODE-57-length-24366-cov-1.272907_pt1 | contig 24366 bp, 25 predicted proteins | sample MGYA00242612_ERZ504779 | MGnify/ENA primary metagenome ERZ504779 (study PRJEB26092, sample SAMD00036366) | human gut metagenome | host: Homo sapiens | study: EMG produced TPA metagenomics assembly of...
GGAAAGAGTTATGGGTTTCCTTGTTTCAATCCGTTACGCCGAGAAACTGCAGGATTTAATACGGCAGATTTTGACTTTACTCAGTGAAGTTGGGCAAATGCTTATCATTATGCTGATGCTCATCGGTGGCTCGCCCGGTTCCACTGCAGGTGGTATGAAAACGACGACTCTTGCAGTTCTCGTTTCATCGGCATTATCTGTATTTAGAAAAAAGGAACACACTCATTTTTTTGGCAGACAAATTCCGGATGGCACTATCAGAAATGCAGCTACGATTTTTTTGATGTATATCGTTTTATTCCTTGCTGGAGGAATGGTAATTAGTAGCATAGAAGATATTCCACTTATGACCGCTTTGTTTGAGACGGCGTCGGCAATTGGGACGGTAGGGTTATCGCTGGGAATAACTCCTGACCTGGGACTTGTTTCTCATATAATCTTGATTTGCTTGATGTTTTTGGGCAGAGTGGGCGGATTGACTTTGATTTTTGCCACCCTTTCTGAAAAAAAGCTTAACGGTTCAAAATATCCTCAGGAAAAAATCACAGTAGGTTAAAGGAGAATAAAAAATGAAATCAATATTACTTATCGGTCTGGGAAGATTCGGACGGCATATTGCTATAAAATTAGATGAATTGCACCATCAGGTGATGGCGGTAGATAAAGAAGATACCCGAGTTGATGCTGTACTTCCCTTTGTAACCAACGCTCAGATTGGGGATGCGACTAGTGAGGATTTTTTAAGTTCGCTTGGTGTTGGGAATTTTGATGTTTGTATTGTGGCAATTGGAGATGATTTTCAGAATTCATTGGAAGTAACGTCCCTTTTGAAGGAACTCGGTGCAAGAATGGTGGTGTCTCGTGCTTCTCGTGATGTTCATGCAAAATTTCTTTTAAGAAACGGCGCAGATGAAATTGTTTATCCTGAAAGGCAACTTGCCGATTGGGTTGCGATCCGTTATAGTGCTGATCATATTCTCGACTACATAGAACTAGATGAAGAACATGCAATCTTTGAAATATCTATACCGGGAGAATGGATAGGAAAAACAATCGGTCAGTTGGATATACGAAAAAAATATGACATCAATATTATGGCGCTGAAAACAAATGATATTATGAATTTGAAAATAAGTTCCGATACGCAGTTGTTAAAGGGCAGTACCATGCTTGTTCTTGGGGAGACGAAACATATTCAAAAATGTTTTCATATTTAATTTTTGAAAGAAGTTGGTGATATGAAAGACTTTGTTTTACTTATAGTGGTATTGGTAGCATTTATTTATGGTTATTTTCTTATGGAAAAGCTGGATAAATTTTTCAAGGAAAATCAATCCCAAAAACTTATTTCAGATTCTAAGCTCAGGATTGGATTTGAAACACCTGCAATCATAGATTCTATTGCAGATCTATTAGAACAATTTTCAAGCGAATACCCAAACTATGAGCTGAACCTGTTCTACGGTTCTGTAAGTGAAATAATAAATGGGCTGGAAAATAATAAACTTGATTTTGGCTTTATCATAGAAAATTCCAACGATATTTTGAAAGATGAGTATTGTTCCTTATCCTTTCAAATAAAGCAAAGTGTCATTACTCCAGGCTCTATAGACAATGCGGTACATCCTATCAATACGATTGAGAAACCAGCGAGAGTGATATGGCAAAATGACATTAATTGTATGAAGGGTCTATTTGTCGAAAAATTGCGTGATTTTTCGGAGCGTTTTCTGCTTTCGGCTACACGCCCGAATGGAAAAAAAGAAGAAAAGGTGGTATAATCTCTATATAATGTTTTTTGCACAGGGAGGTGACCGTATGGGCGAAAACAGACACAATCCGGATCAGTTATTAAAGGCAATCCAAGCCGATGAAGAAAATCGGAATAAAGGACATTTGAAAATCTTTTTCGGATATGCGGCTGGTGTAGGTAAAACCTACGCCATGTTGGAAGCGGCTCATATGGCAAAACAGCAGGGAATTGATGTGGTAGCCGGTTATATAGAACCCCACGCACGCCCCAAAACAGCAGCTCTTTTGAATGGCTTAGAAGTTCTTCCTACAAGAGAAGTTCTCTATAATGGTATGATACTGAACGAATTCGACATTGACATGGCACTGAAAAGAAAACCACAGCTTATCCTTGTGGATGAACTTGCTCATACGAATGCCGAAGGATGCCGTCATGCAAAACGGTATCAGGACATTAAGGAACTTTTGAATGCAGGGATTGATGTCTATACGACTGTCAATGTTCAGCATATTGAAAGTCTTTGCGATACAGTTTCATCCATTACGGAGATTGTTGTACAGGAACGCATTCCGGATTCTCTGTTTGATAATGCAGATCAGGTTGAATTAATAGATATTGAACCACAGGATTTGATCGACCGTTTGAATACAGGAAATGTATACAGACAGACCCAGGCAAAACAGGTGGTAGAAAATTTTTTCACAATAGAAAATTTGACAGCTCTTCGGGAGATTGCACTGCGGCGATGTGCGGACAGGGTGAATATCCTCACAGAAAATGCCCGCATTAAAAATCATGGAGATTATCATACAGACGAACATATTCTTGTTTGTTCTATCTTCTTCTCCATCTAATGCAAAAATTATCCGTACCGCCGCAAGAATGGCTTCTGCTTTCAAAGGAAAGTTTACGGCTCTGTTTGTAGAAACACCGGATTTTTCAGTGATGAGCGAGGAAAATATAAAACGCCTTCGTTCAAATGTTCGTCTTGCTGAGCAGCTTGGGGCAAAAATTGAAACAGTTTATGGAGAAGATATTCCGTTTCAGATTGCGGAATTTGCCCGTTTGTCCGGTGCGTCAAAGATTGTGATCGGGCGAAGTTCTGCTACAAAACGGCATTTGCTCAGCAAACCGACACTGACAGAAAAACTGATTGATTATGCCCCTAACTTGGATGTGCATATTATTCCGGATACGGTTTCTAATGCTGCAGTGTATCAGTTAAGAGGGGGCAGGAAAAAGAACCATATCGTCTTCTCTGCCACTGATACATTAAAATCTACTGCGATTCTGATTTTATCCAGTTTAGTCGGAATGATTTTCCATAATCTTGGATTTGGCGAAGCAAATATTATTACTGTTTTTGTTTTAGGCGTTCTTGTCACCGCTGTCATCACGAAACATCAGGTATACAGCCTAATTTCCTCGATTGTAAGTGTTTTGATTTTTAATTTCCTGTTTACGGAACCCCAATTTACCTTGCAGGCGTATGATCAGGGTTATCCTGTTACCTTTATTATCATGTTTTTGGCGGCATTTTTAACCGGTTCTCTTGCTATACGGATTAAAAATCAAGCAAAACAGGCGGCACAATCTGCTTACCGTACCAAAGTGTTATTTGATACAAGCCAGCTATTGCAACAGGCAAAAGATAAAAATGAAATTGTATCCACAACTTCAAATCAGCTCATTAAACTCTTGGGAAAAGATATCGTTTTTTATTTAGCTGATGGCGAAGTGTTGGATACGCCGCATATTTTTTCTGTAACTGAGGAAAATTTGGAATCATGTATTTCCGAAAATGAAAAGGCCGTTGCCGGCTGGGTATTGAAAAACAATAAACGTGCCGGATCCACAACAGGAACGCTTTCCAATGCAAAATGCCTGTACCTTGCTGTTCGCAGTAGCAGTATGGTATATGGAGTTGTTGGAATCGTGATGGGGGAAATACCTCTTGATCCATTTGAAAACAGTATTCTACTGTCCATTCTCGGAGAATGTGCTCTGGCTTTGGAAAATGAGAAAAATGCCCGTGAGAAACAGGAGGCGGCTGTCCTTGCAAAAAATGAACAGTTGCGAGCAAACTTGCTGCGTGCTATTTCACATGATTTGAGGACACCGCTGACATCCATTTCTGGTAATGCCAGTAACCTTTTGTCCAATGGTGATTCCTTTGATAATGATACAAAAAAGCAGCTATACACGGATATTTATGATGATTCCATGTGGCTGATTAACCTTGTAGAAAACCTGCTGGCTGTAACCCGGATTGAAGAAGGACGGTTGAATCTCCGTATAACGGAAGATTTGATGGATGACGTGATTACAGAAGCGTTACATCATATTAACCGAAAGAGTGAAGAGCATCATATTTCCGTTGAAAGCAAAGAAGAAATTCTTCTTGCAAAAATGGATGCAAAGCTTATTGTTCAGGTAATCATCAATATTGTTGATAATGCTATCAAATATACACCTAAAAACTCTCATATTGTTATTCGGACAGAAAAACGGGGAAAACAAGCGATCGTATCTATATCGGATGATGGAAACGGAATTGCTGATGAAATAAAGCCACGGATATTCGACATGTTCTACAGTGGTGCAAATCAAATTGCAGACAGTCGCCGAAGTTTGGGACTCGGATTATCTTTGTGCAAGTCCATTATTAACGCCCACGGCGGAGAACTTACTGTTTCAGATAATCTGCCGCACGGAACAGTATTCACATTTACATTACCGGCAGGGGAGGTCAAAGTATATGAATAAGTCACTAATATTAGTTGTAGAAGATGACACATCTGTCAGAAATTTAATTACAACAACCTTAAAAGCACACGAATACCGATATCTGACAGCACCCAATGGTCAATCGGCAATTTTAGAAGCATCTTCACACAATCCTGACATTGTTTTACTTGATTTAGGACTTCCTGATATGGATGGTGTTGAGATTATTAAAAAAAATCCGTACTTGGTCAAACATGCCGATTATCGTAATCAGTGCTCGCAGTGAAGATACCGATAAAATTGATGCGTTGGATGCTGGTGCAGATGATTATTTAACAAAGCCATTTTCTGTTGAGGAACTGCTTGCCAGACTAAGAGTCACGCAAAGAAGGTTATCAATGATGCAAAATGTATCTCCTGCCGAAACGGTTGTTTTTGTAAACGGAAAACTTCGTGTAGATTATGTTGCAGGTTGTGCCTATTTGAATGAAGAAGAGTTGCATTTAACACCTATTGAATATAAGTTGCTTTGCCTGTTGACAAGAAATATAGGAAAAGTTCTGACCCATACTTTCATCACGCAAAGTATTTGGGGAAGTAGTTGGGATAATGATATTGCCTCCCTTCGTGTGTTTATGGCGACACTTCGTAAAAAAATCGAGAAAGAACCGAACTCTCCACAATATATCCAAACACACATTGGTGTGGGGTATCGGATGCTGAAAGTTGAGTGAATTTCACAACACCATAGTTAAAGTTGGAATATAAGTTGTAGATTTGTATACGAGACCCGTACGCACGGTTCAATGGGAGGGGCGAGAAAAGATATTCTTCCTCTCCCTATTAAATAACTAAACACTAGGCGTTTGCGAAACTCCAAACACCGCATAAATACGGCATTTAACTCACTTTGGCAGAAGTTTTTGAAGATTGCCAAAATAAATTCGACAACGACAAATATCAGTTGTCATGGACGAGGAGAGTATACAGCAATTCGTTTATTGTTTATTATAGAGTGATTTATCGAAGAAGGAAGCATCCTATTTGAAAAAGAAAAAAGATGAAATAACCATCCGTTCCAGCGCAGCAGAATACCTGACCTATGTTGCATCTGTCGGCAATCAGCAGGACAGTATTGAGATGCGCTATGAGGATGAGAATATATGGCTGACACAGAAGATGATGGCCACATTGTACGATGTCGGCACTAACACTATAAATTATCATATTAAGAAAATATTCGAGGATAGCGAACTACAGAAGGATTTAGTTATTCGAAATTTCGAATAACTGCCGCCGACGGAAAAAACTACAGCACTGGGCAGAACATTTAGATAGGATTCTGACAATGAGCGGTGAACAGCTTTTAGATTGCCTGAATTCAATAAAAAAAATTGGAGAAGAAAACAGATAAAAAACAGTGAGATCATCATCGGAATTAGTGGTCTGGTATTTCTGGGCTTTTTGTAAGGTTGGTATCATCAAAGAAGCCTTGCGGAAAGCTCGGTTTTATTATATGGAAATATATCTACTTTTGGGTTTAACCGGAGTATGAACAATTTGTAAAATGTTGATTTTGTATTGCTTTTGTCCGGACGAATAAATATAATATAGTTAGAAAAAATTCGAAAGGAGTATTTACTATGGCAACAAAATCAGCAAATTTATACGTGCGCATTGAGCCTGATGTAAAAGAACAGGCAGAAGGAATCTTAGCAGCATTAGGAATTCCTGCATCCAATGCAATAAATATGTTTTACAAACAAATTATTCTTCAAGGAGGACTTCCTTTCGAAGTGAAAATGCCATCCGCTCGTCCTGTAGACGTTAGTGCATTATCAGAAGCACAGATGAATGCAGAACTAGAGAAAGGATATGCAGATATGCAGGCTGGTCATACTAGATCAGCAAAATCTGTTTTTGCTGATATCCGCAAGGATTACAATTTATGATTTATGATATCGTGATTTCAGATCAGGCCGAGATAGACCTTCGTGGAATCTTCGAATACATTGCTTTTGAACTGCAGGCACCAGAAAATGCAAGTGGTCAGCTTGATAGGCTTGAAGCATGTATTATGGATCTTGATCATATGCCGAAGAGATATCGACAATATGAATTGGAACCATGGAAAAGTCGAGGGTTACGCGTAGCACCAGTAGACAATTATCTTGTTCTATATATTCCGGATGATGATACACAAGTGGTTACGATTATCCGTGTTATGTACGGTGGACGAGATGTGAATACGCAATTAAACAGATTTACAAAAACAAAATAATTTGAAAGTATCAATCAGAAATGGTTGGTGCTTTTTTCATATATTAGGAAAGTTCGTGTTTAAAGCAGAAGTAAAAAAATGCCTCATAAAAAAGAGGCATAGGAAATAGACGATTGTTAGAAAAGATAAAATCCTTCTTCACTAAAATCGTCATCATCATCAAATTCATGAAGAAAATAGTCCATATCCAAAAGGTCATTGTCACTCATGAGTTTGATATCATGGGCACTCATACCTTCAGGAGGACGAATCCTATGCTTTCTCGTGGTTTCCTCATATAGATCTTGCAAGGAGACGGGGCGATGATTGTAATAAATTTTAAGAAGCTTTTACATAATGGAGCAGAAGAACATGACCCAGCTGGAACTGTCGAGAAGAACCGGGATTGCAACAAGCAACATCAGTGACTGAAAAAGAAAAAGACGAATCCAAAAGCAAATTATCTGTTATCCATATGTGACGTATTGGATATTACACCGGAACAGCTTTTGACGGGTAAAGGAATTGATCCGGAATATAAAGATGCAGATATGGATTATGAAGTTACCAGGTCAAATATTAAGATATTGAAGCAGATTCATAGTCTTGGAGATGATCAGTATAAAAGACTGATGGCGTATATGAAGGCATTGCAGAAACTGGAACAAATGCATGTTACCTATATGGGCTGGAAATATGTCTACTAATATGGTATGATTTAGAAATCGAAACTGATTGACAAAATTATAACGAAAAAGGAGCGCTTAAAATGAGACAGACCCAGAAACCTCGAATTGTAAATCTTTTGATGCTTACGGTTGCCGGAATGATAAACGCTTTTTGGCATTACACTTTTTATGACACCGGTAAAATTGTATGACAGTGGTATCTCAGGAACATCTATGTTACTCGAACAGATAACACCCTCGTGCTTATCATTGTCATTATTCTTGCTGATTCTGAATATTCCATTATTTCTTGTTGGATTAAAGAAGCAGGGTGGACTTTTTACATTTTATGCAATCTACACAGTTGGAATCTATTCTTTGTTTGCATGGCTGATAACAAATATATTTCCAATTGATGTCAGTATTGCTTCGCCGCTTGCGGGAACAGATTTACTGCTATGTGCGCTGTTTGGAGGTGTGATCTCCGGAATTGGAAGTGGTCTTGCGATTCGCTATGGCGGTGCGATGGACGGTATCGAAGTAATGGCAGTTATTTTTGCAAAACGTGCAGGTGTTACGGTAGGAACATTTGTTATGGTATATAATATTATTTTATATGTCATTTGTGGCTGTGTGCTTGAGAGCTGGGTACTTCCATTGTATTCTATCGTTGCTTATTCTGCTGCATTGAAGACAGTTGACTTTATAGTGGAAGGTATTGACAGGGCAAAATGTGCGGTAATCGTGACAGAGTGGCCGCATGAGATTTGCAAAGCATTGACAGAAACATTTGGAAGCGGTATTACGCGTGTCAGCGCCAAAGGCGGATACTCCAATCGCGATAAAGCAATGTTGTACTTTGTGGTGAACAGATATCAGGTGATTCGAATGAAAGATATTGTTCATGACATTGATCCAACAGCGTTTATTATTATTAGTGAGGTGGCTGACATCTTTTCTAGTAATAATAACGAATAATGTTGAAAAATACTATTTCTGATTGTTATTTTTAATAATATATGTTATATTATATTTCGGTTTTTAAATCGGCAAATTAGGAGGAAAAAGTAATGACTTTAAGAGAAAAGTATGGTGAATGGGGTATTATTCTTGGAGCAACAGAAGGTGTTGGAAAGGCATTTGCAGAGAAGATAGCATCCGAGGGAATGAGTGTTGTTTTGGTAGGTCGAAGAGAAGAGAAACTTCAGGAACTTGGAAAGAACATCAGTGAAACATATGGTGTAGATCATATGGTTATCCGTGCTGATTTTGCGCAGTCTGACTGCACAGACAAGATTTTTGAGGCGACAAAAGATCTTGACATGGGATTTATGAGCTATGTTGCTTGTTTCCATACATTTGGAAAACTGCAGGACACTCCATGGGAGAAGCATGAGCAGATGATTAATGTTAATGTTATGACATTCTTGAAATGTTTCTATCATTATATGGGAATCTTTGCAAAGCAGGATCGTGGAGCTGTAATCAATGTATCTTCTTTGACAGCAATCAGCAGTTCACCATATAACGCACAGTATGGAGCAGGCAAGTCTTATATTAAGAAACTGACAGAGGCTGTGGCAGCAGAGTGTGAGAGCACCAATGTAGACGTCGAAGTTATTACATTGGGAACAACAATCACTCCAAGTCTGTTAAGCAATCTTCCGGGAGGACCGGCAGGAGAAGCTGTTATGAAAGCAGCTATGACACCGGAAGCTTGTGTAGAGGAAGCGTTTGACAATCTTGGAAAATCTCTTTCTGTTATTGCAGGTGAGCACAACAAAGCGAATGTTCATAATTGGCAAGCGAATAAAACAGATGATGAATATATCCGTTATATGGGTTCCTTCTATTCTAACAACTAAAATCTTAGAAAATAGTAGATATAAAAAGAAATGAAAGTGATAGCTGTTGATGTAAAATTATTGACAGCTATCACTTTTGCAATCTTTTTTTTGGATTGTTTTGTCTGTTATCGGTCAGGCTTGACAAAAAGGATTCAACCTTATATAGTCGTTCTAAATAGAACGTTAAAAGGAGGGGCAGATATGTTTTTCTGGGATCAGCATAAGACAATTACAAGTTGTTATGAGATGAAGAACACTTTTATTGATTGCCGGTGTTGACATTTACAAAAAACTATTTGTCCTACCATAAATTAATAGAAGTTTAATAAAAATGTAGAAATATAATGGGAATAAAGGCTCTTTTTCGGTAATATTCTGAAAAGAGTCTTTTTTTCTAAAAAAATATAATACCTATTGACATAGTAGGTTTATAGGAATATAATCCAATTCATGAACTGAAAGGAGAATCGAGAAGATGAAAAAGAATTTATTCAAAAAGTTAGTAACAGGAGTTTTAGCTACATCATTAGGAGTAGTTGCTTTAACAGGATGCGGAGCCGAAAAGACATCCGATAAAGGAAATCAGGCTTATCGAACATTAGATGAAATCAAAGAAAGTGGTGAGATTAATATTGGAGTTTTCTCTGATAAAAATCCATTTGGTTATGTAGATGATAATGGGGATTATCAGGGTTATGATGTGTATTTTGCAGAACGTCTTGGAAAAGATCTTGGTGTGAAGATCAATTACGTGTCTACAGAAGCGGCAAATCGTGTTGAGTATTTAGAGACAGGGAAGGTGGATGTCGTTCTTGCTAATTTCACTGTTACAGACGAACGTGCTGAAAAAGTAGACTTTGCACTTCCATATATGAATGTAGCACTCGGTGTAGTATCTCATGAGGATCGTGTGATCACAAGTCTGGATCAGATTGGAGCAGATGACCAGGTAATTGTAATTTCAGGAACTACAGCAGAGACTTATTTGGAACAGAATGAACCGGACATTAAACTTCAGAAATTTGATACTTATGCAGCAGCAAAGACAGCATTTGAGAATGGAACAGGTGTTGCATGGGCGAACGATAACACAGAGGTTATTGCTTATGCGAAAGAGAATCCGGGATATGTAGTCGGAATTTCATCTCTTGGAGATCAGCAGAGTATTGCACCGGCTGTAACAAAAGGTAACAGCACATTACTTGACTGGATCAATGCTGAAATTGAGAGCCTTGGAGAAGAAAACTTCTTCCATGCAGATTATGAGGCAACACTGCTTGATACTTATGGTGCAGATTACGAAGATACATTAGTGATCGAAGGCGGTGCAACAAAATAACATGGATTTTGATGTAATAGTTGAGTATATGCCAATGTATGTCAAGGCATTTTTCCTGACAGTTAAAATAGGATGGATAGGAATTGTTTTATCACTGTTGATAGGAATTGTTGCAGCATTTATTTTGCATTTTAAAATTCCGGTTTTAGCACAGGCGGTTAAAGTGTATGTGGAAATCTTTCGAAACACACCACTTTTAGTCCAGCTATTCTTTATCTATTTTGGACTTCCAAAGGTTGGATTGTCTATATCCGCGGAAGTATGCGGAGCTGTGGGATTAGGGCTTTTAGGTGGAAGCTACATGGCAGAGAGTTTTCGAAGCGGGCTTGAGGCAGTGCCGGTGCTGCAAATGGAATCAGCACTGGCATTGGGGATGAACCGTTTGCAGATGTTTCGGTCGGTGATTCTTCCACAGGCATTTTCTATCAGTGTACCGGCGATTGTTGCAAATATCATCTTCTTATTAAAAGAAACCAGTGTGTTTTCAGCAATCAGCCTGATGGATCTGATGTTTACTGCAAAGGATCTGATCGGACAATATTATAATACAACAGAGTGTCTGGTTATGCTTGTAGGATTTTATATCATTATGCTGTTACCGGTTTCTGTTCTTGGAACCCTGGTTGAGCACAAAGCAAGATATCGTATGTTTGGAGATTGATAAGATGGGATTTGAGATTTTATTAAAAGGAAATAATATGATCCGGCTTTTGCAGGGAGTCTGGGTAGCACTTCGAATCAGCCTGATATCAGTTGTTCTCAGTATGGCATTCGGAATTTTACTAGGAATGATCATGACATCAAAAAACAGGATCATTCAGGCAGTTACCAGAGTTTATCTGGAGATCGTGCGTATCATGCCACAGCTGGTATTGTTATTCATTGTATATTTTGGAGCTACCAAGGCAATGGGAATCAATATGGACGCAGAAACCGCATCAATCATTGTATTTGTATTCTGGGGGACCGCAGAGATGGCAGATTTAGTCAGAGGATCTCTGCTTAGCGTTCCGAAGATTCAGTATGAGAGTAGCGAAGCGCTGGGGCTGGACCAGAGACAGACTTATCAATATGTGATCATTCCACAGATTATTCGACGGATGATTCCGCTTTCAATCAACTTGATCACTAGAATGATCAAGACAACAAGTCTTGTTATGATGATTGGAATCGTGGAGGTGCTCAAAGTAGGACAGCAGATATAGAAGCAAACCGTAAGACTGCTCCAAATGCAGCATTTGCAATATTTGCAACGGTTTTTCTCCTGTATTTTATTGCTTGCTGGCCGATCAGCTGCCTTTCAAAATATCTTGAAAACGATGGGAGAACTGATATGGATGAAATATTACACATCAAAAATCTAAGTAAATGCTATGGAGATACAAAAGTGTTGAAAAACATAAATATTTCTGTGAAAAAAGGAGAAGTGGTTGTAATTATCGGTCCTTCTGGATGTGGAAAAAGTACGCTGCTTCGCTGCCTGAATGGATTAGAAGAAATCCAGGAAGGAGAAGTTCTGCTGGACGATCAGGTTGTAAACCCAAATAAGAAAAATCTGAGTAAAAACCGAGAAAAAATCGGAATGGTATTCCAGAGTTATGATTTGTTCCCACATTTGACTATTTTGCAGAATGTGACGCTTGCTCCAATAAAAGTAAAAAAGAGAAATCGCAGAGAAGTAGAAAAAGAAGCTCTTGAATTGCTGGAACGTGTGGGGCTGCGCTCTAAAAAAGATGATTATCCGAGACAGCTTTCTGGTGGACAGAAACAAAGAGTGGCAATCGTACGTGCCCTGATCATGCATCCGGAAGTATTACTTTTAGATGAGATTACGGCAGCATTGGACCCAGAGATGGTTAGAGAAGTACTTGACGTTGTTCTAGATCTGGCGAAAGAAGGAAGAACTATGGTCATCGTTACACATGAGATGCAGTTTGCAAAAGCAGTAGCGGATCGCGTTACTTTCCTGGAAGGTGGAAAGATTGTAGAAGAAGGAGATCCAAAGAAACTTTTTGAAAAACCTGAAACAGATCGCCTTCAGAGATTTTTACAGACATTTACATATGAAAAAGCTGTGAAATGAAAACTATTATAAAATAAGTCTAGCTTTTTTAAATAGAATGTGATAATATAGTGACGTTTGATAGAGGCGCGGTGATATGAGTACCCGCTGACGAGAGTCTTGGGAAGACTGTCAGTGAGAGAAAGGAGAAGCCGCCGAAGGAATGATATTCCCAGATATGATTCCTGGGCCGGATGTAGAAGATACGCCGGACTGTCACAGGTATGGAGAGCTATCGATGACGCTAGAATTATTATGCCATGGGTGACTCACCAGCAGAGAGTGCCTATGGCATTTTTTGCGTTTAGAGAATCCCAGGCAAAACCCACTATGCTTACACACAAACTTAACAAACATAAGTTTACAGGAAAGGAAAAAAGGAAATGAGAAACAAAAGAAAAATGGGGTATGTGTTTCTGATGTTTCTGCTCATTCTGTGCTGTAGTTCAACAACAGTATTTGCCGCAGATACATCTGCCGAGTATGTACCTCAGCTCTATGCAACAATCTGGTCTCTGGTGCCACCGGTCGTTGCAATCGTACTGGCACTTATTACAAAGGAAGTTTACAGCTCCTTATTCGTTGGAATTTTGATCGGAGGTGCATTTTGGTCAGGATTTAAACCGGAAGCTACAATTTTACATGTATTTCAGGATGGAGTAGTGGGAGTACTTACAGATTCTTACAATATGGGTATTCTAGTATTTCTGGTAATTCTTGGTGTTATGGTATGTATGATGAATAAAGCCGGTGGTTCTGCAGCATTCGGACGCTGGGCGAAAGAGCATATCAAGACAAGAGCGGGTGCACAGCTTGCAACAATCGCACTTGGAGTGCTGATTTTTATTGATGATTATTTTAACTGCCTTACAGTTGGGAGCGTTATGCGTCCGGTAACAGACAGTCACAATGTATCCCGTGCGAAACTCGCATATCTGATCGATGCTACAGCAGCGCCAATCTGCATTATTGCACCGATTTCTTCCTGGGCAGCAGCAGTAACAGGATTTGTGAAAGGGGAGGATGGATTTTCAATTTTTATTCGTGCAATCCCATATAACTATTATGCAATTCTTACAATTATAATGATGGTAACACTGGTTCTTGCAAAAGAAGATTATGGCCCGATGAAGGCGCATGAGAAAAATGCGATTGAAGGAGATCTTTTTACAACAGGAGACAGACCATTTGAAAATGCAACAGAAAATGCTATTTACAATAAGGGGAAGGTAATTGATCTTGTGTTCCCAATCTTGTCACTTATTGTATGCTGTGTAATAGGAATGATCTACTCCGGTGGTTTCTTCTCAGGAACAGGCTTTGTAGAGGCTTTTTCCGGAAGTGATGCATCTGTTGGACTGATGCTTGGAAGTTTCTTCGCAATGGTAATTACAATCGTTTTTTATGCAGTAAGAAAAGTTCTTCGTTTTTCGGATTCTATGGCTTGTATTCCGGAAGGATTTAAGGCAATGGTTCCGGCTATCCTGATTCTTACATTTGCATGGACACTGAAAGCGATGACGGACAGCCTTGGAGCAGCTCCGTTCGTGGCTTCTGTAATGAATTCAGCAGCAGGCGGACTGATGAACCTTCTTCCGGCAATCATCTTCCTTGTAGGATGCTTTCTTGCATTTGCAACAGGTACTTCCTGGGGAACGTTCGGAATTCTGATTCCAATCGTAGTTGCAGTATTCCAAGGTACGAACGAGACAATGATGATCATCTCGATCTCAGCTTGTATGGCCGGAGCAGTTTGCGGAGATCATTGTTCACCTATTTCAGATACAACAATCATGGCATCCGCAGGAGCGCAGTGTAATCATGTAAATCATGTATCCACGCAGCTTCCATATGCAATGACTGTAGCAGCAGTTTCCTGTATTACATATGTGATCGCAGGTATCTTGCAGAATGCAGTCATCTGTCTCGTGATCGGAATTGCTCTGCAGATTGGAGTTCTGCTTGCAATCAAAAGCAATCACAAAAGATCACACAGATAGGGTGAAAACAACAAACTAAAAACCAGAGAGAAAGCGAGGAGTTGATCCTCGTTTTCTTTTTACAGAAATGTAGTAAAAAAAGGACGAAATGAAAAGCTTGTTAAGCGGTTCATTTCGTCCCTATTTGTTTTATGAAATCTTATTTATCCAGATCTTTTCCTGTCAGCATCTTATATGCCTGAAGGTATTTCTCAATCGTCTTATCTACAATTTCCTGTGGAAGTGTCCAGTCGTTGTCTGGATTTGCTTTCAGCCAGTCACGGGCAAACTGTTTGTCAAAAGATGGCTGTCCATGTCCGGCTTCATAACCGTCAGCAGGCCAGAAACGGGAACTGTCAGGAGTGAGCATCTCATCTCCAATTACCATATTTCCATTTTCATCAAGTCCGAACTCAAATTTTGTATCTGCAATAATGATACCTTTGCTCAGAGCATATTCGGCACATTTCTTATAGAGAGCAATTGTGTTGTCGCGAAGTTTCTCAGCGAGTTCACGTCCTCTTCCAGGATAATATTTTTCAAGGTGATCAACGCTCTGCTCGAATGAAATGTTCTCATCGTGATCTCCGATTTCAGCCTTTGTGGAAGGTGTATAGATTGGTTCAGGAAGTTTGTCAGATTCCTTTAATCCTTCCGGAAGTGTGATTCCACAAACAGTTCCGTTTTCTTTATAGCTTTCCCAGCCACTTCCAGTGATATAACCACGAACGATACACTCGATTGGAAGCATTTCGAGTTTCTTACACATCATAGATTTTCCATCATATTTCTCCTGCTGGAAGAACTCCGGCATATCTTTCACATCAACAGAGAACATGTGGTTAGGAAGAATGTCTTCTGTCAGATCAAACCAGAATTTGGACATCTGAGTCAGGACAGTTCCTTTCTTTGTAACTTCATTGTTGAGAATCACGTCAAAGCAGCTGATGCGGTCTGTAGCAACCATGATTAAGCTGTCTCCATTTATCATAAATTTCACGAACTTTACCTTCTTTGATTGGTTTTAATTCCTGCATTTTTTCACCTCATAGAATTTTCTTAGAATTTACAACGTAACCGTACACTTTTTAGGGGAAACTGTCAAGCGGGGGGAAAACGTGTCCGGAGAGGTGTGAAAAATCTTTGAAGAAAGAAAATTGTGGATAATTGTGTTTTTTGCATAAAAATAGCAGGAAAATAAAAACTTGGATTGTTTAATACGTTGAGTGAAAAGTGAAAAAAATAGAATGTTTTTGAGGTATCATAAACAAATCAGATATTATTTAATAAGAAATTATTATAGTAGAAAAAGCAATCACACAGAAGTTGGAAGAGAATAGTAAAAAAGAAATATTGACATCTATGACATATTGTAATTAAATTAAATTAGTGTGTGTCTATTTATATATAGAAGAAACGAGGGAATAGAATGATGCAGAATCATAATCAACAGAAAAAAATTGCGCTGATCAATGACTTTACAGGTTTTGGCAGATGCTCAATTGCGGTACAGATGCCGATTATTTCAATGCTGAAAGTTCAGTGTTGTGCAGTGCCTACCTCGATTTTTTCAAATCATACTGCATATGAGGATTATTATTTTACAGATTATACATCAAATATGGAAGCATATATTGAACAATGGAAGAATCTGGATCTGAAGTTTGAAGGAATTTGTAGCGGTTTTTTGGGGTCAGCAGAACAGATTCGGATCGTCAGTGAGTTTATCCAGTATTTTAGAGACGAGAATACAGTGGCTGTGATCGACCCGGTGATGGGAGATAACGGTGAGGCATATTCGACCTATACGGAAGAAATGTGCAGACAGATGATTCGATTGGTCCGTTATGCGGATGTAGTTGTTCCCAATGTGACAGAGGCATGTATCCTGACAGGAACGCCGTATAAGGAACGGTGGACAACGAGAGAGCTGGCAAAGATGGCAGAACAGATTGTGCAGACCGGACCGGAAAAAGTTGTGATTACAGGAATTCCACAGAAGACGTATGTATCCAACTTGTGTTTCGAAAAAGGTAAAGGGTACGAGATGATCCGCACACATAAAGTAGGACATTCCAGATGTGGCACAGGAGATATTTTCTCAGCAATTATTGCAGCAGATGCGGTCAATGGAGTGGAATTTACAAAATCTGTTCGAAAGGCATCCGCATTTATAAAGAAGTGCATACAAAAAGTCTATTGAAATGGAAATTCCGTTGACAGATGGAGTCTGTTTTGAAGAATTGATGGGACTATTGAAATAAAAGAAAATTAAGGAGTAAACAAAAATGAATTTAGAAGAATGCTATGAGGCAATGGAAAGCAACTATGATGATGTGATGAGAAGGCTTGGAAGTGAAACACTGGTCCGTAAATTTGTATTGAAGTTTTTGGATGATACAAGTTTCCAGGGATTAAAAGAAGGACTTGAAAATCAGGATGCAGAACTCGCATTCCGAAGTGCACATACATTGAAAGGCGTGTGCATGAATCTTGGATTTACAAAGTTATTCGAGGTCAGCTCAGCATTAACAGAAGAGCTTCGAGACAGAGAAATCAAAGAAAACACTACAGAGATGTTTGAAGAAGTAGAACGAGAATATACCCGAACAATAGAAGCAATTAAAGGATTATGTTAAGAAGAAGACAATTGAAAAAATATAAATTTTTTCTGCCAGTAGAAATTTATCTGCTGGCAGTTTTTATAGTTGCACCACTTGCAGCGTATACTCCTTCAGCAAGGCCTGTATCAACGGAAACAACAGGTTTTTTATATGTTTTCATGATAAATTCCTTCAATGCTCTCGTGTATTACATACTATCTAACCACATTATGGAAAAATGTATAGAAATCAAGAAAAAACCTTATAAAGTGAATGACAATTCACCCAAGCAGGGTGTAGAATAGTAAAAATAATGGCTGAATAGTGATTGGAAAAGGAGAGAAGGCATGCTTCAGATACAACATATTTGCAAGGAATATCGAACAGGTAATCTGATACAGAAAGCATTGGATGATGTCAGTCTGAATCTCAGAGATAATGAATTTGTTGCTATTCTGGGACCGAGCGGTTCGGGAAAGACAACGCTTCTGAATATCATTGGCGGTTTGGATCGGTATGACAGCGGAGACCTGATCATCAATGGAATATCAACGAAGAAATATAAAGACAGAGACTGGGATTCTTATCGTAATCACACGATTGGATTTGTTTTCCAGAGTTATAATCTGATTCCGCATCAGACTGTTCTAGCAAATGTTGAACTGGCACTTACGATTTCGGGGATTGGCAAGTCCGAGAGAAGGAAACGTGCGACAGAAGCACTTGAAAAGGTTGGACTAGGTGCGCAGCTTCACAAGCGCCCAAGTCAGATGTCCGGAGGCAGATGCAGCGTGTTGCGATTGCCCGGGCATTAGTGAATGATCCGGATATCCTGCTTGCAGATGAACCGACAGGTGCACTGGACAGTGATACAAGTGTGCAGGTCATGGATCTTCTTCAGGAAGTAGCGAAGGACCGACTGGTGGTTATGGTTACACATAATCCAGAGCTTGCGGAGCAGTATGCGACAAGAATCGTTACATTAAAAGATGGTGTGATCCGTTCAGATACAGATCCGTTTGAAGTAGATGAAACGACGATGGGAGTGGCAGAACACAGGAATATGGGAAAATCCTCGATGTCATTTCTGACAGCATTAGCTTTGAGCTTTAACAATCTGAAGACAAAGAAGGCACGAACGCTTCTGACTTCATTTGCAGGCTCAATCGGAATTATCGGAATTGCATTAATTCTGTCTCTATCTACAGGTGTGAATCAATATATTCAGAACGTAGAGGAAGAGACGCTTTCAGAATATCCTTTACAGATACAAAGTACAGGCTTTGATCTGACATCCATGATGGTCGGGATGGACAGTGCTTCTGCGGACGATAAAAAAACAGACAAAGAGAAGTCGGATACAAAGAAAAAAGTCAAAGGATCAGGTTAAAGTAATTCAGATGGTGACGAATATGTTTTCCACAATGGATTCAAATGATCTTGGTGCTTTGAAGAAGTATCTTGATACTGGCAAGAGTGGAGTGGAACAATATACGAATGCTATAGAATATAAGTACAGCATTTCTCCGCAGATTTATAAAGAAAATAAAGACAGTATCCGTCAGGTGAATCCAGATCAATCCTTTTCAGCTATGGGATTGGGTCTTCTATAAGTACGAATAGTATGATGTCATCTATGATGAGTACAGATGTTTTTTATGAGATGCCGGAGAGCAGTAAACTTTATGAAAATCAGTATGAAGTGGAAAAGGGTCGTTGGCCAGAGAAATATAATGAATGTGTTGTGGTTCTGACCTCGAATGGCGGAATGAGTGATTTTATGCTTTATACATTGGGACTTCGTGATCCGTTGGAGCTTGATGAGATGATCCAGTCCTTTATGAAAGAGGAAAATGTTACTACACCGGATGATCTAGGAACCTATTCTTATGATGATATTATCGGAACAAAGTTCAAGCTTGTGAACAGTTCTGAGTATTATGAATATGATAGTCAGTATCAGGTCTGGAAAGATAAGACGGATAATGAAGATTATATGAAATCACTTGTAGCGAATGGGGAAGATCTTACCGTGGTTGGAATTGTGAAACCCGCTGAAGATGCGAAAGCCTCCTCTCTGAGTCCGGGAATTGCATATCCGACATCATTGACGAAACATGTGCAGAACAGGCAGCAAAAAGTGAGATTGTGAAACAGCAGCTGGCAAATTCGGATGTTAACGTATTTACAAATAAAAAAATTCGGAGAGAAAGATAGTGAAAATGGATTCTCCATGGATTCTTTATTTACGGTTGACGAAGCAGCACTGCAGAAAGCATTTGGATTTGACGCAAGTGCGATGAACAATTTAGGAAATTCTCTGGATTTCGGGAATTCGTTAAATCTCAGTGAGTCTATGGATCTGTCAAGAGCATTTCAGACAGGAAGTAATACGCTGGATCTGTCGGGACTTGTGAATCCAGATTCTCTGAACTTAGATCTTTCCGGAATGCCGCAGATGAATCTGGGAGAGATCGTTTCGAATCTGGATCTGAAGGTATCACCGGATGGTATGAAACAGATGGCTTGTGGACTGCTGACGGGATATCAGAAGTACGCAAAGACACATCCAGAGGCAGATTATTCAGGTCTTGGAGAGGATTTTACAGCATTTCTTAAGACAGATGCAGCAAAAAAGATTATTTCTGATAATATAAAAGATATCATGAAATCAAGCGGAACTGTGACGCTCACAACCGAGAAAATACAGGAATTGATTAAAAATATTATGGCCGGATACGAACAGTATATTACGGAAAAAGGATACACAGATCCGGATCAATTCGATGAATATTTGATGGAATATCTTCAGACGGATGGAGCGAAGAAAATAATTTCAGATTGGATGGCAGAAGTTATGCCGGAAGATCCGGAGATTGAGATAACACCGGAACAGCTTGAAAAATTATCAGATGATCTTGTGAAAGGTTATTTGGCATATGCTTCAGAGAATGGTCTTCCGGATCCGTCTAAGATGGGAGAACATTTCATGGCTTATCTGCAAACAGATGATGGAAAGAAGCAGTTTCAGGAAGGTCTGTCAGCAATGATCGATATGGATCAGCTGGAAAGCCAGGTGTCAAAAATCATCGGAAACTATATGAATCAGGCAATGGGGACTATGGGAAATGCGATAGGTCAGGCACTTGAGACACAGGTGTCCTCTGCAATGACACAGATTATCGGTCAGATGACAACTGGGCTTGAATCTGCAATGAAACAGATGATGACCAACGTAGGAACGCAGCTTCAGAACAGCCTCGGAAATGCAATGCAGATTGATCCGACAGCATTTGCAGACGCATTTCAGATGAATATGACGGAAGATGATCTGGCAGAGCTTATGATGTCGATGAGTGGGAAAGGCTTGGCTTCTTATGATAGTAATCTGCAGAAACTGGGATATGTAGATTTTGCAGTCCCGTCTGCTATTAACATATATCCAAAGGATTTTGAAGGAAAGGAACAAGTAGTAAAGATTCTGGATGATTATAATAGCAGGATGGAGGCAGAAGGGAAGGATGAGCAGGTCATTACTTATACCGATGTAGTTGGAACTTTAATGTCCTCTGTCACAACAATCGTAGATACGATCAGTTATGTGTTGATTGCATTTGTAGCGATTTCTCTTGTGGTATCATCCATCATGATTGGTGTTATTACCTACATCAGTGTGCTTGAGCGGAAGAAGGAAATTGGAATATTAAGAGCAATCGGTGCGTCGAAGCGAAATGTATCACAGGTGTTTAATGCAGAGACGTTTATTATCGGACTTTGTGCAGGGGTGATCGGAATCGGACTAACCTTGTTACTTCTGATTCCGGGAAATGCGATTATTCACAATGTGGCGGATAATGCGAAGGTAAATGCAGTTCTGCCGATTGTTCCGGCAATCATACTGATTTTATTAAGTGTTGTCCTTACATTACTTGGTGGACTGATCCCATCAAAGAAAGCAGCAAAGAGTGATCCTGTGACAGCGCTTCGTACAGAGTAGGGAATTGGTGAGAAGAATGGAAAATTTAGTTTTTAGTCTGAATGCAACCGTACCGATCTTTTGATGATGGTACTGGGAATGCTGTTCAGAAAGCTTGGCTGGATGGATGAAGAGTTTGCAGCAAAGATGAATAAATTTGTCTTTCTGATTCCATTGCCGGTATTGTTGTTTGGTGACCTGGCAAAGGTTGATTTTAAAGAAGTGTGGAATATCAAATTTGTGATTTTCTGCTTTGTAGTAACATTTATCTGTATTACAATTGCTGCACTGGTATCTTGCATCTGGAAAGACCGTTCAATCCAGGGGGAATTTATACAGGCTTCTTACCGGAGCAGCGCAGCACTTCTTGGAATTGCATTTATCCAGAATATTTATGGAAATGCAGGGATGGCGCCACTTATGATCATTGGAAGTGTACCACTTTATAATGTGATGGCAGTTATCGTGTTATCCTTTTTCCATCCGGAACGAAAAGCAATTGATAAAGCTGTATGGATGAAAACGTTAAAGGGAATCGTAACCAATCCAATCATCATTGGAATCGTGGCTGGTCTGATCTGGTCAGCCTGCAAGATCCCAATGCCGGTAATTCTTAATAAAACGGTGACAAGTATTGGAGGAATGTCCACACCAATGGGGCTGATGGCAATGGGAGCTACCTTTGATTTTAGGAAAGCACTTGGAAAGATCAAACCGGCTGTGACAGCAACAATTATGAAGTTGGTTGTATTTGTGGCAATTTTTCTTCCGATTGCTGTGAAACTGGGATTCCGTCAGGAAGAACTGATTGCAATCCTTGTAATGCTTGGATCCGCAACAACAGTAAGCAGTTTTGTTATGGCAAAGAATATGAGACATGAAGGAGTTTTATCATCAAGTGTAGTGATGCTGACAACATTGTTCAGTGCATTCACGTTGACAGGATGGCTGTATGTGCTGAAAGCGTTTCAGCTGGTATAGGAATAGGAAATTCACATCTTGTTGCGTAGGAGGATAAAAATGGCTGTTGGTCGCACATAGTACGAACAATAACAAAAAATGTTGAAAAATGGGGGTGTTGTGGGAAAAAGTTCTTGCAACGTCCCTTGTTTTATGCTATACTACGAACGTTGCTAAAAAACACGTATGTGGATTCCTTCCAAGGTGCCTAAGTCGAGACAGGAGTTTCGTCCGGTTGCGAAGGAGAGTAAAACATACGGAAGAAAAAAACCAAATGGAGGAGAATAACATGAGCGTTATTTCAATGAAGCAGTTATTGGAAGCAGGTGTTCATTTTGGACATCAGACAAGAAGATGGAACCCTAAGATGGCTCCATACATCTACACAGAGAGAAATGGTATCTACATCATCGACCTGCAGAAATCTGTAGGAATGGTTGACGATGCATATAAGGCTGTTTCTGACATCGCTGCAGAAGGCGGTACAGTTCTTTTCGTAGGAACAAAGAAACAGGCACAGGATGCAATCAAAGCTGAGGCTGAGCGTTGCGGAATGTATTATGTAAACGAGAGATGGCTTGGAGGAATGCTTACAAACTTCAAGACAATCCAGAGCCGTATCAAACGTCTGAAAGACATCGAGAGAATGGCAGAAGATGGAACATTCGAAGTACTTCCGAAGAAAGAAGTTATCGAAATTAAAAAAGAGTGGACAAAGCTTGAGAAGAACCTTGGCGGAATCAAAGACATGAAGAAACTGCCAGACGCTATCTTCATCGTAGATCCTAAGAAAGAAAGAATCTGTGTACAGGAAGCACACACACTCGGAATTCCGCTGATCGGTATCTGTGATACAAACTGTGATCCAGAAGAACTGGATTACGTAATCCCAGGTAATGATGATGCAATCAGAGCTGTAAAACTGATCGTTTCTAAGATGGCAGACGCTGTTATCGAAGCAAACCAGGGTGCAGCTGAGGATGAGTATTACGAGGAGGCTGCAGAAGCAGCTGAAGCTGAAGAGGCTGTAGAAGAGTAATATCAGTTCTTGATATGAAAGAAAATGCTTCAGCCTGATTATCAGGTTGAAGCATTTTACTTTATAGAAATAGTTCTATAGAGAAAAGCATATGTTACTGCTTACAGTGACATACACATTATGAATAATGGAGGAAAATTATCATGGCAATCACAGCAGGAATGGTAAAAGAGTTAAGAGAAATGACAGGCGCTGGAATGATGGACTGTAAAAAAGCGCTTGCTGAGACAAACGGAGATATGGACGCAGCTGTAGAGTTCCTTAGAAAGAACGGACAGGCTAAAGCTGAGAAAAAAGCTGGAAGAATCGCTGCAGAAGGTATCGTTAAGACAGTTGTTAAAGATGATAAAGTTGCTGCAATCGTAGAAGTAAACTCTGAGACAGACTTCGTTGCAAAGAACGACGAGTTCCAGGGATTCGTAGAAGCAGTTGCTAACCAGGTAGTAGATTCAGAAGCAGCTGATCTTGATGCATTTATGGCAGAGGCTTGGGAAGCTGATACAACAAAGACTGTAAAAGATGCTCTCGTAGAGAAGATCGCAGTTATCGGAGAGAACCTGAACATCAGAAGATTCGAGAAAGTTGCAGCAGACAACGGTGTGGTTGTTCCTTACATCCACGGTGGCGGACGTATCGGTGTTCTTGTTGTTGCTGATACAGATGTTGTTAATGACGAGATCAAAGCAGCACTGAAGAACGTAGCTATGCAGGTAGCAGCTATGTCTCCGAAGTATGTATCCCGTGAGGAAGTATCTCAGGATTACCTTGATCACGAGAAAGAAATCCTTCTTGCTCAGGCTAAGAAAGAGAACCCGGAGAAACCGGAAAACATCATCGAGAAGATGATCATCGGACGTCTGAACAAAGAGCTCAAAGAGATCTGTCTGCTTGATCAGGTATACGTTCAGGACAGCGATCTTACAGTAGGAAAATACGTTGATAAGGTAGCAAAAGAGAACGGTGCAAACGTTAAAGTTACAAAATTTGTTCGTTTCGAGACTGGTGAAGGAATCGAAAAGAAAGTTGACGACTTCGCAGCAGAAGTTGCAGCTCAGGCTGGAATGTAAGCGTCTAGCACAAGCACGGCGTAATATAAAAAGAAATCCTCGACGCAAGTTTACTTGTGATCGAGATTCTTTTTATATGCATCGTG
>ENA-OQJT01000058-OQJT01000058.1-human-gut-metagenome-genome-assembly--contig:-NODE-58-length-24150-cov-2.234692_pt1 | contig 24150 bp, 19 predicted proteins | sample MGYA00242612_ERZ504779 | MGnify/ENA primary metagenome ERZ504779 (study PRJEB26092, sample SAMD00036366) | human gut metagenome | host: Homo sapiens | study: EMG produced TPA metagenomics assembly of...
TTTGAATTGTTTTTGAATATTGTGTACCTTTTGCCATAATGTTCTTCCTCCATATATTAATTTTATATCATCTATTGGAAGAAGTCATCTTTACTTTGTACTATTTATATACTACCACCAGTCGTGAGATTTGAGTGAAAGACCGACCTGCACGATACCAAAGCCAAGTAAAATCATACCGATGGCACGGATAAGTCCGAAGATAAAATCGGACAGATTATTGACTACGGTAAGCGGGTCATTCGCTGCAAATGCAGTCGTTGTCATTCCAAGTGCCAACGCACCGACAATGACCATTGTGCAGTAAGCACGGAAGCCTTTCTTGACCTTTCCGGTCATAGGCAGTTTCTTTGTTTCCTGAATGTCAGTTGCTTTTTTCTTAAAAATAGTCATAGTTGAATACCTCCAAAATTTAATTTGTTTGATTGTTTATGAACAGAGCTTCCATCTCCTCATCGGAAAGAAGTTCCCAGTTCGTTTCTTCCATTTCCTTTTCAGGAAGTGTTGCAGGGTCAATGTCCCAAATGGCAATCGAAGCAATATCTTTTGTGACTTCTCCGTGCTTATAAGGACTCGCCTTTCCGTCTGTGGTAAGTGCCACATTCGGGTGTTTCATAATGTCATATTTGAAATCCATAATGGGTCTTTCCCCACGGATAAACAAAATAGCGTACTGATTATCGAGCATACGCACCTCATCAGGGGTAAGTAACTCTCTGCCGCTTATCTGATAGTTGGTGGAATAGTTACCGCTTCTTCCGGTACTTTTTCCGAACGTGTTGGTATCAATGGTTTCCTTGCCCAACAGCTCCGACACATATTTATGGGTTGACTGCTCATTTCCACCGAGGTAAAGAAATTCATCGCAGTTACCTACAATGCTCTCCCACTGTTTTTCAAACAAGGCTTTAAGCTGTGCCAAGTTCTGTAAGATGATGCTTACCGATACACCACGGGAACGTATAACCGACAGTATCTTGTCGAAGTCGTCCGGCAGTGAAACATTGGCAAATTCGTCCATCATAAAATGAACAGGCATCGGCAGACAGCCGCCGTGGATATGGTCGGCTGCATAAAACAACTGCTGAAAGAGCTGTGTGTAAAGAATGGATACCAAGAAGTTGAAACTGGAGTCGTTATCCGGTATCAGTGCAAACAGTGCCACCTTTTTCTCTCCGAGTGACTGTAAATCCAGTTCATCGGCAGAAGTAAGAGCAGCAAGACTTTCCAAGTTAAACTTTTCAAGCCTTGCTGCAAGGGTTATCTGTATGGATTTTAATGTTTTGGAAGAGCCGGAATGATAAGAGTGGTAATACTTCAAAGCAATGTGGTCAGGGTTATCTATCATCAAATCTGAAAACAGATTATCAAGCGGAGAAGGACTTGGGTCGTCCTCGTCCTCAATCGCCCCGGCTCTTAACATTTCCATTACCATTGCAAAATTCTGTTCTTCCGGCGGTGCTTCATAGTGCAGATAAAATACAAGTGCAAGCAGAAGCATTGACGCTGCCGTATCCCAAAACGGGTCATTGCTCTGTGAACCTTTCGGAGTGGTACTCTTGAAAAGATTTGTTACGAGCTTCTGCACATCATTGTCGTTCTGCAAATATACAAACGGATTGTAACAATGGCTTTTCTCCATTGAAATCAAATCAAGCACACGCACTTCGTAACCTTTCTTCTCAAGAAGACGTCCCGTATCTCGCAGGATTTCCCCTTTCGGGTCTAATATCACATAGCTGTTTCTGGCAGCATTCATAATATTAGGCTTTGCATAAAACCTCGTCTTACCTGCACCGGAGCCACCGCACACAAGCGTATTCAGATTTCGTCTGTGCTTCTTGGCATTAAGTCCAATGCACACATTCTGAGTCATCAGCTTATTTTCTGATAGTGGCTTTTGTCGGTACTTTTTATCAATGGCTCTGACATTGCCCCATTTGGCAGAACCGTGTTCTTCTCGTCTGCGGTAATTCTTTCTTGTCGAAAAGTAAATCCCGATACCCATTCCATAGCATAAAAGCAAAATGAGGACAGTTTTTAAGCTGTCCCCACATAATTTTATGGAAAATGGATTATCAAAAAGTGTCGCAAGATTGGCTGCTATCTCCGGCAATCCTCCGCTTATGGAAGGTGCAATCAGAAGTGACAGCCATATAACCGGAACGATACCGACAATGGATAAAATAATGGCAGTCTGCCTGTCATTATCTCGCTTCATCTGAGCGTTTCCTTTCAATCACTTTGAACTTTTTCAATGGGGCATTTCCGACTTTTACAAGCAGGTCGTCTACTGCGTCTGCCGACTTACCTTCCTCCATCAACTTTGTTTTCTCATCGTTTAAGGAGCGAATGACAACACCGTGTTCATAATCGTCCAAAGCAATGTGGTAGAGTTTTTCTTTTTCCATATCTGCCCTCCGTTATCTCTCATAGTCCTTTGAACGCTCCTGCTTCTTGCGGAACATTTCATCAGAGATATGACTGTGAATTTCTGCCATTGCATTTCGTGTCTTGGAAAGCTCCGCACGGATTTCTTTCGGCTCTTTGGAAGCCAGTCCCTCCGGAATACGGTTAATTGCAAAATTCTGTGTATCCACGCCATACTTCTTGCAAATCATATATCCGATACACACTGCCTGAAAGCCCATATCCCTGCGGCTGTAACTTTCGCTGTTGATGGAAAGCTGTGCATGTCCAAGTTCCTGAGCGACACACTGAGCAACTGCTACGCTGTCGCCCACATTACGTTTCACATACAAGGTCTGCTTTTCATTATTATAGAAAGCTGCCATATTCGGATACGGAAGTTCATCGGTTGCCGCAACCTCCACCGGAGATACATCAAGCATTGCCGTGATAAGTGCTTTCGGGTCACGGTTTGCTGATACTGCCGGAGCTTTTCTTCCATTTGTCTGCGTAACATCAAATACCTTTTTGACATTGTAGGAAATACCCGGAGAACCATCTGCTCTTGTGTATTCCACTGGTTCAAGGATAGAAATACTCTTTGCCCCTTTGGTAATCTTCACATTGTCCTTACCCCAATCATCAAAATCTTTAAGCTGTGTCGCCTGCGGATACTGACTGTAAATAAGGAGAGCATTTGCTGCGGAATATCTGTCCATTCGACTCTGCGTATCAAGAAAGTTCTTGAACTTCTCAGGGTCACTCACAATCTCACGGGCAGCATCATCAATCATCTGATAGACTTTTTCTTTTTTCTGCTCGCTTCTTTTCTGCATACTCCTCTTTGGATAATCTTGGCTGATTACCGCCAGCCTTTGCGGGTTTGAAATCATTTGTCATAGTGAATTACCTCTCTTTTGTTTTGGGTTTCTTCTTCGGCTGACGGTGTACCGTCTGACCGTTTTTCTGCTGCGGATTCTTGCCGCCTTTCTTAACCTCCGGCTCTTTACGCTCTGCTTCTTTTTGCTGTTTTGCCTGTGCCTTGTAACGGTCAAGTTTCTCTTTGACCGATGGCTTTTCCACTGGCTTTGCAACACCCTTATCAGATTGCGTTTCTACCGGCTCTGAGTTTTGCCTTGACAGAGGGCTTTTGTCTGTTTTGGCGACTGAGGGGTTTGCGTTTGCTCGCTCCTCTTTCTGCATTGGATTTCTGACCGCTTCTTCCATAATGATTTCACTCTTGGATTTAGTCGGCTTTTCTTTCTCAACCGCTTCACGGTCTGCGATAGCCTTCTCTGCTTCACTGACAATCGAAGCCTTATCCACCTTGCCAAGTTCAAATCTTTCAACGATACGCTGAATTTTAGAAGCGTCCTCTGCTCTTGCAATAATATCTACCGGAGCGTTCTCTCCCTTTGTGTTCTTATCTCTGAGGACACAATAAAGAACGCCATAGCGTTTTGCCTGTTCGGTAAACTTCTTCAAATCCTTTTGCGGAATGGAAAAGACTTTCAGCTCCTTGCCTGACTTAATCATATTGGTAAGCCTTGCTTTGCCCTTCGTCTTTTGTTCCTGCTTCAGAACCGATACCAAAAGCAATGCGATATTCTTCGCCGCCGAACCGCTTAATCTTGCAGCAACTTCAAAGCCTTCAAGCGAAAGCCTAACGACCTGCTCTGCTGCGTCACCACCGTTGTTCATAGCGTGATTTCTCCTTTCTCTGCTGTTTTTGTTCCTCTGTTTCGATATGCTCAAGGTTTTCTTCCATAACCTTTGACCTCTCCGCAATATCCTCGCAGAGTTTTACTTCCCGTCGGAGTTTTTTCAATTCTCCATTGATAGAAGCGATTTCATCTTTTGCCGCCTGAAGCTGACCATCATCAATATTTGTTCTTATCTTTTTTCGGAGATGTGTTCTTCCGGCAATCAGATTTTTCATCTGCTCCTCTAAGGAAGTCTTATATGAAAAAAGCTGTTCGTCCGTGGAAATATTTTCTCGTCCGAGCAGCCTTACTTCATCAGTAATCTTATCGAGCTTCATCAAATCATCTTTCAAAAGATAATGAAGCCTTGCGTTATTCTGTTTCTTATACTTTGGCAGATAACCGAGTCTGTAACAGTAATACAGATACAGCCCATAAAGTCCGCCTTTCTTTTTCAGCTTCTGCCCTCTGGTCTGCATACGGTACTGTCTTGGTTTATAAGTCGCCCTCTGGAACGGCTCAATCTCTGCCCATCTGTCACGATTTTCTTTGATACGCTCTACAATCCGGTCATTGGTATAATCTGCTCCGAGATTTTTCAGTCGTATCGGCTTATCGTATCCCTTTGGAATGACTGTCCAGTATTTTCGGCTTGGACTTAGGTTATAGGCATATCCCATTTCCTTGAGAGCAAACTGAAATTCTTTCAGGGTCTTGCTATGGTCGATAGCATAATCAATGGCTTCTTTTGCAACCGAATAGCGTGTCGGCATACCTGCCTTTTCTTTCATCGTCAGATAATCCGACTGCTTACTGCGGTTCGGATTCGGGTCATAGTAAAGTCCGTACTTCTCACAAATTCTGTCTGCAACTTTTCGGAATTTGAACCACGCTTTTTCCTCTCCCCACAAATGTTTGCCATCGACAAAAGAAATAGAGTTGATGACAAAATGGCAATGCAGGTGCTTTGTGTTCAGGTGGGTTGTCACAACGACCTGAAATCTTTCACCCCACACTTCATTTGCAAATTCCATTCCGATTTTCTGTGCCATCTCAGGAGATATATCTGTTTCCTTGAAACTCAAATATCCGTGATAGGCTTGGATACCGTCTGTCTTTTGGTACTGCTCCTTAACCGTTATGAATTGGTCACGGGCAATCGCTACATTACAGTTGATACCCTCAACATAGAACTCACGCTCTGTTTTTTCCTCGTCCTTTGCATAAGCAATAACATCTGCAAGAGCCTGATACTGTTCCGGCGAAAACTCCCTTTTGATTTTTGCAGAAGTCTTTTCCGGATTGGTCGCATAGTCAATGACCTGACCGAGCCTTTCTGTTACCGACCACAACTTTGTTACTGCCATTTCATTTCGCTCTGATTTGGACGAAGATATGTCCTCTCAATCTCTGACTGGAACTTATTCCACTTCGCAGCTTCATTCTTCAGCATAGGTGCGTCAATGAAACCAAGCGTATTTGCTTTAGCCGCAAGCTGATTGATGTTATTACCGATAGAGGAAAGTTCCCTCATCACATCATAGAAGCGGTCATCGGGTTTCTCTTTCGGCTCGTAACCTCTGATAAGTAAACGGATAAGTCCGGCTTCGGAAAGACAAGCCTTCTTTGCCTTTGCTGCCAAGTCCTGTGCTTCCTTGCGGTTAAAGCGTACAATCTTCTGAATGTTTCTCTTTCTCATAATCGGTATCTTCCTTTCTCTTTATTCTGCAATCTTTGTTAATCTGGAATAAGCACATCATCGTAACGCCAAGACAACTGCCGAACAGTGTTCCGGCGGCGATAAGTAATAACTCTCTCAAATCAAGTTCTCCTTTCTCACGGGGTATTAGGGGCAACCCCTAACGAGCCTTTTACCGTTTGGGAAACTGTGTTTATCCAAATGGTCTGCTCGCTAAGAATAAACATCTCCTCCGGGTTGCCCCGTTCTCAGTCTACTATCTCTCATAATCCTTTGATTTCGGCTTAAAAGGTTCAGCCACGATATTGCCGCCCACATCCTTAGAAAAGCGTTCAGGATACTTGAACTGTTCCTTATACTTCTTCATCATATCGTCCGGCAAGCTCTGAAAACTCTCACTCTCAGGCGGTGCATAACAGATAAAGAACTTGCCGCAGATAATATCTACCATCTCTTTCTTATCATTGTCCTGCACATAAACTGCACGGTTAAGCGGAAGTCCTCTCATCTTTCCTTCCTCATTACAGATGATTGCAACATCATCGTCATAGGGCATATATTCCTCAATATCCCCGCCGACAACCTCCTGCATTGCTTCCAGACTGTCGTCGATTACAATTTCCTTCGGGTACTTTTCCGGTTCTACCAAGAGAACTTTAATCTTAGAATCATTCATCGTTCTTCATTCCTTTCGTGTGTTTTTTTATTGTAAATGCCCATCCGCATACAAAGAAAATCGTTGAAGTCCTTACCTGCTTTTGGTGGCTCATCAACGATTTCATACTTATCCGGCAGAATGGTTTTTAAGGTCTGTGCTGCCTTTCTGCCCGCTATATCATTGTCAAAATGGATACGGATTTTCCTGACAGATGGGTTACTGCCAAGATACTTTTCCAGTGCAATCGGCACTTTACTGTCCTCAATTTTCTTTGCCGGAGAATAAACCCCGGACAGCGAAACAAAGCTCATTTCTTTCCAATCCTGCCCGTTCAGCTTCGCAAGCGTGGCATAGGATAACAGGTCTATGGCACACTCAAAGAGGTGTACTTCCTCCAAGTTTTCCTTACCAAGCCGAAAAGAATAATCTTTTTTACTGCCACTGCAATCGCCCATAATCCTACGCTTATTCGTGGAACGGTAGGCTGCATATTTCGGCTCTTTCTTCTCGTCATAGCCTACAAACACAACATTGTGATACGGCAGGCTCTCAAAGATAAGGTCATTAGAGATACAGTAATTGATGATTTCAAAATCTATTCCTCTCCCGAAAAGATACTCTGTAATCACTCTGTTGGAAGCACATTTTTCAGGGAGAAGAAGCGGTTTATTTTCCTCTTTTGGCTGTGGATTTTCATAGACCGGAGCCTGAATCGCTGTGTGTCCGATAATGGTTTCCACCGCTTCAAGGAAGCTGTAACCTTTGACCTTAATCAGATAATCCAAAGCACTCCTGCCACCGATACCTCTCGACCACCATATCCATTTCCCGTTTGAAATCTTCAAACTATCGTGGGTTCTGGTGCAATAGGTGTTACCTGAAAACTTAACCAGCTCATACGGTTCATAATTTTTCAGGTAGGTTAATAAGTCCATCTGCTTCGCCTGAATGATTAACTCAGGTGCGATAAATGGCATATCGACCACCTCCTTCCTGTTTATCTCTCATACGATTTCTCCTTTCTGCCGCCGACTACTTCGCCCTCATCAGGCTCTCCGCCGACAATCTCATTTTCCTTTTTATCCATATTGAGCAGGATATTCAGCTCATCAAGTCTGGCAGTTTTTGCCTCAATTCGTCCTCCTTTGCAAACGGCTTTTCGATTTCCTGCTTCGCTGTTTCATACTGCTTCTCCGTATTTTCAAGGCTGTTTTTCGTATCAGCAAGTGCTTCCTCAAAGCGTTCTATGCCGTTATCTATTCTCACGATATTACCATGAGCATCATCGCCAAGCGGTACATCTCTGCTTGTTTCGCCTTTTAATTTCACAACATAATTACGCTGCACCGTATCAAAATACAGTTCCATTTGAAAGCCACGGTACTCGCCAAGTGGTATCGCATCGGGACTGTTCATTGACTTGCAGGCATTGATGATTGCCTGACCTGCTTCGGCTTTTTCGGAATAAGAAACACCCGATACCATCATTCCAAGCGGCTGCTCATCTATCGGTTTCGGGTGTAATTTTGCTGTTTCAACATCTTTTGTAAGTCCCTCTACACGGGATTTCAAGTAAGCAATCTGTTGTGGGTAGAACTTGATGACCTTATCCTCCAGTCCGTATTTCTCTGATAAGAAATTGGATTTTAACATCTTCAGCTTCTGTACCTGAATGTCTAAGTCCATCTTTTCTTTGATATACGGATTGCCTGTTGCAAGCATTTTTATCTCCGCATAGGACAGTGCGGTTTCATCAATATCCTCTGCCGACCTGACCGGAGATTTGCTCGTCATAATCTGACTTGCGAACTTCTGCTTACCTTCCACAAGCTGATAGAGGTATGCATCAAAGGTCTGCTCTGTTACATAGCGGTAAATATCTACCTGCGGATTTTCATTGCCCTGACGGACAATTCTACCGGAACGCTGCTCCAAATCTGAAGGTCGCCACGGACAATCCACATCGTGAAGTGCGATAAGTTTATCCTGCACATTCGTTCCTGCTCCCATCTTCTGAGTAGAGCCAAGAAGCACCCTGACTTCTCCCTTGCGGGTCTTTTGGAACAGTTCTTTTTTCTTCATATCCGTATCAGCTTCGTGTATGAATTTCACTTCACTTTCAGGAATACCTCTCTCAATCAGCTTCTTCCTGATGTCGTTATAGACGGAAAATGTGCCGTCATTCTTCGGCGTGGAAAGGTCACAAAAGACAAGCTGTGCTGATTTTTTTGTCGGCATTTTCTTTCCATATCCGATAGATGTTATCGACGCAGGCATTGATTTTACTGCCCTCAAAATCAGGCAGCATATCGTTTAGCATACGCTGGTCAAGAGCCAGTTTTCTTCCGTCATTCGTGATTTTCAGCATATTATCTACGCTTGAATCCACACCGCCGCCACGCACCTGCTCGGCTCTCTCTGCAAGGGAAGCAACCATTTCTTTCTGCATTTCTGACGGCTTTACTGCAATGTTATGGTACTTTGCTTCCGGTACTGGCAGGTTCAACATATCCGCTGTCTTAATGTCCGCTATCTCCTTGAACATCGCCATTAGTTCAGGCAAGTTATAGAATTTTGCGAACCTTGTCTTTGCTCTGTATCCTGTTCCTTCCGGTGTAAGTTCCACTGCCGTAATGGTTTCTCCGAAAGTGGAAGCCCAGGCATCAAAGTGCTGCAACCCATTTTTCACAAGCGTGCTGTACTGCAAATATCGCTGTATCGTATAGAGTTCCACCATACTGTTTGAGATAGGTGTACCCGTTGCGAACACGGTTCCTCGCCCTCCTGTAATCTCGTCAAGGTAACGGCACTTCATAAAGAGGTCGGAAGATTTCTGTGCTTCCGTCTGTGCGATACCGCCCACATTACGCATTTTTGTATAAAGATAAAGGTTCTTGTAATAATGGCTTTCATCAACAAAAAGCCTGTCTACACCAAGTTCCTCAAAGGTTACAACATCATCTTTTTTCGTCTGGTCATTGAGTTTATCAAGTTTCTGCCTGATAGATTTCTTTGACTTTTCAAGCTGCTTTATGGAGAAGTTTTCCCCTCGGTTTCGCTTGAGTTCCGCAATTCCTCCGGTTATCTCCTCAAGCTGCTGTTCTAAGATTGCCCTCTGTCTTTCAATGGACATCGGGATTTTTTCAAACTGTGAATGTCCGATAATAACAGCGTCATAATCTCCAGTTGCAATCCTGCCGCAGAACTTTTTACGGTTCTTGGTTTCAAAATCTTTCTTTGTTGCGACAAGGATATTCGCCGCCGGATAGAGCTGCAAATACTCAGCCGCCCATTGTTCGGTCAAGTGATTTGGTACAACAAACAGTGACTTGTTACAAAGCCCAAGCCTTTTCGACTCCTGTGCTGCCGCTACCATTTCAAAAGTTTTTCCTGCTCCGACTGCGTGTGCAAGAAGTGTATTTCCTCCGTAAAGGATATGGGCAACCGCATTTTTCTGATGTTCCCTGAGTTCAATTTCAGGATTCATACCATTGAAGATGATATGACTTCCATCATACTCACGAGGTCTGACACTGTTGAATTTCTCATTGTAGGATTTGCAAAGCCTTTCCCTGCGTTCAGGGTCAGACCATATCCAGTCCTGAAATTCCTGCTTAATCATTTCCTGCTTCGACTGAGCAATTGCTGTTTCCTTTTTATTCAGGACAGCCTTTTTCTTTCCCTCATCATCTTCGATATAGTCAAAGATACGCACATCTTTTAAGTTCAGCGTTTCCTCAATAATCTTATAGGCATTGATGTGGGAAGTTCCGTAAGTGTTATATGCCCTTACATTTCCTTTGTCGTAAGATTTACCCTCAATATTCCACTCACTCGTAAATGGAGAGAAGTGAACTTTAATATTCCACTGTGCATAGCGTGGTGTTTCAAGCAAATGAAAGATAAACTCCTGCACATCGTCCGGTGGCAGCCAAGTTGCACCAAGTCGCACGGAAATTTCACTTGCAGTCAGGTCTTTCGGCTGCACCTTTTGAAGTGCTTCCACATTGACCTTATAATCTTCCGGATAGAGTTCTGCCGAGTTCTTTGCAATCCTCAGCTTTTCCCTGACATTACCCGAAAGGTATTCATCAGTCATCAGATACTTCGGTTCGTAAGAATTTCCATACTCATAAAGCGGGTTTAAGAAGATAACACCCTTTAAGTCCTCAAAGATTTCATTCTCCGATTTACCGGAAAGCTCCATCATATAGTCCATATCAATCGTGGCTTTTTCTCCAAGAGATACCGCCAATGCTTCGCTTGCCGTATCAACAGAAGTAACCGGAGTATGCGGCTTAATTGTCCTCTTAGAAAACATATCAGCCTTACGCTCCAGTTCTCCGTCCTCTCCGATTATCTCCAATGCGGAAAGCAAAGAGAATGAACTGTCCTGCGAGAAAGCAGAAGTATTTGCACGGCTGTTAATGAGTCCGTACTTACCTGAAAAGGTATCATAAAGTCTGTTTAATCGCTCCTGCTCCGCTTTGATTTCGCTGTCAGGGTAATCTTCTGTCTGCAATTCAATCAGCGTTCTGACGGAATTTCTAATAGCAATCATACCCTTAATTCGGTTCTCTGCGGTTGCCGACACTTCCACCGGAGTCATACGGGAATTTTCACGATAATAGATTTTATCGTCTACCACCGTATAGGAAAAGTTTCTCACTGTCGGGTCTGCCGGAATAGAATTATCTTCCTCCTCCAGTTCTTCCTCAGTTTCATATTCCGTGATTTCTCCGTGAATGTTTGCTACTGCTTCATCAAGCTGTGCTGCAAGGTCTGCATTTTCATACGGCACACAAGTTGCTTCCATACCGAAACGCCCCGATACCATTTTCATTTCTCCAAGTATCATTTCGGGGTGCTGCACAAAATAAGAATTCATCTTAATTCCGTTCTCATCGGTATCAAGATGAACCCAATCCGGCTCAATATCTATCAGTCTGTCACGCTTTTGCAGGATAAGAATATCCGAAACGACTTCCGTTCCTGCATTACCCTTAAAGGTATTATTCGGCAATCGGATTGCTCCAAGAAGCTCTGCTCTCTGTGCAATATACTTTCGTACTGCTAAAGTTTCCTTATCCATTGTGCCTTTGCTCGTTACAAGAACCATCACACCGCCGGGTCTTAACTTATCAAGGGATTTCGCAAAAAAGTAATCGTGTATCAGGAACTTATGCTTGTCGTATCTTTTATCTGATACCTTAAAATCTCCAAAAGGCACATTTCCTACCACTCCATCAAAGAAGCTGTCCGGCAGATTTGTTTCTTCAAATCCTTGTGCCGCAATGGTTGTTTTCTGATAAAGCTGCTGTGCAATCCCTGCGGAAATCGTATCAAGTTCCACACCGTAAATCTTACTGTCCTGCATTGTGTCCGGCAGCATACCGATGAAATTACCGATACCGCAGGACGGCTCTAACAAGTTGCCCTCCTTAAATCCCATCTGCTCCATTGCCTTATAAATGGCTGTGATAACTTCGGGCGGCGTGTAGAACGCAGTCAATGTGCTTTCTCTTGCCGAAGCATATTCCTCCGGTGTTAACACCGAAGAAAGTTCCAGATACTCCGTTGCCCACGCTGAATTATTTTCATCAAAAGCTTCTGAAAGCCCACCCCAACCAACATACTTTGATAAGATAATCTGTTCTTCAGGAGTGGCAAATCTGTTTTCTTCCTGACATTTTTTAAGAAGCTGTATCGCCATAATATTTCTGCGGAAGCGTTCCTTTTTACCAACCGTTTCAACCTCATTTTCTCTAAGATTAAAGGTGTGACGGTCTGCCATAGGCACATCAGGGTGCAAGTCAAAGCCTTTGACTTTTTTCTTCTGCTCCCAAGCGGGAACTAACGGCTCAGGCTCTTTTTCATTTCTTTCTTCGGCAGGTTCTTCCTTTACAATCAAATGCTCATTCATCGGATTCTCTCGCACTTTTCTGTCAAACTCTGTGCGTGAAAATTCCTTATTGAACAGTGGCATATCATAGTCATAGAGCATTACTCTCTCATCATCAACAGATAAGATTTCGTACTCAGAAGCACCGATATACACCTTATCGCCAAGATGATATTCATACTGCACATCTTGTAGCTGTTCTGCTTCTTCAGGTTCTTTTTCGGTTGGTTCGACCTCTTGCTCCGGTGGTGCATTAGAAAGTATCTCACGATTTCTTTTCGTTTCCTCGATTTTGGCTCTGTGTTCCTCTTGACTTTCAAGCCACTGAGGATAGCGTTCTTTTTCCTTTGGATTTAAGTATCTGCCATTCGGATAAGTTCCCCGATACGCTTCTCCACCTGCGACCACGAAAGTGTGATATGTGGATTTTCTTTACCGATGCCTTTCGTAATCGTAATACCTTTTCCATCGTGGCTCTCATCAATGCCTGCCCCGATTATGACGGGATAAGAACCGCCCCAACCATATTCATTTTTCAAGAAGTCGGCATTTTCTTTTGCAGAAAGACTTTTTTCAAACTGCTCATAAATACGCATTTTTCCCTCAGAAAATCCGCTTCCATTCGCAAGAATAGCGTCGATAATCTCCTGAGAAAAAGTAAAGGCAGAGGTTTTCTTTTCCTCTGCCCGACCGTCTAATATGAATGTCATCTGACCGTCCATTGACGGTAATGGTTTTATGCTGTCACTTAATTCTCCCAGTAATCGCATAGCTTCAAAGTGTCGGGCAATAACAGCCCAATCATAAAAGCTCTGTGCGGTTCTGCTGTCGTATTTGCCCTCCCACAAATGCAGGACGTTTTCAAAGGTCTTGTACCCTACTGTCCTGCCGTCCTCTAAAGTAAGCTCAGTATAATCATTATTGAAAATACTCTTTATATACTCTGTGCGGTCTTTGTTATCTGGATTGCGTTCATAATAATCTTTGATTTCTTCCAGACTTGCTGACAAATGTGGTGTCGTTCTGAGAATTTCATTGATTACTTCATCACGTCCAAAGAACGGAAGGCTTTTATCCTCGTGCGTTCTGTCGTAATACTCTAAGCGAATATCACTTCCGCTTTCACGATTTCCTGTGCCGAATTGCGAAGGGAGTTCATCAGACGAACCCATTTCATCATATCCTCCGCTTTCATCTGTTCGGTCACTCCCTCTTTCTGTGCCATCTGGCTCAGAATTGTTTCCTCCATCTTGCTGGCTCTCTGTTCCACTTCCGCCAAGTGCTGTGTCAGTTCGCCCCTCGTCAGGAGATTGTAGTAAAGGACTCTGTGATGTTCCTTCAGAAACTCTCTCCTCATCTGAGCGTATCTGCCCAACGTCACTTCTGGCTGCTGTGGAAGTTTCAGGTTCGGAAGGCTGTAATCGCCCACCATCGTGTAGGTCAGTTCGTTCATTGTCCAACTCCTTTCGTCGTTATTTTCAACCTTATTGTATTCATTTCTGTCCTGACCGACAATTATGCGATTTTGACGGTTGAGTGCAGTAATTGTTTTAGATATTTCCGTCAATCCCATTTCTGCAATATCACTGGTAGCAAATCCAAGTGCATTGAGTGTTTCCTGCGTATTGAAGTTGGTAACATCTCTGAAATCATCAAGTTCAAAATAACCGTCCGTATCAACGCCGAGCCTTGACATCATCATATATGCCACACTGTTTGTCACGACATTTTTATAAATGAAAGCCACAATATCCTCTTCCACTTCCTCAAAGGAACTGCCCTCGGTTGCATAGTAAAGGTCTTGCAGATAATCAGGGATATTATCCTCTGCCGCATTTCTTGCTGCTCCCATAATTGCTTCGGCAAGACTGCTCTTATTCTCAATCTCTCCGAAAGTGCTTTCCAATGTTTCAATCACATCAGCTTCGTATTCCTGACGCATATCCCAAATCGGGACTGTTCTTGAATATCTGCTTTCGTGAGTATCTGAAATATCAAAGTAATGTGTCAGTCTTTGCCGTGAACGGTTTTCATCAGCAAAAACAGCAATACCTCTTGCACCTCGGTTGACCCATCTGCCAAAAATTTTGTTCCACTGCTCTATCTCAAGAACCGCTGTTGCATCAGGTCGCTGTGCATATACAAGTAGCTGTTCGTCATAACGTAACTTATAATTTCGGCAAGCCGAAGCCAAGAATGCCTGCCAGTTCTGAGGATTTGACACAACCGTTTTGCAGGTGCGGTTGTAAAGCTCAGAAATAAGGTCATATTTTCGTGCCATTACTCTTGCACCTCCTTATCGCTGTTTTTCTCTGTTTCTGGTCTTGTTTTTTGACGGTTCGGATTGATTGACAGGTTCAACTTTACTTCCACTAAGCTCCATTTTTTCAGCAAACTCGCATATATGATAGCAGCAATTCCCGACGTACAAATGGTAGTCATCAATATACTTGCACACTCTGTCTGCTGTGTGTCCATCACGAAAAGTAATCCTGATTTTTCCACCATCGGGAATATAGAATTTCAAATTGTAATGACTGTCTATAAATCGAATTTGCTTTTTCTGCGGCTCTGCTCTATTCTCCTGTTGCTTCATTTTCCTTACCTCTCATTTTTGTTGCTTCATCAGAACCGCCGCCCAAATACGAAAAGAGTTTACCGGACTTTGTATTCTTCTGAAGCTCCATAATCACACCCATATCAGGAATCGTGATATTCGGGATTTTCAGGATTGCTTCCATATCAAGCTGCTGCAACTTTTTCTCCGTATCACAACCGGAGTCAAAGAGTTTATTCAGCACCTTGACCTTATTCTGAAAAGTTGCTTTGTCTTTCACGAAAATACCTCCTTAGCTAATGTTGATTACAATAGAAATACTGCCGCTCTGTTCTTCTTTCTGCGGATTACGTGAATACTCAGGAAAAAGGGACTGTACTCTCTGCCTTGCCCTGCGTATGGTTTCAAAACAAGGAAGTCCGTATGCTCGGTAATTAAATACAATATCCTCAAGCGGAAGATTTCCGGCTGGTATATATCCGTACCGATTGTAATAATGCAGAATGAGAAGCATATCATCATACCTCGACATCGGGCATTCCTTTAAGATTTCAAGCACTCGGCTCTCCACCGTTTTCTGTTGTTTCATAATGTTCCTCCAAAAATTAAAGGGACAGAGTTTTTTACGCTCTGCCCCGACTGGTTAATGTTCGCTTGTTACTTACTTCTTACGGTTTTTAACCTGAAGAAAGATAAAGCCGCCGACAATAACGGCGACTAATGCGATAGCGATAATTGTCTTTGCTTCCATTACTCGTTACCCTCCTTTTTCTTCTTTTTGTGTGCAACAACAGAAGTTACGGCGATACCGACAGCAGAAAGTCCGGCAAGGACATACCAAAGTTTCATATTGGTATCATCTCCTGTTTTCGGAGTATCCCTCAACTCATTGTGCATTTTTACAACGGCTGTTTCATCAAGTTTGATAGTAACATTCTGGTCGGCAGGTGTGATATATGCGGCAGAGGCATTGTTTGCCACTTCGGATACGGTATATTCGCCAATACGAAGTCCCTCAATCACAATTTCGCCGTTCTTATCTGTTTCAAATGTCATATCATAACCGTTTGCTCCGGTTACTCTGAACGCAAAACCTTTAACCTTACCATCTGAAGATGTCTTGACAATTTTCAGTGTTCCACGCATAGCTTCATTGATAAATCCAACGCCAGCCTTATTCTCAACGGAATACGTTGTTTCGTCTTTCTCAATGAAAACAGAGTATTCTCCCTTATCAAGCAGAAAGCCCTCTGGTGCTTTTGTTTCACGGACAATATATTTTCCGTAAAGCAGCTCTTTCATCTCATAAATTCCGGTTTCGGTTTCTTCAAGATTTCCGATAAGTTCATCGCCATCATCAATCTTTCCGTTCTCATTGGTGTCCTTATATACCTCAAAGGTTGCACCCGTAAGTTTGTTATCTGGATATTCAGCGTCCACCTTCGTGAGTCTGATATTGCCGTGAACATACTCATTGACAATCTCAATTTCAACTACCTGCTCGGCTTTGCTGATATTGACCTCATACGCTTTTTCATCAAGAACAAATCCCTTTGGCTGCTCGATTTCTCTTACAATCCATTTGCCATAAGGAACTTTTGCAAAAGAAAAACTACCGTCTTTTGCAGAGGTAGTCGTCATAAGTGCAGTATCCTTTGTAAATTCTGTTTCTTCGGCTTTGAAGATACCGATAACAGCACCCTCAAGTGCTTCTCCATTCTCGTCAATCTTCTTACCTGATACAGAACCATAGATAAGTTCATTCTTGATTTCTTTTCCGTCATTCACTTTGATTTCAACCGTTGCGGTATCCTGACCTGCGTATTCAAATACAACCGGATACTTCGTATCAGAGAGAATATAATGCTCATCGGTTGCAATCTCTTTGACATAGTATTTGCCAAACGGAAGGTCTGACTTCATAACAGCAGTTCCATTTTCATTTACGCTGACAATCTCAATCAGTCCATCAGCCGGAATAACGGTACCGCTTGCAGATACAATATCTTCTGCGGCATAAAGACCAAAGCTGATGTTTTTGATTTCTCCGTTGTCGCCAATACCAAATGTCTTATCCTTTTCAATGGCTTTTGCAAGGCTTACCTGAACTTTCTGTCTTTCGTTATAGAATGATGTGGAAGTTTCGGTAACAGAGATATTCTGACCTGCATAAGTAAGCTCAACCGTATGTGTTTCGCCACTCACTACCATTCCATCAGGTGCGGTAATTTCCTTGACCTCGTATTTTCCGAGATAAAGTTCTTTGCTCTTAACAAATCCATCGGAGCTTGTTGTGATAGTATCTACCACTTCGCCCTTTGAATAGCGGAGTGTACCGTCCGGTGTACTAATATCTTCCGCAGCACGGACTTCATAAACTGCACCCTCAAGTCCTGCCACTTCATAAACAGGCTGATAAATAACATCACTGTCCTCAGAACCACTTACATTGACACCGCTAAATACTTCTCCGGTCTTTTCAACCGTAACAGTACCTTTCTGTGCCATATTCGGCTTATTGACTTTCACAACAGTTATGCCGCCTTCCTCTGTGGAATTTTCTTCGGTAATATCAAAATATACCGGAGTATCATCAAGTACATACCCGTATGGAGCTTGTACCTCTACGATGGAATATCCCTTGCCATAATCCAGTTTCTCAGGTGTTACAAGAGAACCATTTGCGTCGGTATAGAACACATCAATCGTGGTTGGTGTCGGATAAGTAAAGGTCATTTTGACCTGATTGCCCTGCGGGTCGTAAATCTTAAATCCTGCTCCTGCATACGGAATACTCTTTCCGCTTTCTGCGTCCACCTTGACTACATTGACAAAGCTCTCAAAGTTACGGTTATTGATAAGATAACGATACGTCTGTGCGTTCTGTGAAATGAACACATCAAAATCGTCCATCATCTCTCTGCCTTCCCAACCAGAAGTCTGGTGTACGGTATAAATACCATACGGCATATCTTTTGTCTGACCGAAGCCATTTTCATCGCAAACAATGGTATCTCTCTCGTCTTTATTGGCTGCGTCATAGCTTCCGGCAGATTTCAAATAAATCTCAAAGGAAGCACCCTTTTCAGGAGTTTCATCTTTGTTTCTCCATCATCAGTGTGTTTAATGATAGCCACATTGCCTTTGATTACCTGCTCGGTACATCATTGGAAGTAAGGTTGTGTTCTACCTCATAAAGTTTCGGGTCTGCACCTACTTCATGGATAGTCTTATCAAGCAAATATCCCTCTGATGGTGTAATTTCTCGGATTGTCCAGTCGGTATCACAAACATATTCTTTAGTAGTGAACTGACCATTTTCATCAGTAACATACTTATCTACAAGAGTTTCGCCCTTATAGATACCGTAAACTGCTCCTGAAAGTTTGGCATTGCCCTGTGCTTCGCCTTTATCAGCGTCGCTCTTTGTTACTGTTACAGTAAACTTCTTCAAAATATTGTTGAAGTTTCTTGTGGTTACTTCTTTCCACTTCACTGGTGCAGTCTGATTTTTTGGCACAACATAACGGATAGCCGTGTCTACTTCTTCAAGGGTATATGGTTCAGAACCACTGATAAGCACATCTTTGAAAGTTGCCACACCGTTTTTGTCTGTAACTGCATACTGGTCAACAGCATCACCGGAAAGAGAAGTACCGTAAAGATGGAACTTCACACCTTCAACAAGGTTATCTTCTGAGGACTTCACTACCTGAAGGTCGCCACGCTTCAATTTGTTATTGAAATTGACCTTTGCAACCTGCCCTGCCACAACAGTAACTCTATGTGTTTCCTGCGGCTCGTACTTATCGTATGCCTGCTCGGTTACGGTATAGATACCCGGCATAAGGTTATCAATCTGGAATTTACCGCCATTGGCTGTTGTAACCGTCTGATTGATACCGTTTCCGGTAATCGTGAAGTTGATACCGTCAACCTTGCCGTCCTCACTGGTCTTTACAATCTGACAAGAACCATAGCTGACTTTCATTTTCACATAACCGTTGATACTGTCGCTTACTTCCTGAGCATAGCTGACAACATCCTGCACACTGGAATTCTGACCGTGTTTACCCTCTGACCATACAACCACACCTCTGCGGACTGCATTTTTCTTCGTTGCGGTAATGGTAAATTCCTTACTCGGTGCAGTATCCATAGAAACCGTAAGTTTGTTACCATTCACTGAAAAGCTCACTCCACTGATACTTGCTTTGAAATTATATTTGGACAGCACATTATTGGAATCTGTCAGAGTAGTTGTGTACTTGCTTCCGTTCCACTCAAGTTCTATTGTCTTTGCCGAACCGGATGATTTATTACAAAAGCTTGGTATGGTCGCATGGTTCTGTACACTCTGCACCATACTGTTGTAATAACTGAAAATCTTATTGCGAAGCGGATGCTTTACATTGATGACATCTTTCACATTGCTGCAACCACTGGCTGCTACATGATTGAAATTCGCATCACGCTCTCCGATAACAGTTTCCCAGATAAGAAGCTGTGTAGCATAAGCCTGTGCAATGCTGTTTGCTGCCGCTTCATTCTGTGACCTCCAAGAAGTCGAGATTGTCCCACGATAGCCATACTGTAAAATACGACCAACGAAAAGACGGATTTCATCTCCGGAAATAACCCCATTGGCTGCAAGGTTATTAAAATAATTTTCGTCATACTTATTCATTGTCTGACCGACCTTGAGCGAAATTCCCGGCTCAATACAATAAGCAACATTGCCTGAGTATGAGCCAATAGCCTTAAGATTGGTAAAATTGGAACGTCCGGTATGCCAACCATTTTTCAAGGTCAAATTGCTGTGTCCCCATACCCCATCGTAATTAGCATCGCCATCACGAGGGAAATCGACCATATAAACATCGGCTTTTTCTCCCGAAGCAGCATATGCTGTTGTCGAGCCAATGCCTGCAAAAGTGGTCACACACATAAGGGTCGCCAAGAAAAGCGACGTGACTCTTTTGAATTTTGACTTTATCATTGCGTTTCCTCCTGTAAAAATTGAAAAACACACCGTATCTCTACGATGTGCCTTTGTGGATTTTCTCTTACGACAAGATTTACCTGCCGAAAAACAAATGCGGATTTTTCGTTAATTTTTCATTTTACCATACACCTCCAGTCCGTTCATATTGTGCGATTGCCCCTTAGAGATAGACATATACTTTGAGATACTTATATTCAAGTGAGATAATATATATCATTTTCGGTAGGTAGAAGTATAACTAAGGGGTTAGAGTGTGAGAAAGGGGAACTGTAACTCCGGCTATCTGCTGTCACGTTCTGCACGATTACGCAAAAACTTGTTGTAATGCTCCAATGCTTTGCAAACAAAATCCTCCGTCTGACTGACGGGAATGTTTTTCGGGATAAGCTGTCTTACTTCTGTCACCCCTCAACACGATTTTTTCCTTTTTGGTTCGGCTTTTCCTCAGACATAACAGCGTGGATTGCTTCGGTTGTAAGGTTGCCCTCGTTGAATAACTTTCGCATACGGATTGTCTGGTCGTGTGACGGGGTAGCATCATTCAGGTCGATTTCATCAACCACATCACGCTGGCAATCTTCATCAAGATAGGAAAGCTCTACGGCAGGACGCATTTTAATACGCCCCTCGTCAACAAATTCAAGCAGTTCAGGAACAAGGTTTGTCAGACGCACATATCGGTGTATCTGATTTCTGCTGTCCCCTGTTTCCTGTGCAATTTGTTCATCGGTTCGTAAATTCGTCCCCACTGGGGACACATTTTCTTTTCTTGGTCTGCCTGCTTGTCTTTTCATTGCTTCCAAACGCATTTTATACGCAAAGGCTTTTTCACTCGGCAATATCTCTGACCTCTGAAAATTACTCTCAACCATTAAAATGGTCGCTTCATCTCTGTTCAGGTCTACAATCTCACTTCTCAAGGTTTCAAATCCTGCCAGTTCACAAGCTCGCTTTCGTCTGTGTCCTGAAACAAGTTCGTATCTGCCGTCCTCTTTCTGCCTTACCGTTGCCGGAGTAATAACCCCTCTTTCCTTGACACTCTCCACAAGCTGCATCATATCTTCATCGTCCCTGACCTTAAACGGATGGTCTGGGAAATCATCAATCAGCTCTAACGGAATATCTCGGATTTTTGAAAGCTGTTCTTCATCTCTCTGTGCCTGCGTGGTAAATAAATCATCGAGCTTCGTGAGAGTGAAGTCGCTCTTTCTTCCTGCCATCGGCTAACACCTCCTTTGTAAATTCAGCGTATGCCTTAGACACTGTGCTGTTTGGCTCATAAGCATAAATGCTTTTGCCTTTGGAAGAAGTTTCAGCGGCTTTTACGGCAATCGGGATTTGTGTTCGATACATTCTTATCTGATTACCGAAATTCGCCTGAGTGCTTCCACCGTACTCTTTGCAAGGTTTGTTCGGCTATCCACCAAAGTAAGCAGCATACCGTCTATCTTAATATCCGGATTGATATACTTCTTTACTTTTGAAATGGTCTGCACAAGCTGTGTCATACCCTTTGCCGGCAAATACTGAGCCTGAACCGGAATGATAACACTGTCTGCCGCCGATAAAGCATTGAGAGTAACCATACCAAGTGAAGGCATACAGTCTATAATTACATAATCATATCTGTTTTTCACTTGACACAAATAATTCTTGAGTGTAGTTTCTCTGCTCATTGCGTTTACAAGGTTAAATTCCATTGCTGAAAGCTCAAGGTTTGCCGGAACAAGGTCAACACCTTCTTCGTGATGCAGGATACCAACCATAGGGTCTGTCATCGTTTCATTGATTACATCTGTGAGTTTTGTTGCAAGCGTGATACCCAAACCGTCTGTATCCTGCCAACCAAGACAAGTCGTTAAATCGCCCTGCGGGTCTGCGTCTATGAGCAATACTTTCTTGCCCTGCATTGCAAGCCCGACTCCGAGATTAACTGTTGTGGTGGTCTTTCCGACTCCGCCTTTCTGGTTACATACGGAAATCGTTTTGCAGTTTGACACTTCTTTTTGCCCTCCTTTCTGAAATTCATAGCCACCGCATTATGGCTATGTACCTGACCGACTCATTTCCTAATCGGTCATAGCAATATTTGTTCTCAACACCCCTTGCCAAGCAAAATGCTTATGGGAAGTCACTAAGGAACAGACTGCTTATCTGTATCATAGGATTCTAACCTCTGCCGGGTACTCCGCCAGCTCCGTAGAGAAGTATCATTATCATTCTGACTGTCATCGCCATATCAGGAGCAACCTAATACTCATAGCCGGAATTCTCGCTATTCTGAAATACAGAAATCACGGCGTACCTGCTAAAGTGGCTATCATCAGAAATAAAGTCTTAGTGAATGACTTATTCAATTTTCAAGCGAAAAGGCTTCCGTTTTTGCTATCTGGAATGAACCCCTTCACTCATTTGGACAAAGGGGTATGAAATGCACACCCAAAATCGCCGTTTTTCCGAAAATTTTTTTGAAAAATTTTTTGAAATAAAAAAAGCCGCCTGCTCCGGTTAGGAAACAGACGGCAAAACACGTTCTAAATGTATTCAATTTTCAATTTCTTTTTCTTTGCTTCAAGCACTTTGCAGAGGACATCATCTACTGCATCGGTGTATCGTCCCTGAGCTGCTAAATTGTTCTTCAGTTCAATGAGCGATTGTATCACTCGGCTTCGTTCTTCTTCATTTAAGTATAGATGATAGGTTTTCTCTCTCATTGGCTGTCCCTCCATCTTTCAAATGTATTTTTGATTATCTCTACATCTTCCTCTGTATCAGAAGAAATAAATATATGTACGTTCTGAAAAGCTCTTTTTAGGCTGTCGGCATAATCCAGTTCAGTGCCTTTCATCGGCAGTTTAATCAGTCTTATTCCTCGTTGCTCACACATATATGCTTTCATTATTTCTATATTCTCGTCAGCACTTCCTGACTCAATAGCCAACTTTTCTGAAGGTATGTATGTTTCAAGCGGAACTCCAAGCAATCGGTCAGAACCAAGTTCTGCTTTCAAACCTTTCTTATTAGAATAATAGCTGACAGCCAAAGCAGGAAATAGAGATAAATATTCTTGCTCACAAATTCGGCAGCCTTTATTCAATATCGTCCTTTCATTTATCTTCATACTCCATGAATGACCGTGCCTGCATTTCCACCACGCTCTCTTTGCTGAAGTTCGTGATACCTCTGTCGGCTTCAATTTATTCTGTTCATAATCCCATTCACTGAGAAGCTGACTGTCCGTTGTCGCCAAATCATTATATCCGGCAAGGACTTCTCTCTCTGCACAAACGGGGCATACCGTACCTTTCACACGGGCATTGACAACGGATTTCCACTCATTACCGCATTTTCTGCACTTCCACCAGACGTTTTTCCTCGACTTTGCATTTACTTCATCAGGTTTCAAAGGCAAGTTCTTCTCCGACCACTCCGAAGCAATTTCAGGGTGTGTTGTCTGCAAATCGTTAAACCCTTTCGAGAATATGTACCCACTGCAATACGGGCATTTACTCCCACCGGAACGGGTAGAAATAAGGGTGTTCCACTCTCTGCCGCAATCCTTACACTTCCACCACGCCTTACGATTGGCAAAGACCGTAACCTGAGTTGGAAGTAACGGATAATTTCTGTCCGACCACTCGGCAGCTATATCCGGCAGAAGCGTTGCAAGGTCATTAAATCCTGCCAACACTTTATTATGAGAGCAATACGGGCAACCCGTTTTATTTATTGTCCTGCTTTTAACGACAGCTTCCCACTCGTGACCTTTTTTACATCTCCATATCACTTTCTTATGAGAACCAATAGAAACCTCTGTCGGTTTTATCTTATTCTTTTTTGACCACTGCTTTGCCAGTAACGGCTCTAATGTCGCCAAATCGTTAATACCTGCAATCACTCTCGCACCGGAACATATCGGATATTTTTCTCCATTAGAACGAGCCTTAACGCTTGTCTGCCATTCGTGACCGCAAGCACCTCTCCACCATACTTTTTTATTTGAACCGAAAGTAATGTCATCAGGCGTAAGCGTTAAATTCTTTTCCGACCACTCCGAAATAAGCTCCGGGTGTACTTCTGCTAAACTGTTGTTCATAGCCAAACCTCAACCTCCTTGTGCTTAGAGTATATGAAGTTTTGGCTTTATCTTGTAGTTTGCAAATATCCGTATAAAATAGAAAAAGCCCTTTGAGAAAAGGATTTCTCCTCTCTCAAAG
>ENA-OQJT01000059-OQJT01000059.1-human-gut-metagenome-genome-assembly--contig:-NODE-59-length-24049-cov-1.145473_pt1 | contig 24049 bp, 24 predicted proteins | sample MGYA00242612_ERZ504779 | MGnify/ENA primary metagenome ERZ504779 (study PRJEB26092, sample SAMD00036366) | human gut metagenome | host: Homo sapiens | study: EMG produced TPA metagenomics assembly of...
AGAAAAAAAGATAGACAGAAAATTTTCTGTCTATCTTTTTTTATTTAGATAAAAAATAAAGCTTCTACAAAAGCGGTCAGTAGAAGCAAGTATTTTAGGGATTAATGTAGTTTGTTACTATTATATTTTTATATTTATCTAGTTTAATTATATAGGGATAAATATTATTTTGTCAATATATAATTAAGTTAGATGAGTATATTTTTTATTAATAATGAATTGTCCCAAGTGCGACAATTCTACTTGCTAGGGCAAGTAATAATTACATTAACTATGAATACTAATGATAAAGGTCTTAGAATTAGTATTCATATTATTGGTACTAACAATGGTACAGATGTATATAAACTTATTAAACGTGGTGATGTAAACAAGATGAGTTTTGCTTTTACTGTAAAAAGTGAGCGAACTGAAGTTGATAAAGAAAATAAGATTTATACACGTACAATAACTGCTTTTGATAAAATTTATGATGTGGCGGTTATAGATTTTCCAGCATATGACGGAACATCTATACAGGCACGAAGTAAAGAATATTTTGTGGACCTAGAAAAAGATTTACAAAAAAGCAAAGAAGAAAAAGATTATTGCTTATGACGTATTTATAAAAGGTTTTGTGTTTTATATTGCAAAAATCACAAGATATGCTATACTAAATAATAGAAACAGTGAAGTTCATTATAATGCACAAAACCCTTAGGAATGTGGTAGTTCCTAAAGGGTTTTACATTTATTACGCTAATGCTGGAAAGCGTTAGGATAGTTACTCAAAAAGTGCTTATCTATCCATTTGTAAATGAAATAAGAGATTACATTTACCATAATAAGCACAACAATATCAGTGAAGTTCATTATATGCACCTCCTCTCTGTTACCAGATTGGAGTTGAGTAACGAAAATAGTATAACATAAATTTATTAGTTAAGCACCTAAGAAGGTGCTTTTTTGTACCCATTTTTAAGATATTTAGAAAGGAAAATACAACGAATAAACGATTAGAAGAAATTTTACAAAGAAAAGAAGAAATTCGTTCTTTATTAGCTGATGAAACAAATAAAAATTTAAATTTTGATGAACTTGAAAAAGCAGTTAGAGACTTAACGAAGAAGAAAAAGAAATCTCTACAACTACTAGTGAATGGGTAAGAGCTAGAAATACAGGATTCCTAGCTCTTATAGATAGTGCTAATAATAAAATTCTTGATGAAATTGAAAAATCTATAGTCAGTACCACACGTAAAACGTGTGGCTTGCACAAGCCTATAAGGCTTTTAACAATAGCCAGCGCCTAAATGACGCTGGCTTTCTCTTCGTTCAAGCCATTGTGCACTGATTACTTAACAATCCCTAAAGGGATCATTTAATTCTTTTGTGCTTATTTTATCCATCATTTTATCATACGTATCTTGTTCTCTTATATATTTCGCTATTGTTGCTTCATTTAGTCCTACTGTCGATACATAATATCCTGTTGACCAAAAATTATTGTTTCCAAATTTATATTTTAAATTTCCATGTCTTGCAAATATCATCATTGCACTTTTTCCTTTTAAATACCCCATAAAATTTGATATACTCATTTTTGGTGGTATCTTAACCAAAATATGAATATGATCCGGCATAGCTTTCCCTTCTATTATCTCTATGCCTTTCCACTTACATAAATCTTTTATTGTTTGTACAATATCTCTACGCAATTTATTATATATAATTTTTCTTCTATATTTTGGGGTAAATACTATATGATACTTGCACATCCATCTTGTATGTGCTAAACTTCTTTCCATAGAAATTCTCCTCTCTTTAATAATGACTTGAACACTTATTATTTTAATAGAGGAGAATTTCTATTTCTATAAGAAACTTATTAACCACTCGTAAAACGAGTGGTTTTTTGTTTCGCACGCTCTGCGTACTCAACTAACTAAAGTACAAAATAAAAAGGAGTTAGTTTTAAACTAACTCCTTTTGTTATTTGATTGATATATCTTTTATTATTTGTCAAAGATATTTTTGAGAGCCTGTTTATTTACATCACGGTTTAACTGAGCAAGGTAAGTAGTTAATTTGATGTGTTTTGGACAAGCTTCTACGCAGTTTTGGCTGTTACCGCAGCTAGTGATACCGCCTTTTTCCATAAGAGCATTAAGACGTTTTTCTTTGTCAAATTTACCATATGGATGTAAATTGAAGAGATAAGCTTGAACTGTTGGAGCAGGTCCGATGAAGTCAGACTGTGGACCAACGTTAGGGCAAGCTTCTAAGCAGCAACCACAAGTCATGCAGTGGGAAATTTCATATGCTGTAGCAGCAGTATATGGGTTTTGAATTGGAGCTTCACGATTTTCCCAGCTACCATCAACATTAATCCACCTTGGATACGTTTGAGGCTTTCAAACATAACGCTACGGTCGATTAAGAGGTCACGGATTACAGGGAAAGTACGAGCTGGAGCAATGCGGATTGGTTGAGGAAGTTTGTCGATAAGAGAAGCACAAGCTTGACGTGCACGACCGTTAATAACCATCATACAAGCACCACATACTTTTTCTAAGCAGTTGCATTCCCAAACTACAGGAGTAGTTTTTTTGCCATCTTTAGTTACAGGGTTTTTTCTGAATTTCCATTAAAGCTGCAACTACGTTAAGTGCAGGACGATAAGGAATTTCAAATTCTTCTGTGTAAGGTTTGCCAGTAGGGCTATCTTGACGTTCAATAATCAAATGAACAGTTTTTTTTAGTATCTGCCATTATTTTTTGCCTCCTTTAGTAACATCATAACGACGTGGACGAGGTTTAACTAAGGAGTGATCAAAATCGATATAGCTGATTTCTGGTTCACAAGTTTCAGGGTTCATTCTAACAAGTGTAGTTTTTAAGAAATGCTCGTCATCACGGTTAGGGAATTCTGGTTTGAAGTGAGCACCACGGCTTTCATCACGCATACGAGCTGCTTTACAGATAGCAAGAGCGTAGATGATCATGTTGCGAAGCTGACGTACGAACATAGCTTCTTGGTTGGCCCAGCGACTAGTATCAGTAAGACCGATATGATCCCATTTTTTGAGGATTTTCTTAACTTCTTCATAGCAATATTCAAGGTCTTTGTTAATACGTTCAATTGTGCAGTAACGAAGCATGAGCTCGCCTAATTCCATATGGAGTTTATGAGCGTTAACGTCGCCTTTCATATTCATGATTTTTTCAAATTCATCAACAGTCTGTTGTTTTGCTGCAGCAAGTTCTGCATCAGTAAGAGCAGCACCATTATCTTCAGCAATAGTTTTACCTTCAATTGTCCAAGCGGAATCACCGTTAGCCCAACGAATAGCTTCTGGACCAGAAACAGTACCAGAGTGAGCAGCGGAAAGAAGGGAGTTAGCACCAAGACGGTTAGCACCATGGTACTGATAGTCACATTCGCCGGAAGCGAATAAACCAGGAATATTTGTTCTGTGTTTACGGTCTACCCAAATACCACCCATGGAATAGTGAACGGAAGGGAAGATCTGCATAGGAACTTTACGAGGGTCGTCACCAACGAATTCTTCATAGATTTCCATGATACCAGCGAGTTTACGGTTTAAGTAATCTGCATCAATGTGGGAAAGATCGAGGTATACACGATTTTCGCCATTGATACCAAGACCCATGTGTACGCAAACTTGATAAATTTCACGAGCTGCGATATCACGAGGAACGAGGTTACCATAAGCTGGATATTTTTCTTCGAGGAAGTACCAAGGTTTGCCATCTTTGTAAGTCCAAACACGACCACCTTCACCACGAGCTGCTTCAGACATAAGACGGTTTTTATCTTCGCCTGGAATAGCTGTTGGGTGAATCTGAATGAATTCAACGTTACCGAGGTAAGCACCTTCTTGGTATACATCGGAAACAGCAGAACCGTTACAGATTGTAGAAGCTGTACATTTACCGAAAATAACACCAGGACCACCTGTTGCTAAGATAACTGCATCAGCTGGGAAAGCTTCAATTTCCATGGAATTCATGTTTTGAGCAGTGATACCACGGCAGATGCCTTCGTTGTTTTTAATGATGTGAACGAATTCCCAGAATTCGTATTTTTTAACTTTGCCTTTTACTTCAAGTTTACGAACTTGTTCATCAAGAGCATATAAAAGCTGTTGACCAGTAGTAGCACCAGCGAAGCAAGTACGTTTATGTTTTGCACCACCGAAGTTACGAAGGTCAAGGTTACCTTCTGGTGTACGAGTGAAAGGAACACCCATGCGGTCGAACATTTTAATAAGTTTTGGAGCGTTTTCGCACATACCTTTAACTGCTAATTGGTCAGCAAGGAAGTCGCCACCATAAATTGTATCATCGATATGATCCCAAACAGTATCATGTTCACCTTTGGAATCCATACAAGCATTAATACCACCCTGTGCACAGAGGGAGTGGGAACGTTTTACTGGGCAATAAGAGAATAAGTCTACAATACCGCCAGATTCACAAATTTTAATCGTAGCCATAAGACCGGATAAACCGCCACCGACAACGATGATTTTTTTTGTAGATTTCACGTGAGTCTCTCCTTATATCAGAATTTATAGATTAAAACCAGTACATGCTCATGAAAGCAATTGTTAAAAGGGATAATACTACAAAGATTGCCATGAATACACGAGAGAAGAAAGTCTGGATACGAGGACCTTTTGCAATACCCCATGTCATAGTGAATGTAGTAAGACCGTTAAAGAAGTGGAAAATAGATGCAATCATAGCGATTGTATAAGCACCCCATACAAGCGGATTTTGGAAATAAGCTTGTAATAATTCGAAGGAAATAGGAGTACCGCCACCTTTTACCATAATGCGGAGATAAACAACATGCCAGATTAAGAAAAGGAAGATAATAACAGCAGTTATTCTTTGGAAATAGAAATTCCAGTTGCGAGCATAACCATAGCTTTTTACGTTATTTTTAGCTTGCATTAAAATGTACAAACCATAAAGACCATGGAAAAGGAATGGAACTAAAATGAAGCAAATTTCCAAAGGAAGCATAATTTCATGTGGAATAGATGCAAGATGCTCAACTGCTGCATTGAATGGAGCTGGTCCACCTAATACCATAGAGTTTGTAAAGATATGTTCGAGTAAGAATAAACCTACAGGAACAATACCGCAGAGGGAATGTATCTGCGAATATAAAATGTTGTGTGAATCATCCTTGAACCTCCTGTACTTTTTAATTTTCATAGGGAAAATTTACACACCTTATGACATGCTTAAAAAAGCTTCCATATATTAATTATATGTAATATAAATGATAGATGGCTATCCCCGTGTGTCCCACGGTTCGCAAAATAAACTGAGCTCCTCCTAGAAGATAATAAAGGAGCTCAGGATTTTGTTAATTATTAAAGTTTATCCATATCTAAAGTGCGATATGGAGCCTGACCCATTTCATAGAAATTATTACCTTCAGAGTCAATAACTACGATTGCAGGGAAATCTTCAACAGTAAGAGCTGCAAGTGCTTCAGGACCAAGTTCTGGATAAGCGATTACTTCATATTTTTTTACACATTTGGAAATAAGTGCAGCAGCACCACCAACAGCGGCAAAATAAGTAACACCATTTTTCTTCATGGATTCGATAACAGCTTTATCACGAGAACCTTTACCAATCATACCTTTAATACCCTGTTCGAGCATTGTAGGAGTATAAGCGTCCATACGACCAGAAGTTGTAGGACCGCAAGAACCAATTGGATTACCAGGTTTAGCTGGAGTTGGTCCAAGATAATAAACAATTTGATTGCTCCAATCAATTGGAAGTTTTTCACCACGAGCAAGTGTTTCTGTCATAACTTTATGAGCAGCATCACGTGCGCTATAGATAACGCCAGAAATAAGAACGCTATCGCCTACTTTTAATTTACGAGACTGTTCTTCAGTCAAAGGTGTTGTAATGCGAATTTTATCAGCCATTTAAATGTACCTCCCGAATAAATTATAATACGCGTTTAGAATGACGGCATGCATGGCAACAAATTGTTACAGCCACAGGAAGGCCAGCGATATGAGTAGGACCCCATTCGATATTAACAGCAAGAGCACTTGTTGTACCACCGAGCTGTGGACCAATACCTGTCTGGTTGATTAATTCTAAAAGCTCTTCTTCAAGTTTTGCATATTCAGGATGAGCATTACGAACATTAGTTGGACGAAGTAATGCTTTTTTAGACATAACAGCAGCACGGTCCATAGTACCGCCAATACCAATACCAACAACCATTGGTGGGCAAGGATTGCAGCTAGCATGAAGGATAATATCCATAACTGCTTTTTTAACGCCTTTTACACCATCAGCTGGTACAAGCATTTTTAAGCCAGATTTATTTTCGCTACCGAAACCTTTTGGTTCAACTTGGATAGTTAATTTATCGCCAGGAACGATTTCTGTGTAGATAACAGCTGGTGTATTATCTTGAGTATTTTTACGATCGAAAAGTGGTTCAGCTACAACGGATTTACGTAAATAGCCTTCAGTATAACCTTTAGCTACACCAGCATTGATAGCGTCGTTTAAGTTGCCGCCTTCAATGTGAACATCTTGACCTAATTCAACAAAAACAATAGTCATACCAGTATCTTGGCAAATAGGTCTGTCTTCTTCTTTTGCAATTTTTGCATTTGTGATAATTTGGTCGAGTACTTCTCTTCCTACTGGAGATTTTTCACTAAGTCTACCTCTTTCTAATGCGGCAAACACATCTCCTGGTAAATAGTAGGCAGCTTCTTTACACATCTGCGCTACTTCTTGAGTGATTTGTTCTGCTTGGATTGTACGCACCATAACCCCTCCAATGGATTAAAATATTTAGTCATTGTTTTATTAAACTTCCTAAATTTAGGCAATCCCCATTAATGACTAACGGTTAAGGACATATTTTTACTTAATAAGTATATATTTTTTAAGTAGAAAATTTTTAAATAAATAAGAATTTATCTATTTTGAGATCTGTCCCATCTCTAATAAATTAACTCTCACCACTGGTTAAAAGTAGTGGGGGATTTATCACGAACAAATTGGATAAAAATATCCTCATGTAATGAAAATTTTAGCATATTTTTGAATGTCTTTCAACACCTAAAATGGCTGGAAGCCTTAATATTATTAAAGTTGAAGGCTGTTCACTTTTATAAATAAAATATATTTATAGACTAAAAAATATAAAAAGTTATTTATTTTAGTACATAATTTTATTAAATAAATATATAAAATCATTATAAATATTTATCTTAAATATAAAAAACTTTTATTTTAAAAATATGCGTTGAAGATTTATTTTTTCATTATTTATATCAATTATCATGAAAGAAGGGTCTAGACCATCTCGAGGTTCAGAAACACTTCCTGGATTAATGATTATTTTATCATTTACATGCTCTTCGTTACCTACATGACTATGACCATAAACTATTATATCTGCACCTAATTTAGAGGCTTGTTCATATAGATATTTAGTTGTCCATTTTACATTATATTTATGACCATGGGTCAAAAATATTTTTTTGCCAGCAATTTCTACTAATATTTCTTTTGGCTTAGTGGAAAACCAATCTATATTACCAGGAACAGCATGTACAGGTTTTTTAGATACATCAGCTAAATAGCCAGCATCATCAATACTATCACCAGCATGAAGCCAACAATCTACATCGTCAGCTAGATAAATTGCATCATCAATAGCAGATAGATCATGATGACTATCACTCATAATTCCTATTTTCATTTTTAAATATTCACCTAGTTGGATTTCCATTTCACGTAGTGCTTTGCCACGATGACTAATATTATTTTTTTCTTCAATAGTTAATTCAGCCATAGTTTTTTGCAAATCAGGAACAAAAAAATATGGGTCATAACCAAAGCCATTATTTCCTTGAGCGAAAATGCGAATGATACCTTCACATTTTTGAGTACAAGTTAATGTTTTGCCATCAGTATCTACAAAGACTAAAGAACAAACATATTGAGCAGGTGATTGCTCTACATTTTTTTTCTGTAGCTCTTCAATCATTTTTTTTATTATTAGCTAAATCGTTTGCATGGTAACCAGCAAATCTAGCTGAATAAATACCAGGAGCTCCATCTAAAATATCAATGGTTAAACCTGAATCATCTGCTAAGCAAGCATAGCCTGTTTTTTGAGCGTAAAATTTTGCTTTTTTGATAGCATTTTCTTCAAAAGTAGTACCATCTTCAACAGCATCAGGTAAAGGGCCAAATTCACTTAAAGAATGAAGTTCTACAGGTAAATTTTTAAATGCATTTATCATTTCTTTTATTTTGCCCTGATTTTTTGTAGCTACAATAATTTTTTTCATCATGGAATCCTTCCTATTTTCCAAACTAAGTCATTACCTAAAATATCTTTTTGATAAGAGATTAATTCATCAATACCTTTTTGAGCATAGGCGAGCATTTTACTGAATTGTTCATGTGTAAAAGGTTGTTTTTCACCAGTACCTTGAATTTCTACAAAATGTCCTTCGCCTGTCATGACGATATTCATATCAGCTATAGCAGTAGAATCTTCTTCATAGCATAAATCTAATATAGGTTCATTATCTTTAGAGATACCTACGCTTATGGCAGCCATGAAATCTTTTAATGGAAATGGTTTTTTAGGGTCGTAGATAGTGGCTAAAGCTTCAGCTAATGCAACAAAAGCTCCAGTGATTGAAGCTGTTCGCGTACCACCATCGGCTTGAATTACATCACAGTCAATAATGATTGTTCTTTCACCTAAAGCTTTAAAATCCATAACACTGCGAAGGCAGCGTCCTATAAGGCGTTGGATTTCTTGTGTTCTGCCATTTTGTCTACCACGAGAGGCTTCTCTAGGAGAACGGGTCAATGTTGCTGATGGAAGTAAGGAATATTCAGCATTTAACCAGCCTGTACCGCTACCACGTAAAAAAGAAGGAACGCCATCTTGAATAGTAGCAGCACAAATTACTTTAGTATTGCCTGTTTCAATTAAAACAGAGCCAGCTGGATATTTTTGAAAGTATTTTGTTATTTTAAAACGACGCAATTGGTCTGCATTTCGTCTATCAATTCTAGTCATATAAATAAAAAGTCTCCAAATGAAATCATAAAATTTAAGTTATTTTAAACTATCAAGATAGCCCTGTAAAATAAATACAGCAGCCATTTTATCAATAACTTTTTTGCGTTTTGCACGACTGACATCAGCTTCTAATAAATAACGGTCAGCAGCAACAGTAGATAAACGTTCATCCCAAAAGATAATTTCAGCATCAGGAATATCTTCTAGGATTTTATCTGTAAAATGTTTTACAATATCGCATCGTTCGCCAACTGTACCATTCATATTTTTAGGTAAGCCAACGACAAATTTTTTAGTTTCGTATTGTTTGCTTAATTCACGAATACGAGCTAAATCGTGTTTATAAGATTTACGGCGAATTGTTTCTACACCTTGTGCTGTAAATAAAAGTTCATCGCTTACGGCAATGCCAACAGTTCTATCACCGATATCAAGGGACATTATTCTCATAAATATTTATTCACCTTTTTTTATATTCTCATTGTTTTCTAAATAGAAACGTACAAGTTCTTCTAGTAATTCATCTCGTCCTAATCTACGAATTTCATTTCTAGCATTTTTGTTACTTGTGATATAAGCTGGGTCATCAGATAAAAGATAACCAACTAATTGATTGATTGGACTGTAACCTTTTTCGAGCATAGCACGGCAAGATAAACAAAGTGCTTTTGCTGCTTTATCATCATCTGCACCAAAATTAAACATCATAGTTTCATCTTTAATGTTGGACATAATAATCACCTCAATAATATCTATATATTGTCATATAGTAGATTAATCTATAATCTATGTACTAATTATAACAAAAAAATAGTTTTAAAGACAGTCAATATTACTTTAAGAAAACAAAAGGAGGCTAGATAATTAGCCCCCCTTGCTAGTTTTAAATATAATTATTTAATTTGAGATTGAATTACTTCATGACCTTTAGCAAAAGCATCATTTAATTTTTCTGGTTGTTTACCACCAGCTTGAGCCATATCAGGACGACCGCCACCGTTACCGCCAGTCACCATAGCTACTTCTTTTACGATTTTACCAGCGTGTAAGCCACGAGCTACACCGTCTTTATTTACTTTTACAACGAAGTTAACTTTATCATTGAGTATAGCACCGAGAACAACTACACCAGCTTTATCGAATTTGTTGCAAAGAAGGTCTGCATTGTTGCGAAGTTCATCCATGTTAGCAGCTTGGATTTTACCAACAATTACATTAACACCATTATATTCTTTTAATGCCATTAATAATTTATTGGAATCAGCTTTAGCACGTTCAGCTTGAACTTTAGCAATTTCAGTTTTCATTTCTTTATTTTCTTGAAGAAGGTTTGCAATTTTATCGCAAAGATTGCTTTCGTTAGTTTTTAAAGTTGTTATAGCTGTTTGTAAAAGTTTAGCTTTAGCATTCATATAATCAATAGCAGCTTTACCAGTGATAGCTTCAATACGTCTAACGCCAGCAGCTACACCAGATTCACCGATGATTTTGAACATGCCGATTTGACCGATATTTTTAACATGGCTACCACCGCAAAGTTCCATACTAAATCCAGGTACAGTAACTACACGAACGATATCGCAATATTTTTCACCGAATAATGCCATAGCACCAGCTTTTTTAGCATCTTCTTGGTTCATATGAGAAATTTCTACATCTTTACCTGTTAAAATTTCAGCATTTACCATTTCTTCTACTTGTTGTAATTGTTCAGCAGAAATTGGTTCAAAGCTAGAGAAGTCAAAACGTAAATGATGAGCATTTACAGCAGAACCAGCTTGATTGATATGGTCGCCAACAACACGTTTTAAAGCAGCTTGTAAAAGATGTGTTGCTGTATGGTTACGTGCAGAAGCGAGTTTATTTTCCGTATCTACAGTTATTTCTACAGTATCTCCAACATGAAGACTACCTTCAGTTACATGAACAATATTATAAACAGAACCATCAGGTAATTTTTTAGTATCAATAACTTGTGCATTACCCATATCTGTTTTTAAGCTACCAATATCGCCTTCTTGTCCGCCACCTTCAGCGTAAAATGGTGTAACGTCTAAGATAAGACCAGCTTCATCGCCGTCTTCAAGGCTATTTGTAGTTTTAGCATCTTTCCAAATGCAAACGATTTTAGCTTGACGAGCAGTTTCATCAACTTTTAATTCACCGATATTGCTATCACGTAAATCAGGAATATCCATGCGTTTGTTTTCGCCACGAGCATTACGTGCACGAGTGCGTTGTTCGTCCATAGCTTTATCAAAAGCTTCTTTATCTAAAGTCATATGATTTTCATGGAGAATTTCATCTGTTAATTCCCAAGGGAAACCATAAGTATCATAGAGTTTGAAACCAACTTCACCATCAAGAACAGTTTTATTTTCAGCTTTTAGTTTTTCAACTTCAGCATTTAATAAATCCATACCTTGAGTTAATGTAGTTGCAAAACGATCTTCTTCTAAGCTGATTACTTTTTTGATGTAATCTTTTCTATTTGTGAGTTCATCATAAACACCACTGTAGATTTCAGCAACTACATCAACAGCGCCAGCTAAGAATTTATCTTCGATGCCAAGCATACGAGCATGACGTACAGCACGACGTAATAAACGACGAAGTACATAGCCACGACCTTCATTAGAAGGTAAGATACCGTCCATAACCATGAAGGAAATACTTCTAGCATGGTCAGCAATAACTTTTAAAGAAATATCTGTTTCTTTATCTTTGCCATATTCTTTATTAGCAACTTTGCTAGCATATTCAATGATAGGGAACATTAAATCTGTTTCAAAGTTAGATGGTTTATTTTGTAATACTGAAGCAAGACGTTCAAGACCACAACCTGTATCAATGTTTTTATGTACAAGTGGATTGTATTTTCCATCTTCAGTACGGTCAAATTGAGTAAATACAAGGTTCCAAATTTCAAGATAACGGTCACAATCGCAACCAACGCCACATGTAGGGCTACCACAACCACGTTCTTCACCGAGGTCAATGAAAATTTCAGAGTCAGGACCGCAAGGACCGCTACCAATTTCCCAGAAGTTATCTTCTAATTTAACGATATGTTCTGGATTGATGTCAGTTTCTGTTGTCCAAATTTTATATGCTTCTTCATCATCAGGATAGATTGTAGCCCAAAGTTTATCTTTTGGAAGTTCTAATTCTCCAGTTAAAAAATTCCCAAGCCCATTTAATAGCATCATATTTGAAATAATCGCCAAAGGAGAAGTTGCCAAGCATTTCAAAATAAGTATGATGGCGAGCTGTGCGACCTACGTTTTCAATATCACCAGTACGAACACAACGTTGACTTGTAGTGATACGAGTGCAAGGTGGTGTCATTTTACCTGTGAAATAAGCTTTGAAAGGAGCCATACCAGCACCAATCATCAATAAGCTAGGGTCATCTTTTGGAATTAAAGATGCACTAGGAAGTTCTAAATGTCCATTTTTGACAAAAAAGTCAAGGTATCTTCTACGGAGTTCTTTTCCGCTCATATACTTCAAACTAATCTACCTCCAATATTTTAAGTTGAAATTTTTTGATTATTTACTAATAAAAAACTTCTATAATTATATATAATAAATTATTTCAAGTCAATTTATCAAGGTTTTTAAAGCTTTTGTAGATTAAATCGCTTAGCAAAAGTTGGGGAATTTTTTATATCTATTTTTTGATTAGGTAAAGATAATAATTTAATTTTATCTTGATTTATCGTTAAAATGTTAATTTCACTTAAAATAATCAAGCATTGTTTCATACTGTAATCAGATAAATTTAGATTGTAAATTTGTTTTAATAAAGCTTGACAATCTTTAAGGGAAAATATACTTTGACCATATTTTTTTTCTTGATTGCGCAGACAAAGATATATTTTGCCGATTGTGTCATAAGCAGGAAACTCTTCTAGATAAGAAATTTTTTCGTTTGCTTTGACGTAAATCACTCAATTTAAACTGTAGATAAGTATGGTCATTCCAGTGGTTTAATTCAGGTTGGAATAAAATATCTACATATTTATTATTTATATCATCGGCAACATCTGCCATATGCCAACCAATAGCAGTATATTGTGTATTATTATAAGCAAAATTAAAGCGTAAATGATTATTTTCTTTGCCCATTTTCATGCTTTTAGTGACTAAGAGATTTTGACAGACAAATTGTGGTTTAGGATTTCCCATGCCAAAAGGTTCAAGTAAGGATAATTCCTCGATAAAATCCATGGTTATATCTTGAGGTGTTAAAACTGTTTCTACTTGATAAATTGGTATTAAATCTTCATCTGTTAAATGTTTATCAGCATATGTTTGCATATGTGAAATAAAATCATCTAATTTAGCTAAATCAATCGTAAAACCTGCTGCTTTGGAATGACCTCCATAAACCATTAAATCTTGCTCACAATAAGTGAGGGCATTTTTCATATGAAGTCCATCTATGCTACGACAAGAGGCTTTACCAATATTATCTTTAGTCGCTATGATTATTATAGGTCGATAATATTTTTCTTGTAGGCGAGATGCTGCTATACCGATAACACCTTCATGCCAATTTTCGCCAACAACAATGATGATTTTATTTTCTTGAAGATTATTTTCTTCAATTTTTTTTGACAGCTTCGTGAAAAATATCTTCTACAATTTCTTGACGTTGTTTATTTTCTTCATCTAGATATAATGCTTTTTGATGAGCTGTTTGTTTATCAGTGGCTAATAATAATTCAACAGCAATACTAGCATGAGTTAATCTTCCCGCAGCATTTAAGCGAGGAGCTACACCAAAACCAATATGACCAGTATTTATATTATTTTCATCATAATTGCAGATTTCAATTAAAGTTTTTATACCTAAGTTTTGAATATGAGCTAATCCTTTTTTGACAATGCGACGATTTTCATCAACAAGAGGTACAATATCAGCTATAGTACCTAAAGCTACAATATCCAAATAATTTTCTAATTCATGAATATCTTTATTTAAGCTTTGATATAGTCCTTGACAAAGTTTGAAGGCTACACCTACACCGCAAAGATTTTTGTTAGGATAATTACATTGTGTTTGTGTAGGATTGATAATAGCAAAGGCATCAGGAAGAATTTCACGAGGTAAATGGTGGTCTGTGATAATCATATCGATTTTATCTTTGGCATAATCAACTTCATCAAGAGCTGTAATACCGCAGTCAACAGTGATTAATAAATCGTATTTAGGTATTAATTTTTGTAAGGACTCGATATGAAGACCATAGCCTTCACTATGGCGGTCAGGTAAATAATAGTCTATATTAAAGCCTAATTTAGTAAAAACTGTCATTAAAAGGGCAGTGGAGCTGACACCATCTACATCATAATCGCCATAAATGCAGATTTTTTCTTTATTTTTTTAAAGCTAATAAAAGTCTTTGGCAAGCTTTTTCCATATCTTTTAGCAAAAAAGGGTCATGATAAGGAATTTTTTGTGGGATTGAGAAATAATTTAGCTGAGTTTTCATCAAGATTTTTTCTAGTTAAAATTTCAGCTAGACTAGAAGATATATGCAAATTCTTTTCTAATAAGATTTGTTTTTTTTCATCAATGGGTAGAATTTCCCAACGTTTATTCATAAATAAATATTACCTCCTATACTTGATTTTTATAGATAGTATTTAATTTATTTTTTACATATAATTAATAGCTATTTGTTTTACAGTATAAAATGAATATGATAAAATGTAAATTATTGCAAGTAATAAGAAGACTTTAATACATATTTAACAAATTCGAAATTAAAATATGATTGAATTAAGTTGATAATCTGGGGGAAAATATATGTCAGGTAAAAATATTCTAGTGGTTACAGCATCAATGGGGTCTGGTCATAATAAGGCTGCCAATGCTGTTGCAGAGGCGATAAAGAGAAAATATCCTGTCAATAAAATAAATGTTATTGATTTTATGTCAACAGAAACAGCCTATTTCAATAGTCTAGTTAAAGATATATATTTAAAGATGCTCGACCATACACCAAGTGTGTATGAATTTTTCTATAAATTTACATCAGATTCTACAAAAGGAAGTACTATACAATCTGTTTTTGCTCATGCTATGAAAAAAGATATGCGTGAGCTTATAAAAAATATGAAGCTGATATGGTTATTTGTACACATCCTTTCCCATGTGCAGCTGCATCTTATCTGAAGCAAACAGGAGAAATAAATATTCCTTTAATCACAGTGATGACAGATTTCTGTGTACATCAATTTTGGTTATATAAAAATATTGATATTTATTTTACTGCTAATGATTTATTGAAAAAAGAAATGGTAAATCAAGGTTTATTAGAAGAACGCATTTTTGTTACAGGTATACCTGTGGGATATAATTTCCGTGTAGATTATAATCGAGATGATTTATTGGCAAAATTCAAATTGGAAAAAGATAAACCTGTAGCTTTGATTATGGGTGGCGGTCTTGGTTTAGGTGGCGTAAAAAATGCACTTTGCCAATTAGAACGCTTGAAAAAAGATATTCAAATTCTCGTAATTACAGGAGCAAATGTAGCGCTTTGGTCAGAGATGAATGAATATGCACAGCATTCTAAACACAAAATTTTCGTATGGGGATATTCGCATAATATTCAAGAATTTATGTCTGTAGCTACATTTTTAATCAGTAAACCTGGTGCGCTTACAATAAGTGAAGCATTGACTAGAGAATTACCAATGATTTTACACGACCCAATACCAGGACCAGAGGTGGATAATGCAAAATTTGTTTCTGATAATGGAGCTGCCATTTGGGTGAAACATCAAGATACCTTAGATGCGGTAGTACGTGAAGTATTATCTGATGCAACTATTTTGCCAAAACTTAGAAATAATGCTAAGGTGTTAAAGAAACCATATGCTTCCGATAATATAGCAGATGTTATTGCAAATATGTTAGGTTTAGATTAGTATTAGGGAAATATAAATTAATAGGTGAAAATATGTTCAGAAAAATAATGGAGCGGTTTATAATATTCGCTTTTGTGATAATGATTGGTTATCTGGGATTTATAATTATTAAACAAGAAGTATATTTAAGCCAAGTAGAAGAACAGACTATTATAGCCGAAGAGCGATTAAATAAAGCAAAGCAAATAAATGAAGAATTAAGTAGAGAAAAAGATAATTTAAATAAGTTCGAATATGTGGAAAAAGTAGCTCGTGAAGAGCTAGGTATGACAAAACCAGGCGAAGTGCCATATATTTCTGAAGAAAAAGAATAACATTTTATTGACACTATTTGTTTAGCAAGGTTATAATAATAAAAGCTTAAAGCTAATTATCTTAAGGAGGACATAAAAAGTAGTATGTCAATCGAAGTTGGCAATATCCTAGAAGGTGTTGTAACAGGTATTACTAAATTTGGCGCTTTTGTTGAATTACCTGGTGGAAAAGTTGGTTTAGTACATATCTCTGAAGTTGCAGATGTTTACGTTAAAGATGTAAATGATTTTTTGAAAGAAAAAGACAAAGTCAAAGTTAAAGTACTAAGTGTTGATGACCATGGAAAAATAGGTTTATCTATTAAACAATTACAGGAGAAAAAAGTCGAAGAACAAAATACTCGTCCTGCACAGAGTAGTAATTATCGTCCTGCTCCTCGTAAGCAATTTAATAATGACTTCCGTAAACACAATAATAGCGGCGCTTCTTTTGAAGATAAATTATCCAAGTTTTTAAAAGATAGTGATGAAAAACTTACTGATTTACGTCGTAAGACAGATTCTAAACGTGGTGGCCGTGGTGGCGGTTCTCGTAAATATGAATAAAACTAAGAAGCACTCTTTAATTTTTTAAAGAGTGCTTTTTTGTTAATAGCTGGAAAATTATATGAATATGAATTTAATCTTGAGGTAATTTTTTATGAGCGTAAATAGTAATGTAGATGTAATAAATATAATGGAAATAATTGAGTGCGTAGAAAATTTTGCTAGAGAATATGATTTATTTAAGGCTCATGATAAATTATTGATTGCTTGTTCTGGTGGGCCAGATTCCATGGCACTTGTGGATATCTTCCAAAAACTTAGTGTTAAATATAAATTAGAGATTATTGTAGCTCATGCTGAACATGGTATTCGTAAGGAAAGTTCATTAAATGATGCATGGTATGTAAAAAATTATTGCGAGCAAAAAAATATTCCTTTTTTTATGGACATTTAAATGTATTAGAACATCTTAAAACAGAAAAATTATCTGTAGAAACTTTGGCTAGAAAATTGCGCTATCAATTTTTACGCAAAATAGCGAAAGCACAAAATGCCACAAAAATAGTAACAGCACATCATTTAAATGACCAAGCAGAAACTGTATTACAGCATCTTTTAAGAGGTGCAGGAACAGCAGGTCTTAGCGGTATGAAAGCTAAAAATGAAGATATTATACGACCATTTTTATGTTTATATCGTGAAGAAATTGAAGCATATTGTTTAGCTGAAAATATCAATCCTTGTTTAGATGAAACGAATAATTGTTTAGATTATGAACGCAATCGCATACGTTTAGATTTAATCCCTAGATTAAAAGCATATAATCCAAAAGTAGTAACAGCTATTTGCAATAGTGCCAAGATTATTGCTCAAGAAAATGATTTTATAAATTACTATGTAAAAAATTTTTATCGAGATAAAGTCATAGTAGATATAGATAATCAAGGTAGAAAATATATAAAAATAGATATCAAAGTATTAAAACAAGAACATAAGGCAATAAGAAATGCTTTATATAGGTATATTATAAAAGAATTTAAAAGGAATTTAGAAAATATTAGTTTTGTTCATATTGATAAAATTGATAAGTTTTTATACAATGGACATACTGGTTTAATTTTGCAATTACCGAAGAATTTGCAAGTAAAGATAAATTATGATAGATTAACTTTTAGTGAAAAAAGAAATTTTGCCAATTGAAAATTCTGAGGAAAAAGAGCAAAATATATCCATAAAAATAGATTTAGGTTTACTTTTGACGAAAAAAGAAATAAAATTGCCTTATGAACAATCATTGATTATAGATAAAATCTGCGGGCAAGATGAGGTCATGAAATTATCTGGTCGAGAACATTGTTTTATTGATATGGATAAGATTAATGGAGATTTATTTATTCGCAAAAGACAAAATGGGGATAGAATAACTCCTAAAGGCATGACAGGTAGTAAAAAAGTAAAAGACATTCTAATTGATAGAAAGATACCGGCAGAAGATAGAGATAAAATTCCTTTGATTTGTGATGAAAAGGGAATTATTTGGATAGCTGGTATACAACAAGATAATAATTATTTAGTAAATAAAAATAGTAAACATATACTATATTTAAAATTAAAAAAATAATAATTAGGTGGGTTTTAAATTATGAAAACAATGAAAGATGATATCCAGAGTGTACTTTATACAGAAGAGCAATTACGTGAAGGTGTAAAGAGAATTGCAGATGAAATCAATCGTGATTATGCTGGTAAAGAAATTTATGCTATTGGTATTTTAAAAGGTGCTATTATTTTCTACGCTGATTTAGTGCGCGAAATCAATGTTCCTGTATCTTTTGATTTTATGGCAGCATCTAGCTATGGTAAAGGTTCTACTAGTAGCGGTGCAGTTAAAATCTTAAAAGATTTAGATTTTAGCATTGAAGGCAAACATGTTATCATCATTGAAGATATCGTAGATTCTGGTCTTACTTTATCTTATTTATTGAAAAATATGGAATCTCGTCATCCAGCTAGCGTAAAATTATGTGCATTATTAAATAAACCTGAACGCAGAGAAGTTGATGTAAAAGTTGATTATGTAGGATTTGAAGTGCCTAACGAATTTTTAGTTGGTTATGGTTTAGATTATGATAGCAAATATCGTAATTTACCATATATTGGTATTTTAAAACCAGAAGTATATACAAAATAATGATAATTAACATAGAATAACTATTAATTAACTTGTTTATATGATATAATTAATCATTATGATTTGAAGACAATGCTATGAGGAGGCGTAAGATTGAATAAATTTTTGAGGAATGTGGGTTTTTACTTGTTAATCATTCTTGTAGCAATAACTGTAATCGACCATTTTTCAGTAGATACAAGCAATAAACAAGAAATAAATTACACTGAATTTGTAAAACAAGTCGATGACAAAAATGTAGCTAAAGTTGTTATGCAAAATAGCAATATTAAAGGTACATTGAAAGATGGTACAGAATTTACAACTATTACTCCAGGATATCCAAATAGCGATGAAGAACTTGTAAAAACTCTTCGCGATAATGGCGTAGATATAAAAGCAGAAAATCCGCCTGAAACACCATGGTGGACAACATTATTTTCTTCTTTACTTCCTATGCTTTTACTCATTGGTGTATGGTTTTTCATCATGCAACAGTCACAAGGTGGCGGTAGCCGTGTAATGAGCTTTGGTAAAAGCCGTGCCAAAATGATGGGTGATGGTAAAGTAAAAGTTACTTTCAGTGATGTTGCTGGTGCTGATGAAGCAAAACAAGAACTTGCTGAAGTTGTAGAGTTCTTAAAACATCCAAAGAAATTTAATGACCTTGGTGCAAGAATTCCAAAAGGTGTGTTATTATTTGGCCCTCCAGGTACAGGTAAAACTTTACTTGCTAAAGCTGTAGCTGGTGAAGCTGGCGTTCCATTCTTCACTATCAGTGGTTCTGATTTTGTGGAAATGTTCGTTGGTGTTGGTGCATCTCGTGTTCGTGATTTATTTGAACAAGCTAAGAAAAATGCACCATGTATCGTATTTATCGATGAAATTGATGCTGTTGGTCGTCAGCGTGGAGCAGGTTTAGGTGGCGGTCATGATGAGCGTGAACAAACACTTAACCAATTACTCGTTGAAATGGATGGATTTGCAGCTAATGAAGGTATTATCATCATCGCAGCTACAAATAGACCAGATATCTTAGACCCAGCTCTTTTACGTCCAGGACGTTTTGATAGACAAATCGTTGTTGATAGACCAGACGTTCGTGGCCGTGAAGCTATTTTAAAAGTGCATACAAAAGGTAAACCTGTAGATAGTGATGTTAATCTTGATGTATTAGCTCGCCGTACACCAGGTTTTACAGGTGCTGATTTAAGCAATCTCGTAAATGAAGCTGCACTTTTATCTGCACGTAGAAATAAAAAGACTATTTCTATGAATTCTTTAGAAGAGTCAATAGAACGTGTAATTGCAGGTCCTGAAAGAAAATCTAAAGTAATCAGTGATCGTGAAAAACGTCTAACTGCATATCATGAAGGTGGTCATGCGTTAATTGGTTTATTATTACCAAATGCTGATCCTGTGCATAAAGTAACAATTATTCCTCGTGGTAGAGCTGGCGGTTATACTTTAATGTTACCAAAAGAAGATCGCTCTTATGCTACACGTGGAGAGTTACTTGATAGATTGAAAACTATGCTCGGTGGTCGTGTTGCTGAAGAAGTTGTACTTAAAGAAATCAGTACAGGTGCTTCTAATGATATTCAACAAGCTTCTGGTTTAGTTCGTAGCATGATTACTCAATATGGTATGAGTGATGTATTAGGTCCAATTGCTTTTGGTGATGGACAAGATCATCAAGTATTCTTAGGTCGTGATTTCAATAATCAACGCAATTACAGTGAAGATGTAGCTTGTGCTATTGATAAAGAAGTTCGTCGTTATATTGAGGAAGCTTACGATGAATGTCGTAAATTATTAATCGAAAATATAGATAAACTTCATTTAATTGCTAAAGCTTTGATTGAAAAAGAAACTTTAGAAGAAAAAGATTTAAAAATTATCATGGAAACTGGTAGCTTAGAAGGCGTTTGCGAAATCAAAGAAGCAAATAGCGAAGAAAAAGAAACTTCCACTACAGAAGAAGTGAAAAATGCTGAAGTAGTAGAAGAAAAACAAGCAGATGCTGTAGCTAAAGAACCTGCTATTTCCACTACTGAAAAAATCTAAATATATTCACCTTGTTTGTAATATAAAAATAGGGTAAGCTAAAAGTGTGTAAGAAAAAGTTTTTACTTTATCTTATGCACTTTTTTTATAAACTTTTAGAATAAAAAATATAGATATAAAGGGAGTTTTTTTATGAAGGTTTTAATTGTAGATGATAATAAACAAATTATTTCTATTTTAGAAGCTTATGCTAAAAAGGAAGGATATCAAACTGTTATTGCTGTAGATGGACAAGAGGCTTTAGATGTATTTCAAAGGGAAAGACCAGATATTATTTTATTAGATGTCATGATGCCTAAAATAGATGGTTTTGAAGTGTGTCGAGTAATTCGCAAAACTTCTAATGTGCCAATTATAATGATTACTGCTCGTGGTGAAGATTTTGAAAAGATTATGGGACTGGAAATTGGTGCTGATGATTATATAGTAAAACCTTTTTCACCAGGAGAGATAATGGCTAGAATAAAGGCTATTTTAAGACGTATTCAGCCTAAAACAGAAAATTTACAAATTTTTAGTTATGATAATTTACAGATAAATTTAGCTGATTATACAGTGAGTATAGATAATAAAGTATTATCACTTACCAAAAAAGAAATTGAAATCTTATGGACTTTAGCTACTAAAAAAGATAGAGTTTTTTCTCGTGATATGTTATTGAATAAATTGTGGGGATATGATTATATCGGCGATAGTAGAACAGTGGATAGCCATATAAAAAGATTGCGTGCTAAATTGGAAAAATATCCTCATGATAAGTGGGAAATAAAAACTATCTGGGGAGTTGGCTATAAATTTGAGGTAAGTGATGATGTTAAACAATAAAATAGCTCTAAAATTAAGCTTAAGTTTTGCGCTAGCTTTGATAATTTTTTCCATTATAATCAGTGGTGTGTTTTTAGTATTATTCAAGCAATATACTGTGGATTTGCATAAGACACAATTACAAAATTATGCACAATCGCTAGCACAATCATTGTCAAGTGGTAGACGATATAATGGCATGGGATATGGCGCACATTTATATTTTAGTAGTGAAATAATGGGCTATAATGTTTGGATTGTAGACGAAAATATGAATGTCATCACACCAAGGAATATGCAACATCATAAAATGATGCATGCAAATTATACTTTTTCTGAGTTGCCACCAAATGCCAGTGAGGTTATCAGAGAAGTTTTTCAAGATAAAACAGTATTTAGTGAAGGCTTTAGTGATGTTTTATCACAATTGACGTTAACTGTAGGTGTGCCGATAAAAGATGAAAATGGAAAAGTATGGGGAGCTGTATTGTTGCATTCACCTGTAGAAGGTACCACTGATGGGATTTATCAAGGGCTTATGATTTTAGGCATAAGTATAATTTTAGCACTTATTATTGTTTTAGCTTTAGCAATATTATTTTCATATTTTTTCACTAAACCTTTGACAAAGATGAAATCTGTGGCAATGCAATTAGCCGAAGGCAATTATCAGGCTAAATGTAATATAAAACAGAAAGATGAAGTTGGAGAATTGGCAAATGTAATGGATTTATTAGCTGGGCGTTTAGATGAAGCTAGTAAAGAAAGTTTAAAATTAGAACAAATGCGAAAGGATTTTGTGTCTAATATATCACATGAACTTAGAACACCAGTAACGGTTATTAGAGGCTCTTTAGAAGCACTTTGTGATAAGATTATTACAGACCCTAAGCAAATTGATGAATATCATTTACAGATGTTAAATGAAGCTAAATTTTTGCAAAGATTAGTGGGGGATTTACTTGATTTATCTAGATTACAAAATCCAGATTTTGCGATTGAAAAGCAGGAGTTAAATTTAAATGATGTAATTTCTGATGTAGTTAGAAGTGCAAGGCAGATTGCTAAAAATAAAAATATTAATATAAATATTGATTTAGAAAATCCTAATTTAAAAATTTCTGGTGATTATGGAAGACTCCGTCAAATGTTTTTGATTATATTAGATAATGCCATCAAATTTTCTTTTGAAAATAATAAGGTAGATGTTTTGGCTAAAAATGACACAATTATTATTCGTGATTATGGCATAGGTATAAATGAAAAAGATTTGCCACATATTTTTGATAGATTTTACAAAACTCATGGTGAGCATAATAAAGTAGGTACAGGCTTAGGTTTAGCTATAGCAAAACAGATAGCGGAAAGACATAATATAGAATTAATTACTAAAAATAATTTTGATGGTGGGGCAAAATTTATTTTTAAAATACCATTAAAATAAAACAAAAAAGACATAATTTTGACAAAAAGTCTTGCTACAATATAATCAAAGATAAGAGATAAGTAGGGAGGAATAAATATGAAAAACTTAAAGAAAATTATCGTTACAGGATTATTAGCATTGAGCGTTGCAACTACAGCTTTTGCAACATCTGCTTATAATAATCCAGCAGAAATAGTTGCTGGACTCACTGGTCGTAGCGTAGAAAGTGTTATTGATGAAAGACATGATACAGGTAAATCTTTTGGCACTATCGCTAAAGAAGCTGGTAAATTAGATGAGTTTAAAGCAGAGATTTTAGAACTTAGAAAAGATCAATTAGCAGCACGTGTAGCAGATGGCAGACTTACTCAAGAACAAGCAGATAAAATTTTAGCTTCTATTGAAGAAAGACAAGCTCTTTGTGATGGCGAAGGCTATGGATATGGTTGTGGCTATGGTCGCGGTTACCGTGATGGCAATGGTGATGGCTATCGTGATGGTGGCAGACATCATCATAACCGTTGTGGCGATTGCAGATGGTAAAAGATTACTTAAATTGACAGATTAAATTTAATAAATATATATTAATGATATAAAAAAGACTGATATGCACCCAAAATATTGGACATATTAATTAAGCTACTAATTGAGACTTAGTTCTGTATTCTACAGGACTAAGTCCTTTTAGTTTTATCTTTATCCGTTTTGTATTATAATATTTTA
>ENA-OQJT01000061-OQJT01000061.1-human-gut-metagenome-genome-assembly--contig:-NODE-61-length-23723-cov-0.974487_pt1 | contig 23723 bp, 25 predicted proteins | sample MGYA00242612_ERZ504779 | MGnify/ENA primary metagenome ERZ504779 (study PRJEB26092, sample SAMD00036366) | human gut metagenome | host: Homo sapiens | study: EMG produced TPA metagenomics assembly of...
GCGAGAACGAAAGTGACACTGCACTGCGCAGAATCCATTCTTTCTGCAGAGGAGACCAATCTGCTGGAGCAGCCGGCAGATGGCGCAATCGATGTGAAGGAGAACGAGATTTCGCTTACGATCAAACCGTACGAGATCCGTACGATCCGCATCCGCACAGAGAAATAACGTACAGAAACATAAAAAAAGACACCGTATCCGAAAAACGGAAATACGGTGTCTTTTCAAAAAGCAAAATCAAAAAACGGATGCATCAGTCGCCGGTGGAAGCGCGGTACAGAACTTTGGATTCCAGATACGTGACTTCATGCGGCGTGTGCGGATATTTGATCCGGTAAAGAATCTGAAGCGCCAGGCGGGAGCCGAGCTCCTCATTGAAGACCTGAACGGTAGTCAGATTTTCTGCCAGAAGATCCTCGATATTGTTGTCAAAGCCGGATACGGCAACGTCCTCCGGCACGCGCAGTCCCCGCTTTTCAAGAAGCTGCATCAGAATACAGGCAACGTAGTCGCTGGCGCAGACAAAAGCGTCCGGCATGCGGGAAAGGGAGGAAAGGAAAGAATCGATTTCCTCGCGGTAGGAGTCAATCCCAAGCGGTGTGGTCAGGCAAAGAGAAGGATTCGGTGTTTTTCCGGCATCCATCAGTGCCTGGCAGAAGCCTCATAGCGTTCGCGGTTGGACTGTGCGTAGCCGATATCACCCATGAAGCCCGGAAGGGTGCGTCCTTTCTCGAGAAGATGGGCGGTGATATTGCGGACGCTGTTCCGGCTCTCCATCAGGAGAAGATCGCCGTTCAGTTCATCCGGGGATACGAGGGAGGAAGTGTCCAGGAACACTTTGGGAATCTGTGTCTCTGCGAGCAGACGCAGAAGACGTTCGTTGTACACGTTCAGAACAATGATGCCGTGGACGCTTCCGTTTGTAAGTGTGGGCGGGAGAAAATACGTTTTATCCGCCGAAGTCGGAAGATACGTGTAAACGAGATTGACATTGTGTGTTGAAAATACTTTTGCAATCTGGTGGATGATGGTCATCCAGAAAAGTGAGGTTTCCGGTCTGCAGACGGCAACTGCAATGTTGACCGGCGTGGTCTCCTCCGCGCTGGAAGGATATTGAAAATCTTCCGGGATGGCATAGCCAAGCTCCTGGGCTTTGGCGATGACCTTGGTGCGCAGGGAATCGGAGACACCTTCGTGTCCGCTGAACACCTTCCAGACGGTGGTCCGGGAGATGCCCAGGGAATTTGCAATTTCCTGTAAAGTGACTTTTTTCATAGTTTCAACCGATCCTGTTACAAATTTTAACTACTAACCGATATTATACGCTTAAAGTGTAATTTTTTCAACCTTTCCGTTGGAATACAGAAGGAGGAGATGTGCACGATCGGCACTCGGACAGGAAATCAGGTACGTACGGCTGGTGGTTTCAATGGTATATCCAAGATCTTTTACAGATTTATTCCAGTCGTTCGGTGCATACGCATCCAGCGTTTTCTGCAGTTCATCGAGGCTGCTGCTGTAGGAGCCGGTTGTCTCAAACAGAATATTTTCTGCGTAATACAGCTTGCGGAGCTCCCATTTGCGATACTCGTCCTCCGGAATGGTGCTGTCGCATGGAGCATCCTCGCGGTCCTCGGAGAAGAAGACGAAAGCCCACAGCTCCGGATAATGAATATTGATGACGCCGGTCGGAGCCCATACCCAGTTGTCTTCCGGGAGAACATTTCCGTTTTCATCGGTGCGTTTTACGTAAGTGTTGTCCTTGACATCCACATTCCACTGCACACGGGAGAAGTTCATACGGTAAAATTCTCCGTTTTTCGGTGCGCGGCGCTCTTTCTGGTATTCGTAGAGAGCGGAGAACGGAATCACAACCTCAACACTCCAGCCTTTGTTTTCAGCGGAAGGATCGTTGATGGAACCGTCCACATGGACAGCGGTGCGAAGGCCGTGCATATCGTAGCCATTGAGGCCGCTGCCGCCGTCGCGGTACGGCTCTGCGAGAAACAGATCCCATACCGTGTTCAGAACGTTCATTTCAAATTCATAGTAATGGTACGTATCGGAATCCGGGTCAACGAAGATCTCGAAATCGTTGTCAAAGTAGATGACAGAATCGCGTTCTGTTAAATGACCCCAGATTTCATCGCCGGCAAGGTCGGCAGCAACGTAAAGATTTTCATCATCCCAGAGCATTTTTGCGCGGGTGACAAAACGCGGAAGCGGCATGTGGCTGCCCTGGATATCCAGAAATTCATCGGTATACGGTGCGTCCTCCCAGAATGGTTTGTTGATATTTCCGTCCAGATGGAACTCTTTTTTTGCGCGGTGGCAGGTATAAACTGGCGGTGCAAACGGGACAGCCGGAACCGGAATCGTGATGTTTTTGCTCATAAGTAAAAACCTCCCTTTGTAATTTGCAAAATTTAGTAGCGAAAGGTATCATAACACTAAAAGTAATAAATTTCAACATGAAAAATGAACAAAAATGAACGAAATATAACTTATTGTGGACAAAAGTAAAAAAATGAGATACAATAAAGCCGTTTCATAAGAGAATTTTGGGGGAAACAGATCAAAAATACACCGGCAGGAAGAAAACGGCCGGGCAGAAAGCATATAAGGAGGAAAATCAGATGGAAGCATATCAGAATACAGCCCTTTCACCGGAAGAGAGAGCAAAGGATCTTCTGGGAAGGATGACATTAAAGGAAAAAGTGGGACAGCTCAATCAGCGTCTGTACGGATTCCGGATCTATGAGCGGCAGGGAGAGGAATTTACCCTGACCGACGAATTCAAAGAAGAAGTAGAGCGCATGGGCGGACTGGGGGTTCTGTACGGCCTGTACCGTGCCGACCCGTGGGCAGATAAGGACGAGAAGACCGGAATCGTGCCGGAACTCTCCGCGAAAGCCTACAATATGGTACAGCACTACGTCATGGAACATTCCCGCCTCGGCATTCCGATGATGATGAGCAGCGAGTGCCCCCATGGCCATCAGGCACTCGGAGGAGGTCTGCTTCCGGTCAACCTGGCTGCCGGAGCAACGTTTGATCCGGCGCTTCTTTCGGAAGGCTACAAGGCATGCGGAAAGCAGTTAAAGAGCGGTCATGTGGAGCTGGCGCTGATGTCGGCACTTGATATGGCGCGTGATCCGAGATGGGGAAGAAGTGAAGAGTGCTACTCTGAGGACCCATGCCTTGCAGCCGCAATGGCAAAAGCAGCCGTGACCGGCATGCAGTCGACCGGCGTCGGCAGCGTGGCAAAACATTTCTGCGCCCAGGGCGAGACGACCGGAGGTGTGAATGCGAGTGCGGCGAGAATCGGGGAGCGTGAGCTGCGTGAAATCCATTTTCCGTCTGCAAAAGCGTGCTGCGAAGCCGGTGTGGAAGGAATCATGGCGGCGTATAACGAGATCGACGGCGTGTACTGCCACAGAAATGCATGGCTGCTTCGCGATGTACTGCGCGGTGAGATGGGCTTTGACGGCATTGTGATGGCAGACGGACTGGCTGTCGATTTCCTGAAAAACACAGAGGGGGATACGCTGCATGCAGCCGTTGCGGCAAGAAAGGCCGGTGTTGATGTGAGCCTGTGGGATGAAGCCTTTGGCCGTCTCGGTGAGGCGGTTGATCAGGGACTTCTGGAGGAGAGCCAGATCGATGAAGCGGTGCTCCGCGTTCTGAAACTGAAATTTGAAAAAGGTCTGTTCGAGCATCCCTATATGGAAGAAAACATGCTTTCCCCGGAAGAAGCCGGCATCCCGGAGGTATCTCTTGCACTGGCGCGGGAGTCTGCTGTGCTTCTGAAAAATGAAAAGACGGTGCTTCCGCTTGCAAAGAAATATAAAAAAGTAGCAGTGATCGGCTACCATGCGGCAGACCGTTACTGTATGCTCGGCGATTATACTCCGCCGGTGCCGGAAAGCGAGTGCGTCACGGTTCTGCAGGGCATGAAGCAGGAAGCACCGGATGGCGTGAAAGTCTCTTATGCGATGGGGTCCGGTTTTTCCAAGGCGGATGAGCGTGAAAAAGCAAAAGCGATGGCACTTGCAGAAGAAAGCGATGTGATCGTGGCCGTTGTCGGCGGTTCCTCCTCACGGTTTGGAGGAGCTGTGTTCGATGCAAACGGAGCAGCCTCGAAGGGAACGGGCAGCCGTTCGATGGACTGCGGCGAGGGAATGGACACCGCGAAGGTTCACATTCCGGCCGCGCAGGAAGAACTGATTGCAGCACTTGCCCGCCTTGGCAAACCACTGGTAACGGTTGTAATTGCCGGAAGAGCATACTGTATCGAGAAGATCGAAAATGCTTCCGATGCCGTTTTATATGCATTCTACCCGGGACCGATGGGAGGCAGGGCAGTTGCTGAGCTTCTCTATGGAAGCAGCAATCCGTCCGGCCGTCTTCCGGTTTCTATGCCACGCCACGTGGGACAGATCCCGGTATGCTACAATTATCGGACTTCCGTTGCCCCGGCGTACTGTGATATGACAAGCCAGCCGCTGCATACCTTCGGAGAAGGAAGATCCTACACAACGTTTACCGGCAGTGATGTTTCCGTAACAAAAGAAGAAAATGGTATTTCTGTTTCCTTTACCGTGGAAAATACCGGAAATATGGCCGGAACTTCCGTTCCGTGCCTGTATGTACGGAAACGTTCCGGCGGTGTTGTAGCAAGAATCAAAGAGCTGAAAGCCTTTACGAGAATTGCACTTGCACCGGGAGAGAAAAAAGAAGCTGTGTTCCATCTTACAAAAGAGGAGCTGAATTTTGTCCAGATTCCGGGAAAACCAGAGGTCATCTGCCATGAGTACGAGCTGATGCTTGAAGATGGAGCAGAGAAATGGTGGACTGGAAACGTGACGGAAATGTAAGAACGGACGAAAAAACATAAAAATATAATAAAAATGAACAAAGAAGGAAACTATATTACAAAATAAAGAAACATAGTTTCCTTCTTTTGGTTTGCAGAAAATGGATAAAAATATAAATGGATCGTACGCTCCGATGCCGTGAAACGAAAAATAAAGGGAAAAACAGGAGAATTTATGGGAAAAGTGCTTAAAAAGTATCGGTTTAAATTGCGTAAAAGTAACAAAATAATACTTGTGTTCAAAAATTAATTGACAAATAAGGAAACAAAATGTAAAATAAATTCATCAAAACAGTGTTGGATAAATCTTAAATAACAGATTTGATTGTGGCAGTTGTACAAAAAAGAAGCAGCATGCGAGGATGATGCGAAAGCAAAATGTTCAAAATGTTCACGGCAAGGGATGCTCCAATCAAGGAAAACACGAAACCTTTAAAAGGGAGGACAAGAGAGAAATGAAAGAGAAACCAACAAAAGCAAAGAAAAAAGGCCGCACCATCCGCGCCTTTAAGAGAGACATCTCGCTTTGGCTTTTCTGTGTTCCGGGCGTAATCCTGACATTCATCTTCAGCTACATTCCGATGTATGGTGTACAGATCGCGTTCCGCCGCTTTAATGCGACAGCCGGAATCACAAAGAGCCCGTGGGTAGGCATGTACTACTTTGAGAGATTCTTCAACTCTCCATACTTTGCTTCCACCATCAAGAACACATTGATCCTGAGTCTGTACGGACTGGTTGTATCATTCCCGATTCCGATCATCCTGGCACTGATGCTGAACTCCTTCCGCCATAAGAGATACCGGAAAGTGATCCAGACCGTCACCTACGCGCCGAACTTCATTTCCACCGTAGTTATGTGTGGTATGATCATTCTGTTCCTGTCTCCGTCCGTCGGTGTTATCAACCACGTACTGGAAGCAATCGGAATTCCGGCGGTCAACTTCATGGCGAAAAAAGCCTACTGGAGACACATTTATGTGTGGACCGGCGTATGGCAGAGTACAGGATGGAGCTCTGTTATTTACTTCGCAGCACTCGCCGGCATCAGCCCGGAACTGCATGAGGCGGCAAAGGTAGACGGCGCAACGAAATTACAGCTGATCCGTCACATCGACCTTCCGCTGATCATGCCGACCGCGACCATTCTTCTGATTATGAACTGCGGAAGCATTCTTTCCGTCGGCTTCGAAAAAGCCTTCCTTCTGCAGAACAACCTGAATGCCAGTGTATCCGAGATCATTTCCACCTACGTCTATAAGGTCGGTCTGATCAACAACGATATGTCGTATTCTTCAGCAATCGGTCTGTTCAACACCATCGTAAACATGGTTATGCTGATCATTGTCAATACGATATCTGATAAACTTTCGGGCAACAGCCTGTGGTAGGAGGAAACAAAAACATGAGTAAAGAAAATACCGCAGTGACAAAAAAGAAAATAAAACGCTGCAAAGAGGACGTCGTTTTTGACGCAGCCTGCTTCATTATCCTGACGCTGGTTCTGTTTGTTGTGGCATATCCGCTGTACTGGGTTATCATTTCATCCATCAGTGCGCCAAGCGCCGTATCGAGTGGTAAAGTACTGCTTCACCCGATCGGATTTACCCTGAAGGGCTACGCAGAAGTATTTAAAAACGACCAGGTTATGAGAGGCTTTTTAAACTCCCTGATCATCACCTTCTGCGGTGTCATGGTCAACCTGATCGTAACGCTTCCGACATCATATGCACTTTCCAGAAGCAATTTCTCCGGAAAGAAACCGATCACCATTTTTTACCTGATCACCATGTTCTTCGGCGGCGGTCTGATCCCTACCTATCTGGTTATTCAGAGACTGCAGATGCTGAACACGATCTGGGCACTGATTCTTCCGGGATGCTTAAGCGTATACAACATGATCGTGGCAAGAACCTTCTTCAAGTCGAACATTTCGGAAGAGCTGTATGAGGCAGCTGAAATTGACGGCTGCACCCAGGCGAGATTCTTTTTCCAGATTGCACTTCCGCTTTCCAAAGCGATCATCGCAATTCTGGTTCTGTACTATGGTGTCGGTCACTGGAACTCATACTTCTCAGCACTCGTTTATATTTCGGACAAAGCAAAGTATCCGTTGCAGCTGGTTCTGCGTAACATCCTGATCACGAACCAGACCGCGCTGTCCCAGACAGCAACAACTGCGGCAGCAAGAGCAGCACTGCAGGAAAAACAGCAGCTGATCGACGTTATGAAATACTCGCTGATCATCATCAGCAGTATCCCGGTTCTGGTTATGTACCCACTGGTGCAGAAGCACTTTGTAAAGGGTGTTATGATCGGATCCATGAAGGGTTGATTTACAAGAAGAAGTTTTTTTTAACGATTTATCTGCCGCACGGGAAACGGCGGTATGTAAATAAAGAGTCCGGACAACGGACAGGCAAAAGCGCTTCCGGCGGGAAAATGCCGCCGGAACAACACAGGAGGGAAAAATCATGAAAAGAAAAGCAGTCGCAGCAGTTTTAACTGCAGTAATGGTGGCATCTATGTTTACCGGATGTGGAAGTGATAATGGAAGCAGCTCGGCAAAGAGTGCTTCTGCAGCATCCGCAGCATCCGCAGCAAACGACACCGTGGATGAGGACGGAAAAGTAAACGGCATTATGTATCAGGAAGGTCTTCCGCTGGTAGACGAGGGAGATTACACCTTCTCTATCTTCTGCGATGATTCCAGCGAATCCGGCGAGTTTATCATGCTCGATGAGTTCAAAAAACAGACCAATGTAGACGTTGACCTGAAAATTTATCCATACGAAACAGCAACGGAGAGACTGAATCTGGATCTGAACTCCGGAGATTACGCGGATGTGATCGGCGGATGGACCTTAAGCGATAATGCAATCCTCACCTATGGTGTAAACCAGGGCGTATTCATTCCGCTGGAAGATTATTTTGAGAAATACTGCCCGAACATTTCTGCTATCCTGGATCTGCCAGGTGTAAGAGAAAAAATGACAGCACCGGACGGACACATCTACACAATTCCGTACGTATGTGCCGATTCAACCGTTGGATACAGCCCATACATCAATACGAAATGGCTGGAGAATGTTGGCATGAGCATGCCGACCACTACAGACGAGTTTGAGGCAGTCTTGAAAGCCTTCAAAGAGCAGGATGCAAACGGCAACGGTGACGCTTCCGATGAAATCCCGTTCTCTACCGACCCGAACAACAAACATATCGAGGCTATGGCCGGTTACTTCGGACTTCCGATGAACAAACTTGGTATTGCAATCCAGAATGAAAAGGTTGTTTACGGCGGTGTCAGCGATACATACCGTGAGTTCCTTTCCTGGTTCCACAAACTGTATGCAGAAGGACTCGTAGACGTAGAGCTTTACACACAGGACAGCTCCACATGGGAAGGTAAAGGAAATCAGGACCTGTACGGCGTTTCCATCGCATACGGAAGCAATGAGTTTACCGGAATCCCGGCTGCAGAGGAAAGAGGCGATTTCGACTCCATGCCTGTTCTGAACACAGACAAAGACGGAATCTGGCTGCGCGATACGGAAGGCTTCAGCGTATACAGAACCCAGGCTGTCATCACAAACAAGGCAGAGCATCCGGAAATCATCTGCCGCTGGTTTGACAATGCATTCGCACTGGAGAACGGCATCGGCTGCAACAGAGGACCGGTTGGTGTGATTGTAAACAAAGAGGATGACGGATACCATGCGATTGACACCACCACACTGTCTGAGGAAGATCAGGAAAAATATTCCTGGGGCAATCTGTGGCCGCAGTCTCTGCCGAAATATCTGCCGGTAGACTTCGAGTTTGTAGAAGAGCATCCGATGTATGATGAGAAAAAAGCAACAGAGGAAGCTTATGAGGCAAATCTGACCAAAGAGATTATTCCGTCCTACTGGATTGACCTGGATAAAATTGATACCTTCTCTGATACGAACACAGCAATCAAAGATTTCTTTGAGCAGCAGCAGGCGCAGTTCGTATGCGGCGAGCTTGACATTGACAACGATGCTGACTGGCAGGCTTATGTAGATGGTATGTACTCTCTGGGACTTGAGGACTGGGTAGCAACTCAGGGTATCGAGGAAATCGCGAAATAAACAGGAAAAGGTAACGATATTTCCTGTGGCGTGAAAAAAGGCATATTACAGTGTAAAACGGTAATATGCCTTTCTTTTTGGGCAAGAACTGATATAATGGGAAGAAACAATAAAGGGGTAATTAGATCGGATAAAAAAGCTATGCCCGGAGTCTTTTAATCCGGGAGTACAAAAAAAGGAGGAGCTGGAAGAGATGATGCAGGACTGGTTTCGGAACGCGAAGCTGGGCATTTTTATCCATTATGGGATTTATGCGGTGGGTGATGTGTCAGAGTCATGGTCGTTCCACAACGGAAATATTTCTTATGAAGATTACATGAAACAGTGTGAAGGCTTTACAGCATCGAAGTTTGATGCGAAAAAATGGGCGGAGCTGTTTCAAAAAGCAGGTGCGCAGTACGTGGTTATGACAGCGAAGCACCATGACGGCGTGGCACTGTTTGATACCGGATACAGTGATTTAAGTGTTGTGAAGAAAACACCGGCAGCGCGCGACCTTGTAAAAGAGTATACAGCTGCCATGCGTGAGGCAGGTCTGAAGGTCGGCCTTTATTATTCGCTGATCGACTGGTCGGATCCGCGGTACCGCACGGTTTACCCGGAAGGAATGAAAAAAAGAAGACTGTCTGAACGATATCTATGGTTCCCCGGCCGGAAAAGAGGAGGAGCCGCAGAAATGGCAGGAGTTTCTGGAATTCAACAATCATCAGTTAAAAGAACTGATGTCGAATTACGGAACGGTGGATCTTTTATGGTTTGATGGTGACTGGGAACGGAGCGCGGCACAGTGGAAGATGCCGGAATTCAGGGAATATCTGCATACGCTGAATCCGAACGTTGTATTGAATTCGAGAATGCAGGGCTATGGAGATTATGAGACACCGGAGCAGGGAATTCCGCTGTACGGACCGAAAGGCGAGTGGGAATTCTGTACGACGATCAATGATTCCTGGGGATATCGTCCATCGGACAATGATTACAAGAGCAGCGGCCAGATCGTGCGTATGTTCTGCGACTGTATTACCCTCGGCGGAAGAATGCTGCTGGACATCGGACCGAAAGAGGACGGAACGCTCGATGAACGTCAGGAGAAGGTGCTGCTGGATCTTGGCGGATGGATTCATGACCACGAGGAAGCGGTATTTGGAACAGAAAAAGGACTGGATTACAATCATTTTCTCGGCGGAAGCACGATTTCGGCGGATCAGAAGACGATGTATCTTTTTGTCTATGATAAGCCGCAGGAGACGCTGTGCGTGAAAGGCATTAAAACGCCGGTAAAAAGGGTGACGGTTCTGCATACGGGAGAAGAACTTCGGTTCTCCTATACGGGTTCCCTTCCATGGAGCGGTATTCCGGGAACACTCTGGATCTGGGGCCGGCGAGATGAGTATTCATCCGTTTGCAACGGTTGTGAAGGTAGAGCTTGAGGATGAGATCACCTACAATCTGGGACACGGGGAAGTCGTAACCTTTAATGAGTAAAACGATTCGGACAGAGGAGCTTATGAGATGAAGAGAATAATTGGCTATGTAAATACGGCGGATTTAAATCATATGCGAGAAGAGGATGTGCGGGCACTTACCGTGATCAATATTGCATTTGGTCTGATCCGGGACGGAGAAGTTGTATGGGATGCAAAGGATGCACGGGATGGAATAGTATCCATTCGGAAAAGCAACCCGGAGCTGAAAATTGTATTGTCCGTAGGAGGCTGGGGAGCAGACGGCTTTTCCCAGTCGGCGAGAACAAAAGAGGGAAGAGAGCGGTTTGCTGCGAGTGCGCTTGCAATTGTGAAGGAGTATGGTCTGGACGGCATTGACATTGACTGGGAGTATCCGGGCACATCGCTGGCAGGAATTGCGTCGGACAGATCGGATAAAGAGAATTATACGCTGCTTCTGGCGGAGCTTCGGAAGACACTGGATGCGTACAGAGAAGGCATGCTTGTAACGACAGCAGTCGGCGGAGATGTTTATTTTGCACTGCAGACAGATATGAAGGAGGCCTCCCGGTATCTGGATTATGTGCAGCTGATGACGTATGATCTGCAGGGCGGTTTCCAGAAGGTGACGGGACATCATGCGGCGCTGTATCACAGTGAGGGAAATTTGTTTGACGCATGTGTGGAGAAGGCAGTGAACGGTTTTGCAAATGCAGGCGTTCCAATGGAGAAGCTGATTCTTGGCGTACCGTTTTATTCCAGAAAATGGGATGGAGTAAAAGGCGCCGGATGCCGCAACGGGCTTGGAATGGAAGCAGAGACGGTCGGAGGATATGGCGGTGACTATGGCGAGCTCAAAGAGAGCTGGATCGGAAAGAGGGGATTTATCCGGTATTGGGATGAGCAGGCAAAGGTTCCGTATCTGTTTGACGGGGAGACATTTATCAGCTATGAGACTGTGAGTCGCTTGGGGTGAAAATTGCGTACCTGAAAGAAAAGGGCATGGGGGGCATTATGTTCTGGGAGTATAAATGCGATCCCAGCGGAGAATTACTTTCATTTATAAAGAAAAATATGTAGCGTAGTGACCCACAGCCGGTATGTGAAAAGGCTCCTCGCTCCGGTGTTCCTGAAAAATCGCAAGGAATCCTTTTTCACATGGCGTCTGCCGCCGGTGGGCGGATGTACGTTGTGGAGACGGATAGGAAAAAGAGAAAGGGATAGATAGAATCATGATCTCAGAAAATTTGAAAAAATATGCAACGGAAAAATTTGAGAGACGGAGAGAGCTTCTGGCTCCGGTGATGCCTGTTATCGAAGAAAAATTAAAACAGTGCAGTGAGGAAGAGGCTGTGCTGATGAAGTTTCTGTATGGTACGATGCCGGTAAGGGATGACGGAGAATATGGATTTTGACCTTTTTCTTTCGTACGTGAAGCATGCGCTGATGCTGCGGGAGAAGGTGGCATGGTGTAAGGAACTGCCGGAGGATGTGTTTGTAAACTATGTGCTGTATGACCGGATCAATTCCGAGGACATTACGGACTGCAGACCGTTTTTTTATGAGCAGATTATGGGGCGTGTAGCCGGAATGAGTCTTTTAGAGGCGATTCTGGAGATTAATTACTGGTGTGCGGAGCATGCGACGTATGAGGCGACGGACGGCAGAACGGCATCTCCGATGACAATGTATCGGAGTGGAAAGGGACGCTGCGGCGAGGAGTCTACGTTTGCAGTTACGGCGTATCGGAGTGTCGGTATTGCGGCGCGGCAGGTCTATACACCAAGATGGGCGCACTGTGATGACAATCATGCATGGGTTGAGGTGTTTGTGGACGGCGAGTGGCATTTTCTCGGTGCCTGTGAGCCGGAAGAAGTGCTGGATACCGGCTGGTTCTCGGGTCCGGCGAATCGGGCAATTCTGATTCATACGCGGAACTTCTCGGATTATGTAAAGGAGAGTAACGAGGAGTATCTTGGAAAAGAAGGGGCGCTGTACTACTTTAACCATACAGATTTTTATGGCAGAACGAAGCTGGTGAAGATTCTTGTGAAGGATGAGAATGGAAAACCGGCTGCAGGAGCGCATATTGCGGTTGAAATCCTGAATATGGCAGAGTTTTTCCCGGCTGCAGTGATGATTGCGGATGCGGACGGAGAAGTTCAGATGACACTTGGCCTTGGCGATATCCGGGTACGGGCATTTGACGGAATACGCCGGGCAGAAGCATGATGAGGATAGAGGAGGAAGATTCGCTGGAACTGGTGCTGCAGGAAGAGGCGGTTCCGTCAGCGGATGATACGTGGCAGACGCTGGAAATCCGGGCACCGAAGGAGGTGCCGGTACGGAATGTCGTTGCCACAAAGGAGCAGAAGGAGCGCAATGCGGCACGGATGGCAGAGGCGGAACGGCTTCGGAAGGCACGGTTTGCAGCATGCTTTGATGAGAAAAAAAGCTGCTGCGTATCCGGAAGCGGAAGAGATTTTCCACCGGGCAGGAGAGAATTTTGAGGAGGTTTATACATTCCTTTCCAAAGATGAAAATCCGAACCGGAAGAAGCTGCTGTTTTCGCTGGAATTAAAGGATGCGAAGGACTTGAAGGCATCCGTTTTAGAGGATCATCTCGACTGTGAGCAGGGGGATCTTCCAGAGGAGATTTTCAGGAAGGATCTTCTTTGCCCGCGTATTTTCCTCGAGGAGCTGACGCCATATCGGAGCATGATCCGCGAATTTTTTGAGGAAGAGACAAAACACAGCTTTGCGGAGCAGCCGGAACGGATCATGGATTATCTTAAGAAGAATATTACCTTCCATCCAGAAGAAGAGTATGACACGATCATGGCAACGCCGGTCGGCGTCCTTACCATGAAACAGGGAAGTCCGCTGGCGCAGAAGATTCTGTTCGTGGCAATCTGCCGGAGTCTCAATGTAGCGGCAAGACTGAATCCGGTGACCCTGGAGCCGGAGTATTACCGTGATGGGGCATTCCACAGTGTGGAAACAGAAGCTGCTGTTTTGAAGGATGAAACGGAAAGTGCGGTTCTGACACTGAATGCGGAGGATGGAAGCGCATGGAAGTATTATCAGACGTGGACCATCGGAAAGTGGAACGGAACAGTGTTTGAGACGCTGAATTACGAAGAAACCGCATTCGACGGAAAAACACTGGATCTGACCCTGGAGCCGGGCTGCTATCGTCTGATTACAAGTATGCGTATGCCGAACGGTGACCAGCATGCCGCATACCGCGTGTTTGAACTGAAGGCGGGAGAAGCAAAAGAGATTTATCTGGAAACCGTGAAAAAAGAGCTGGATGAGCTGTTAGAGCACATCGAACTGCCGGAGATCACGCTGGAGGATCTGGATGGAAAGGCGCATACCCTGAACGATCTCACCAAAGACGGCCCGATCCTTCTGGCCTTCCTCGGAACCGGAGAGGAGCCGACCGAGCATGTTCTGAATGAGCTGATCGAAATCGCAGAGAAGTGGAACGCAAAAGACGCTGCCATGGCAGCCGTTCTCCGCACGAAAGCCGACCTGGAAAACACGACTTTCCAGAAAGCCCGCGCAGCAATCCACAACATGTCCCTCTACCTCGACCCATCCGACGACGCCCCGGCGATCGCCGAAAAAATGGATCGACGCAGAAAAACTCCCACTGCTGATACTCGCATTGCCGGGAAACATCGGCGGACGCGCTTATGCCGGATATAACGTCGGCAGCGTCGGACTGATGCTGCGGCTGATGGAAGAGGCGGCGAAAGCGTAAGTTAATACTAAAAAACAGGCTGACGCACGAATGCGGCAGCCTGTTTTTTTAAAGAACGCCCAGTTTTTTCAACTGTGCCACGCCATCTTCATATCCCGTAAAATGAATTCCATGAATCCCTGCCTGCTCTGCGGCCTCGACGTTTGCTTTGGTGTCGTCGAGGAATACGCAGCGGTCCGGGGTGAGGGAGAATTTCTGGATCAGGTGCTGGTAGATCTCCGGTTCCGGTTTTGTTAAATGGCAGGTGTAGGAGAAGAGGGTTCCGTCCATGTAGGGGAGGAAGGGCATTTTCTCTTTGGTGCGCTCGAAGAGGTCTCCGGAGTAGTTGGAGAGGATGTAGAGGCGGTAGCCTTTTTCTTTTAAGGAGCGTACCCAGCTTTCTGCATACGGCAGCGGGGTGATGGTTTCCTCGCAGTGGGCGAAAACCTCTTTGATTTCTTCGGTGTATTCCGGGGCGAGGGAGCAGAATCCTTTTACAATCTCCTCCGGTGTGAGAATTCCGCGGTCGAACTGGCGCCAGTAAGGGCTTTCGAAGGTTGCGGCGGTGATTGCTTTCGTCTTTTCCGGACCGAAAGCAAAGCGTTTCAGATAGGACTCGTAGTCCCAGTTGACGAGTACGCGGCCTACATCAAAAATAATGGTATCAATCATGACTGTTTTTCTCCTTTGTCTGATTTGTCGTTCTCATCGCGGTGCGACAGAACCTTGGCAACCAGCATCATGGCATAGATGAGCACTGGTACGGTAATCGCACAGTAGAGGCAGACTGTCAGCGCCTTGTGTGCAAACGGCGTGTCGATAAACGCAAAAATCATGGCGCCAAGCCCGAATCCGATCAGGAACGCGATGGCGAGAAGGGCTCCGATCTGTTTGAGTCGTTTCATAGATGGGATTCTCCAATCAAAAAATAAATACATGGTATAGTGTAGCACAGCTTCCTTGAAACATCCATGAAAAATTGAAAAACTGTCTGCAGGAAAAAACAGAGCGTGTTTGAAAAATGCGACACTGCAAAATTTAAGGATTCTTTAGAAAAAATTAATGGCGCTTTCGATTGCTTTTTTCCCTCAAAAGGGATAGAGTATTGGCATATACTTTGAAAAAGGAGAAACGAGAACAAAATGGATAAACTGAAAGAAAAACTTTCCCGCCTGATGTACGGCCGCTACGGCATCGATCAGCTGGGCAATTTTATGATGTGGGCGGCAGTTGCCATGATGATTTTCGGAGCGGTTGTACGGAGCTCCCTTATCTACACCCTGGCACTCGTCCTGATCGTCTGGGCGGATGTGCGCATCATGTCCAAGAACCATTCCAAACGGTATGCGGAAAACCAGAAATTCTTGGAACTGAAAAACCGCGTCGTCGGATTCTTCCGAGGCGGAACCCGTGCATTCAAGGATAAAGAGCACTGCTACTTCCGCTGCCCGTCCTGCCATCAGCAGGTGCGTGTACCGAAAGGAAAAGGCCATATCGAGATCCGCTGCCCGAAATGCGGAACAAAATTCATCAAAAACACCTGATAAAAAGGAGTAGTGCGATTCATGTTTGGTTATGTGACCATCCGAAAGGATGACCTGAAAGTCAAAGATTACAACAAATATCAGGCATACTACTGCGGTCTGTGTCAGGATATCAAAGAGGCGTATGGAAAAAAGGGTCAGGCGATGCTGACGTTTGATATGACATTTCTTTCCATCCTGCTGACCGGGCTTTATGAGTGTGAGACAAAAGAAGAGGAGCATTACTGCTTTCTTCATCCCGGCAAAAAACATAAATGCCTGCGGAACAAATACACAAAATACTGCGCAGACATGAACGTGCTGCTCGCCTATTACAATCTGCTGGATGACTGGGAGGACGAGAAAAACTACGCGGCGTTTACAGCGGCAAAGGCTTTGAAAAAATCTGTGACACGCATCGAGGCATCGTATCCGCGCCAGACGAAAGCAGTGCAGGATTACCTCGAAAAGCTGCATGCATGCGAGAAGGAAAACAATCCAGACCTCGATCTTGCGGCGGGCTATACCGGAGAGGTGATGGCGGAGATCTATATTCCGGAGGAGGACATCTGGAGCGATGATCTGCGCCAGGTCGGCTTTTACATCGGAAAATTCATTTACCTGATGGATGCGCTTGATGACGTGGAAAAAGATAAAAAGAGCGGAAACTACAACCCGTTTCTGTCCATCGCAGATCAGCCGGACTTCGAGGAAACCGCAGAAAAAATCCTGCTGATGATGACGGCGGAAGCGTCGCGTGCATTTGAAAAACTTCCGATCCTGGAAAATGTAGACATTCTGCGAAATATATTGTATGCTGGTATCTGGGAAAAATACGAAATGCGAAAAAGCGCAAAAGAGCGCCAAAAAGAGGAGAAATAAAGACTGATGACAGATCCATATGAGGTGCTGGGCGTGTCCCGCGGGGCTTCGGACGATGAAATCAAAAAAGCATACCGAAAACTCAGCCGGACGTATCACCCGGATGCCAATATCAATAATCCGAATAAAGCAGAAGCAGAAGAAAAATTCAAACAGGTGCAGCAGGCGTACAAACAGATCATGGATGAACGCGAGCACGGCACCACGTACCAGAGCGGAGGTTCGTCGTATGGCGGAGATGCTTACGGCGGCTATGGCCCGTTCGGCGGCTTCGACCATTCGGCGGCGCGTACGGAAACGGCGGCTCCGCACGGAATGATTATGGAAATTCCGAGCAGGAAATGCGGCTGCAGGCGGCAGCTAACTACATCAACAGCGGCCACTTCCGCGAGGCGATGAACGTGCTGAACGACATTTCCGACCGCAGCGGAAAATGGTATTTCCTGCATGCGATCGCAAATTCGCGCCTCGGCAACAACATCAATGCCGTGCAGGATGCCGAGATGGCAGTCAAATTAGAACCGCAGAATCTGCAGTACCAGCAGCTTTTAAACCAGCTCCAGGGCAGCGGCCAGTGGTATTCCGACATGGGAGCGGTTACGGCTATGAGAGAAGCGCCGGCGATCTCGGCAAATGGTGCTGCGAGTGCATGGCGATCAATGCGATCTGCAATTGCTGCTGTTGCGGCGGACGGGGATTTTTCTGCTGCTGATGAAAACGAAGTGTATAAAAAACAAAAATACCGGGGAGAATAGGACTATCATCGAAATTCCCCTGTTCGATGAGACAGACAAAAGAAGAATAAGGAAATACTTATCCTCCCCTTAAAGACCCCGCTGCGGCCGCAAAAAACGGTCCGCCGCGGGGTCTTCCTTATCTTTTCCGTACATCGAAAGTCCTTGTGTTTCCTGTCAAAACAGATTATAATGAAAGAGATCGCAATTATGACCGGAGCAAAAAAATACGAACGGATCATAGAAAGAAAACAGAAAGAGAGAAAAGCTATGGAACGAAAAACAGCATGGAATGAGTACAAGAAAAAAGATATGAAAAAGCTGGAAAAATTAAACGCCGGCTACCGCGCATTCCTGGATCACGGAAAAACGGAGCGTGAGTGTGTAAAGGAAAGTGTACGTCAAGCAGAAGAGGCCGGATACGTAAGCCTCGACACCTATGTAAAAGAAAATCGTGCGTTAAAACCGGGTGACAAGGTTTATGCTGTATGCATGAAGAAGGCCATTGCCCTGTTCCAGATCGGAACAAAGCCTCTGACAGAGGGTATGAATATTCTCGGTGCGCACATCGATTCTCCGCGTCTTGACGTAAAACAAAATCCACTGTATGAGGACAACGGATTTACATATCTTGATACCCATTATTACGGTGGCATCAAAAAATGGCAGTGGGTAACGCTTCCGCTTGCAATCCACGGTGTTGTAGCCAAGAAGGATGGCGAAGTAGTGGATGTAGTCATCGGCGAGGATGATAACGATCCGGTATTCTGTGTGACAGATCTCCTGATTCACCTTTCCAGAGAGCAGCAGACCAAACCGGCAAGTACGGTAGTAGAGGGCGAGAACCTCGATCTTCTGATCGGAAGCCAGCCGCTGGAAGGAACAGAGAAAGATGCAGTGAAAGCCATGACCTTAAAGCTCTTAAACGACAAGTATGGCATCGAAGAAGAGGATTTCCTCTCCGCAGAGCTTGAAATTGTACCGGCAGGAAAAGCGCGTGAGCTTGGTATGGATGCCAGCATGATTCTTGCATACGGCCAGGATGACCGTGTATGCGCATACACTTCTCTTGTCGCAATGCTCGAGGTGGAAGCACCGGAGAAGACATCCTGCTGCCTGCTCGTAGACAAAGAGGAGATCGGAAGCGTCGGCGCAACCGGTATGCAGTCTCATTTCTTCGAGAACACCATGGCAGAGCTGCTTGCACTTGCAGGCGAGGGAACAGAACTGGCCCTTCGAAGATGCCTTGCTTCCTCCAGAATGCTCTCTTCTGATGTCAGCGCAGCATTTGATCCGCTGTATGCAGCAGCATTTGAGAAGAAAAACGCTGCATTTTTCGGAAAAGGTATCGTAATTAACAAATTTACAGGAGCAGGCGGAAAGAGCGGCTCAAACGATGCCAATGCAGAGTACGTCGGAGCTCTTCGCGCTATCTTTGATGATGCAAAAGTAAATTGGCAGACAGCAGAGCTTGGTAAAGTTGATGTCGGAGGCGGCGGAACCATCGCCTACATCATGTCTCTGTACGGTATGGAAGTGATTGATTCCGGTGTACCGGTTCTCAGCATGCATGCTCCATGGGAAGTAACCAGCAAAGCAGATGTTTACGAGGCCAAGAAGGCCTATGTGGCATTTTTGAAAAACGCATAAATAATATTGAGGAGGTTTGAAACGTTTGGACAGTGACATAGTCGGCAGTATTCTTTTGCAGGTCGTATTGATAGCGGTCAATGCGGTATTTGCCTGCGCGGAGATCGCTGTGGTCTCCTGCAACGACGCTAAACTGGAAAAAATGGCACAGGAGGGAAACAAAAGAGCGGCGAAGCTGTTTCATCTGACGGAACAGCCATCCCGTTTTCTTGCAACGATACAGGTGGTCATCACTCTGTCCGGTTTTCTCGGAAGTGCCTTTGCAGCAGAAAATTTTTCGGATCGAATCGTTTCTGCTCTTGTGGACGCGGGTATGAAGATTCCGGAAAAGACACTGGATGCGATTGCCGTTGTGCTGATTACGCTGCTTTTATCTTATATCACCCTGATCTTTGGCGAACTGGTGCCGAAAAGGATTGCAATGCAGAAGGCTGAGCAGATTGCGCTCGGGATTTCCGGTCTTGTAAGCGGTGCTTCGAAAGTGTTTGCACCGCTTGTGTGGCTGTTGACTGCATCGACAAACGGTATCCTGCGCCTTCTGGGGATCGATCCGGATGAGGACGACGATCAGGTGACGGAGGAAGAAATCCGAATGATGGTAGATGCCGGCAGCGAAAAAGGCGCGATCGACAATGAAGAAAAAGATATGATTCAGAACGTATTTGAGTTCGATGATCTGACCATTGATGAAATCTGCGTCCACAGAACCGATGTAGATCTTCTGTGGCTGGAAGACTCGATGGAGGAGTGGGAGCAGCTGATCCATGAAAGCCGCCATTCTTATTACCCGGTCTGTGGTGAAAATGTGGACGATATCATCGGCGTTCTGGACGCCAAGGATTATTTCCGGCTTCGCACCAAGGACCGCGATCATGTCATGAAAGAAGCAATCAAACAGCCTTATTTTGTTCCTGAAAACATCAAGGCTGCCACGCTGTTCCAGAACATGAAAAAGACCGGCAACTATTTTGCCGTGGTTCTGGATGAGTACGGCGGCATGGATGGAATTATCACCGTGCGTAACCTGATCGAGCAGCTTGTCGGGGACTTGAATGATGAGGCGGAGATCGGGCAGCCATCGGAAATTGAGCTGATTTCCACAGACACCTGGAAAATCATGGGAAGTGCCTCGTTGGATGATGTGGCGGAGGAACTGAAGATCAAACTGCCGGTCGATGAATATGAAACGTTCGGCGGCTACATTTTCGGCGAACTCGGTGCGGTTCCGGATGACGGCAGCCAGTTTGAACTCGAGACCGACGATCTCTGGATCAAGGTCATGCGGGTCAAAGAACACCGCGTGGAAAATACGGTGGTAAAGAAACTGCCTCCGAAAGAAAAAGGAGAGCAGGAGGAACGTAAGGAGAGGGAATGAAACGTGAACTGGATACAGCAGACCGGAAAATTGTGGAACTGCTGCAGGAAGATGCAAGGCTTCCGCTCAAAAGTATTGCAGACAAGGTAAGTCTCACTTCGCCGACGGTTTCGGCGAGAATCGACCGCCTGGAAAAGGACGGGGTGATCACCGGCTACCGCGCGAGTGTGAACCCGGAGGTTTTCGACTATCGGATCAAGGCATTCATCAATCTGGAGGTTGAGCCGGTGCGGAAAAAGGAATTCTATCCGTACATCACCGACTGCCCGAATGTGATCGAGTGCAACTGCGTGACCGGCGACTATTCGATGCTGATGGAGGTTGTGTTCCACACGACATCTGAGCTGGATCAGTTTATCGGCCAGCTTCAGCATTTTGGAAGAACGAAGACGCAGATCGTGTTCTCTACATCGGTGGAACACAGAGGAATTCCGCTCGGCGATACCAGAATCCCGATTCTGGAGCAGGAAGAAGAAAAAAGGTTGATTTTCTGCGGACTTTCCGATATACTAAAGCGTGTTACAAAAACCGGAATCCCGCTAGGGGACGGCGCGAAAAAACGCGCTCAGAGAAACAGATAAAGGATGGATAATAACATGAGTTTATTACAGAATTGGCGTGATATCGCCTATAATCAGGAAGCAGACAAAAAACAGCTCCAGCAGTTCTGGACCAATTATTTCCTGATTGAGAAAAACATTTACGAGCAGCTTCTTTCCAACCCGGATGAAGTGGTAAAAGGAACCGTAAAAGAGCTGGCAGAGAAATACAAAGTGGACGTTATGACCATGGTTGGTTTCCTAGACGGCATCAACGACAGCCTTGTGATCCCGAACCCGATCGAGGAGATGGAAGAGGATACCGTTGTTACACTGGCTTACGATAAAGAGCTTCTGTACAAAAACATGGTAGACGCAAAAGCAGACTGGCTGTACAACCTGCCGATGTGGGATGAGATCTTCACAGAAGAGCAGAAGAAAACGCTTTACATGGAGCAGAAAAAATCCGGCACTGTAATCAAAGGCAAAAAAATCGGAAGAAACGATCCATGCCCGTGCGGAAGCGGAAAGAAATACAAATACTGCTGCGGTAAAAACGCATAAGAAAGAATTTTCGAGAAGAGACCGGGAAGCCGAAAGTTGAAAGGCTTCGCGGTCTTTTTTTTCTAGGAAGAGGGAGAAGCAGGATGCAGGAGACGGTAGTTTATCTGAAAAAAAATTACACAGCCGGAGGGCGAAAAAAAAGAGCTGGAACGGGAACTCTCGCAGTGCGGATGGGAGCTGTTCCGGATGGGAATGCAGGAACAGTATGGGCTGGATGGAGAAAAGATAACGATCGAACGGAATGCGCACGGAAAACCGTACCTGCCGGGGCATCCGCAGATCTGTTTTAATATTTCTCATTCGGGGGAATACGCTGCCTGCGCTTTTGCTTCCATTCCGATCGGCATGGATCTGCAGCAGCACCGCCGCGCTGCCTGGGAGCGCATGGCAGAACGGTATTTTTCCGACGAAGACCAGAAACGCCTTGCCGCAGCGGAGAATGCTGAAACGCTGTTTTTCCGGATCTGGACCGAAGAGGAGAGCTACGGCAAGTGGAGGGGAACCGGTCTTTCGGGTTCTCTTGGAACGGAAAAGAAAGAGGGCTTCTGCATGCATTTCAGTCCGGAGAAAGGATATGAAGGCGCCGTCTGGGCAGCGGAGCCCGTGAAAATCTGCATGAAAAGAATAGAACCATAAAAATCGTGCATAACCTGTCCCGCCATCTCATATATATAACGATAAGAGGTGGTGAAGATGAAAAGGACAGGAAGACAAAAGGATATTGTTACGCCAGAGAAAAAACAGGAGCAAAGGGAACTTTTGCGCCTGTTTTCTGCGAATATACGGAAAATTCTGAAAAACACAGATCTGCTGGCCGATGACCTGCAGGAAATCCGTCTGCGGACCGGCGCGCCGCTTCTGGTGGTCGCAAAGGATCAGGAGTACTTTCTGACCCCGGACGGAGCACTGACCGGGGAGTGGGAGAAAGGTTATCCTGTCTCACCGACGGATATCCGCGATACGATGGATTACATAGGAAGTTTTTCCCTCTACGCCTACGAGGATGAACTGCGGCAGGGTTTTCTGACCGTGGAGGGCGGCCACCGGATCGGCATTGCCGGAAAGACGGTAATCGAAGGGGAAAAGGTGAAAGGCATCAGCCATATATCCTGCATCAACGTGCGGGTTGCTCATGAGAAAAAGGGCTGCGCGGACCGAGTGATGCCGTACCTTTGGGAAGACGGCCGTTTCCTGCACACCCTGATTGTCTCCGCACCCGGCTGCGGCAAAACGACGATGCTGCGCGATATCATCCGCCAGATTTCGGACGGGGAGTCGCCGTATCCGGGGCTGACCGTCGGTGTGGTCGATGAACGGAGCGAGATCGCAGGCTGCTATCTCGGCGTTGCGCAGAATGATGTCGGCATCCGCACCGATGTGCTCGACTGCTGTCCGAAGGCGGAGGGCATGATGATGCTGATCCGCGCCATGTCGCCCGATGTGGTGGCAGTCGATGAGATCGGAACGGGCGAGGACATCCGTGCGATCGAGTCCGTCGTTAACTGCGGGTGCAAGCTGCTCGCGACCGTGCATGGCAATTCCATGGAGGATATGAAGCAGAAGCCTCTCCTGAACCGCCTCGTGGAATCCCACGTTTTCGAGCGGTACATCGTGCTGGATGCGAAACCCCACGCCGGAAGCGTACAGGCTATTTTTGACGGAAGAGGAACGACACTGTACCGAAGGGAGGCGTTTCTGTGATGCGGCTTGCAGTTTTACTGGCGGCTTCTCTTGCCTGCGTCGGGATCGGCTTTGCAAAGAGTGCGGCGCTGTCGGCCCATGTGAAAGATCTGGAAACACTGCAGAAAATTATCCAGTATCTGCGTGGAGAGATTGTGACGGCGGCTTCCCCGCTGCCGGATGCGTTCTGGGAGACGGGAAGGCGGATGCGGGATCCGTACCGGGATTTTTTACAGGATATTTCCGAGGATATGCGCCGCCCGGACGGAAAGACACTGCCGGCGATTCTGGAAGAGAATACGGCAGTCCACCTGGCGGACACACGCCTTACAAAAGAAGAAAAAGAAGAGCTGCAGGAGGCCGGATGCAGCCTTGGCACCGGGGACCGCGCCATGCAGAAGGCGAATCTGGACCGGTATGAGGCACGCCTTGTGCAGCGGATCGCGGAACTGCAGAAAGGATTGCCGGAAAGGAAGAGGCTCTGTCAGAGTCTTGGAATCATGGGAGCCTTTTTTTATTTTGATTCTGGTTTAGGGCGTGTCTGAAAACGGAGGAGCAGGCGTGGAGGTCGGGATTCTATTTTAAAATGGCG
>ENA-OQJT01000062-OQJT01000062.1-human-gut-metagenome-genome-assembly--contig:-NODE-62-length-23704-cov-1.835433_pt1 | contig 23704 bp, 24 predicted proteins | sample MGYA00242612_ERZ504779 | MGnify/ENA primary metagenome ERZ504779 (study PRJEB26092, sample SAMD00036366) | human gut metagenome | host: Homo sapiens | study: EMG produced TPA metagenomics assembly of...
CGTGTACAAGGATCCCCTGGACATGATTATCCACAATATAAAAAATAAAAATTCGTCACTTTTTACAATGACTTATGCATACCCTTGAACAGTAACAGGCAATCGTATGGATCATTTTTTTTACATCCAGTGGTTTGGCCAGATGTGCGTTCATACCACAGTCCAGTGCATGGCGTACATCCTCTGCAAAAGCATTAGCGGTCAGTGCGATGATGGGAATGGAAGAAGCATCCGTCCTTTCAAGCTTCCGGATCTGGCGTGTGGCCTCGTATCCGTCCATCAGAGGCATCATAATATCCATAAGTATCACATCAAATGTCCCCTCGGGGTAATGGGAGAAAAGTTTTACAGCTTCCCTGCCATTGGATACTGCAGTTACCACAGCACCTTCCTCTTCAAGGAGTACCTGTGCCACTTCTCTGTTTATTTCATTATCCTCTGCCAGCAGGATCTTTATGCCCTGAATGGAGTTTCGCTCAGATTCTGGCTCAGAAGAGATATCCGTTTCTTCTGCCTCTTCAAATGGCAAAGTGATCACAAAAGTACTTCCGATACCCGGAGTACTGGAAATCTCAATGGTACCACCCATCTGTTCAAATAGCGCTTTGGCAATGCTCATCCCCAGTCCGGTGCCATGATATACACTTCGGGCATCCATATTCTCCTGAGTAAAGGGTTCAAAGATCTTCTCCAGATATTCTTTGTTTATGCCGATTCCCGTATCAGAGATCGTCCATCTGCAGACCAGCTTATGATCATGGGAAGGGAGAGCATGGATCTCCGTATGGATTGCCCCATTTTCTCTGTTGTATTTGATACAGTTACTGTAAATATTCATCATGGCACGACGGAGGTGCAGAGGGCTGCCGTATACAAAGGGATGTTCGTATATCTCCGGTGCGATATGAACGGTGAAATCAATGCCGTTTTTCTGTGCCTGCATATCAATCAGCATCTGTGTCTCTTTTTCATATCTGATCAGATCAAAAGGTTCATGGTTGAGTACAAGTCCGCCCTCCTCGATCTTGGACATATCCAGTACATCATTGATAAGAGAGAGCAGATGACTGACTGAAATGAATGCTTTTTCACGATTACTTTTCAGGAATCCGATATCATTTTCGTGCTTTTTATCGATTTCCAGCAGACCAATGATCCCATTCAACGGCGTACGCATATCGTGGGACATACGGGAAAGAAAATTGGATTTCTCTGCATTGGCACGTTCGGCAGTATCAAGAGCTTCTTTGAGAAGCTTCTGGTGTCTGATTTCTGATTCCACCACATCGTCCACATTCAAAAATCCCAGAACAATGATACCGGAGTCTTCGTTTTTGATAAAGCGGAACTGATAGTAATGGATACCATCCCTGTCATTTATCCGGTAATTCCCCTTGTATTCGGACTGACCGGACAAAACACTCATTACATTATCCAGTTCCAGTGATTCTTCCAGCATTGTACGGTCATCCGGATATACACGCTGCCGGATATAGTCTGAGAGGAAAAGATCATAGGGGTATGTATTGTTGTGTTTTTTGTCCGGAGCAGGGACATCGCGGTCTTCCTGCTTGATCACAGAGAGAGTTTTTTCTCTGGGATTGATCAGGTATACGTTCAGGTAGTTGCTGCTCAGTGTCTGGACAATACTTACCTGTGTCTCATAGGCTTCCTGTGTTCTGGTGACATCCTCACCGTAGAGGATTGCTTCCAGATGGTTATTGGAAGGATTGAGCAGCAGTCTTGTCACATATTTGGAAAGCCTGGTTATATTGTCATCGTAGAGACAGCGGGAAACTCTGGTGACCTCTACCTGACCGTCCTCGTAGCTTTTCATCAGGGAACTGCGGCAAAATGCGTTGATGAAATCATTTCTGTCCTTTAATACCGGTATAAAAACAGCAGTCTCTGCAATAAAATGGTCAATGGAAGCGTCAGCATCTATCTTATAGGCCAGGGCAGAAGTGCCTCCGATCTTCAGAATCTTATCATCTGTAAGGTCGAGATGAAAGTAGCCGGCAGCATGGGTAATGGATGCCAGAAGAGAGTGGAGCTGATTTTCATAGATTTTGCGTGCTGTCACATCATTGTCTTCACAGGCCACTGCAATTACGAAATCCCGATAGTCATCGGCGTTTCCGTTTCTGGCAATGAGCAGATAATAGTAATGGACAGTATCTGTGACAACCCTGAAATGGATTTTGAAAGAGGCTTCCTGAGAAAGTCTTTCCAGCAGGGTTTCATAATTCAGGTGTCTGGACACATAGGAACGCTCATCCGGATGAATATATTTCTGGATGATAAAATTAAATGACAGCTTATAGTCTGCATTATCTTTAATATCCGCAAAAGCATCAGTAAATCTGGAACGATATACGGAGATTTTCCCGGTTTCCCGGTTTACGCCATAAACAGACATGTAGTCAGAAGCAAGCAGGTTGATGGCACCCAGCAGACGGAGAGAGTTCTCACCTGTGGGAATAGACTTTGACAGGCTTTCTCCTTCGGCTACTGTGCTGAATACAAGTGCATGTCCTTTGCTACCGTCGGGCTGTACAGTCTCTACTGCATCAACTGTCTCATAAATATGACGGATCGGATCCAGGTAGGTCTTTGGCCCCTGTATCCCCAGTGCTACAGGGCAGGGCGGGCATGGGGAATCAAGCCCCATAAGTGCCTTATAGCATTTCACTCCCGGCTGGAGATTGGGGTACAGTTGTTTGGCAGTGTCGTTATAGCTTAGGATATTATAGTCTTTGTCTATGCTGTAATATCCAGATGAGTGTGTGTTCATAATTTTATACTCCTGGTGTTTAGTGCTTTAAAGTATACTCTTTTTACCAAAAAATAGCAATGATAATGGACGAATTTGTAAAGGTTGTACAATGTTTCGGGATTTTGGCATATTCATGCCAAAACGCCTCGCGAGATAGTAGCGTGTGAACAGTAACTTTTTTACTGCTTTTTTACTTCTTTTAACGCAATAACCACTTGACATTTATATTTCTTTTTACTATATTAATATGTACAGCACACGCAAGGACGTGTCTGTTACAGTAGAGAGTATTCATTACTCTACCTGATCAGGGCTTGTACTGGTTTCGACAGGGATCTCGAAGATGGAGAAGCTATCCGTAGGCTGATGCGTTAAATCGCAAACTTAAAATTAAACGCTAACGATAATTTCGAATTAGCTGCAGCCTAAATGCTGCATGTCAGCCCTGAAGCACTCACACTTTAGGAATCTGGCACCGACTATGTGAGAAACGATGATGGCAAAGCTTTGAGCCGTCAGGCGTATTATGAAGCTACTGAACCCGTAAGGATGTTAGTTTTCGTACGGCAGAGGGAATGTCAAATAACTGACTATGATAGTAGAAGTACATGGGACAGGTTTTTGGACGCGGGTTCGATTCCCGCCAGGTCCACTTTTCAATGAAAGTGTGAAGACTTCAAAATAACGGCATTGTATCTCGTAAGATGAGATGCAATGCCGTTATTTTTTGAATAATATCCTTACTTGCAAATGGAATGCATAAAAAACTCTGAGATACTCGCAAACATTGACTTCACAAGAATCTCAGAGAAAAAATAATGCCGCAGACCGGAATCGAACCATTTTACTTAATCTCAAATACTGATAGAAAGGGGCTTTGAAGACTTCATCACGGTTGCGGTGTTCAAAAAGTGTTCAAACGTTTGTTGCATACAGTCGAGTAGACTAAGACCTCTCAATCTTAGCCCCTCACAGATCCGTACGTGCGGCTTTCCCGCATACGGCTCCTCATAGTAACATTCGCTTCAATATAAACAATAGTACGTTTTAGGTTTTGCTAACGGGTAATACTTGAGCATTTCCACAAATCCATTCCATGTGTATGCCCGTCTACAACCTCTCCGATTCATGGCTTTGAATAGAAACTGTTGTACTCTATGCCGGAATGTTGTTATCTTCCGAAAATTCCATGTAACACCATAATACCGATAGTGTCCAATTAGTTTTACGTTCAACTCTTTAATTATTTCTCGCATTGGTCGATTTCGATTATCGTAAATCCAGTTCTTGTATGCTCTAACCTTTTGCTCAAACTTCTTCCTTGAAGTCTGTACCTTTGGCACGAAACCTCCCTTTCGAGTTTTGCTACAGTAGAAGGTAAATCCCAGAAAATCAAATGTTTCAGGCTTACATTCTCCTCTTGCTCTACGATTCTGCTCTGCAAATCTCCCAAATTCAATCAGTCTGCTTTTACTACTTTCCAGCTCCAGTCCAAACTTTTCCATTCGTTCCTTTAACTCTTTATAGTATCTTTCAGCTTCTGACTTATATTGAAATCCTGCAACAAAATCATCCGCAAAGTTGACGAGAAAACACTCTCCCTGCATTTCCCTTTGCACCACCAGCTTAAACCACAACGTCAGCACATGATGCATGTATATATTTGCAAGCATCGGACTCATTACTGAACCTTGTGCCGAACCTTCCTCTGTTGGCTCGAATTTTCCTTGCTCCATTATTCCTGCTTTAAGGTATTTACGTATTAGCCACAATAAGTTCTTATCCTGTATATTCCATTCAAGGAACTTCATCATCCAATCATGGTCGATATGGTCAAAGAAACCTTTGATATCGGCATCTACGATATAGCTGATTTTTCCATAGCTTATCCGTTGGTATACTTCTTTTATTGCTTCGTGACACCCCCTATTCGGTCTGAATCCATACATGCAGTTTAGGAATCTCGGTTCATAAATAGCTCCCAGTATTTTCTTCACTGCCATTTGTACAATCTTATCTTCATAGGAAGCAATCCCTAATGGTCGTTTCTTTCCATTTCCTTTAGGTATATATACCCTCAGTGACGGAAGTGGCTTAAAGGATTTGTTTTTCAACCTCTGTACCAGTTCCTTGATATTTCTATCAAGGTTCTTCCCATACTCATCCTTAGTTACCTTGTCAATTCCGACTGCTTTGTTCCCATCTAATTCCTTATGGCATTGCTTTAGCATATCTTCATTTATCAAGTGGTACACTGATGTAAATATAGGATGTTTTGATGTTGCCGATATCTCAGCTATTCTTACTAATTTCGTTTCCATTATTTCCTCCGTCCCTGAGTACGGATAATGTGTCCTCAGTAAGACCTTTACTATGCAATCCCCTTCCCTCCATCGGCATTGCCCGATTTCTACAGTACTATGGGATTGTCCGACCACCTACCATCCATTTGAAATCCTCCGTTTTCAGTTGCAACTTCATACTCTTCTTCGAGAAATGGCAGGTTCTCCCCAGTTGATGTGTATTCACAATGTAAAACATGATTGGTTCTCTGACTCCGCAGTGCCACATAACACTCGCCATATCGCATTACATGATATTGTCTTCCGCACCAGTTAAGACGTCGACCGACTGAAGTTAACGTTTCGAAGCTCAATCACTATTCAACCCTGCTTTCTTGCTGTCTACGCTTGTCAGATGCCGTTACCGGCATCATCCCAAGACTCGCTATTATCTGGTTGGCTAAACCTTGGATAAACCGGAATCCCACCGGCTTGACTACACACCCTTAGCTGGGCGCACAACTGGAATTTACTCGGTTGATTATTCTTCTTCGTCATCCTTTTGAGATTCATCACTTTCCCTATTTCGATTTTGACCATCGAGAGCAGATCCTATGCCCACACCAATCGCAAAACCGACAAGCATATAGAGTGGAAAATTGTTGGTTGCTACACCAATAGCCGCACCGATAGAAATTCCTATGCTCATAAAAGTCGGTAAATAGTGAGGCTTATCATCTTTTTTATTTCTCATATAGCTATACATTCCTTTCCAAATTATAAGATTTATTGAGTGTCGTTATCAAAATGATTGCAGCAAAATGCCCAATACATAACTAACAATTGCTCCTACTGTAGCACTTCCGATAAACCATAAAACCTTTTGATAAGGACGTTTGCCGTATTCTCTGGCTCTCTGGATTTCATCCAGCCTTTTACCTTCACAAAATGCTACTATTTCCTTGTACGTTTGAACATCATTGCCCTTTTTTATTTGTTCAACCTTTGTTGCAAAATACATAGCCGCTAAAGCAATGACACACCAAAGAATCACTGTCCATTTATTACCAATGTAAAATAACGGAGCTGCTGAAATAACAGCAATAACGAAAAAAACCGTATAGATTGCGCCGTAGTGATTGAACTTTTGATTTCTTCTTGTTTGATTACTTCTTTCATAGTATCAATATCTCCTTTGATTAGTTTATCAAGTGAGATTTGAAAGACTTCACTCAATAATACCAAGCTGGTTACATCTGGATAGCTTTTGTCATTTTCCCAATTTTTGTCTTGAAACATAAACACGATTGGCTAACTCCTCTTGAGACAGTTGTGATTCCTGACGATACTTTTTTTATTTGCTTTCCGAGTTCCATCTCTTCACCTCCTTGCATACTCATACTAATCAAAAGATCGTATTTTCGCTATCAAAGGACATTGACATCTATATTTTCCGTGTGTCAAAGGTCTTTTACATACCATCAAATTAGAAGTTATCCGTTATGAAATATTTGCAACAAATTCCTCTATCAAGCGATTCACCTGTTCGGGTCTGTCTGTGTTGGAATTATGTCCAGCTCCTTCAATCCATGTCAAAGGAATTTTCGTATTGTGATACCATGCTTTGTTGTACCGTATACACGAACCAGCATGATCTTGTGTGCCGCACATCAATAATGCAGGACACTTAATCTCATACGGCAAATCCTTTTCCATAGCCGTTGCCAAAATACGATAACCATGTCCGGCAATTTGTGCATAGCGTTTCTGCTTGCCGTCATAAGTCAGCATCATTTCACGCATGAGGTTTCTACCATAATCAGTCGTGGCAACACCTTCTGACCCCGATTTCAGGAGACATTTCCACGGATAGTGAGCATATACCGGTTCCATCCGTTTCAGAAGCCAGATTTCAACTGCCGTCACATAGCTTCGTTGCAACGGTGCAGAGTCAATAGAGATGAACCCTGTCATTTTGTCTGGGTAAAGCTGTGCATAAGCCTGTCCCACATATCCACCCATAGACTGCCCGATAATAACAGGCCTTGTGATTCCTTCTTGGTTCAATATATCGTTCAGCCATTTTGCCTTATCGAACAAGTCAAAATCAAACCGAAACGGCCATGAAGAAGCGTGTGCCGGCGCATCCCAGACGATAACATTATATCTGTTCTTAAAATACTGAATTTGCTTATCAAACAATCGATGATCCGCAGTCAATCCTGGCAGAAAAACGAGAGTAATTGTGTCCGGGTTTGATACGCTTGCCCAATAGTGAATCGTTCCGCAACGAGTTTGACAAGTCTTTTCTTTCATCTGGCTTACCTCCACAATCCCGATTTCACGCTTTCTTTCACCCCATATGTTTGTATCTGAGGTATTCACTCACAAACTTCGGGGATAGGCACCTGTGCCGCAAGGGGAAACAGCCCCTTATACGAAATCTCTGATTTCGCTGTATTTCCTATTTTGAGATTTTTCAAAACTGGGAATGGCACCGCAGGTCGCACGATACAGGCAAATGTAATTGCTGTATAGAAGTGCGCTCTTAGCTTTGCTAAGAGATTTTTGCCGTATCCGGCGTGTTATCTTTTTTCGATTTCTTCTACTTTCTTCTGATAAAGTTTCATCAATTCTGCAACACAGGCAGCTTCGCTTTTATAGGCTTCACTGCCTTTTGTAAATCCGTATGCCTGCATGACAGCCATATCGTTCTGGTGATGTGCTTTTCGCAACTCCAGCGGCATGGTCAGTTCATCATAAAGATCTGCAAGGCTACTGTCTGGATATAATGCTCTTGCATCAAGAATTGCCTGTGCAGTCTGTTCGATTTTTTTCCGTTGCTGAGCGGTCGGCTCAGGCCATGGGAAGTTATTATAAACAATATTAGCAGAATACCTATAATCACTTTTCATTCTGCCACAAACAGCTCGCATCCATGCCATATGAATATTTGACGTTAATATTGCAAATTGATACATCGTTGCCTCTGGTATGATAAAGTTAAGATCTGTTGAGATTGTATTATAATCTAAAAATCCCATTGGTACATATCTTCTTCTCTCAGAACTTACTTTTGGCACAAGAATAAATGATGCAGGATTATTCAATTCCCTGAATAGCGTCGGTGTTTCTGCAAGTTTTCTTCTTCCTGCATCTGGCGAATTTTCTCTGTCCTGTTTACAAGCTTCTACCCGCTTAAGTACAAGCGCATTTTTCTTAACTCTGCTGGTTTAACATCTACCAGCCATAAGCACCACCGCTCTTTATTGTTGATGAACTCAGTTGAACCAACTAATTTTTTAATATAAGGTTTGGCTTGTGGTTCTTTTCTTATAAATTCTTCATAGTCTTCTTTTTCAATAATCAGATTACCGCCATCTGCTGGTCTGTTTCCCGTCGTCATTTGTGGAACATTCCATAATGGCTTGCTGCGATTGCAGATAAATTCATTAGGTGCGTCCAACAAATACGCATTGACATTATTTACTTCTTTAAATCTTCCATCAACATAGATTCTGCGTTTTGCTTGATTTGGTGCAATGCTGAATCCAACAATCACACAATGTACATGCGCTTTCATATTGGCTTCGCTGTCCCAGATAAATGTCCGGTGTGCAAAATCTATATGGATCCCAAATCGGTCATATAAAGGTTTCCAGACACCTGCCACCTGTTCTCCCTGCGTAATGGAATTAGTTGATACAAATGCTGTCCGTATAGTTGTTCCCTGCATAAACTGCGCAGCTTTAAAATACCAGCCCGCAACATAATCAATTTTCCCTGCAGTCTTATATGGCTTTCCTTTTTCATCCACGTAAACCGATAAAATATCATTTTTCTGTTCTTTGTTCTGTAGTGAATAACCCACAAACGGAGGATTTCCCATAATATACGAAACCTGATATTTTGGTACAACGCTCTCCCAGTCAATCTGTAAAGAATTGCCTTCCACAATAAACGCATTTGTCGTCAACGGCAGGAAATCCAGATTCATGTGAACGATGTCTTCCGTCTCTTTCATCATCTGTGATTCTGCAATCCACAATGCAGTCTTTGCAACTGTGACAGCAAAATCATTGATCTCGATTCCATAAAACTGATCAATAGAGACATGAATTGGTGAGGATTCATCAAATCCAAAAGTAATCTGTCCTCTCTGCAATTCTTTTATGACTTCATTTTCTAATCGGCGGATACTGATATATGTCTCTGTAAGAAAGTTTCCACTTCCAGATGCCGGATCAAGCCATCGGAGGTTTGACAACTTTTTCTGGAAGTCTCTCAGCTTTTTATCTTTTGTTCTCTGAACCGTTATCTGCTGAATTTCTTTCAATTCATTTTTCAGTTCATCCAGAAACAGCGGATCAATGACTTTATGAATATTTTCAATGCTGGTGTAGTGCATACCGCCGGAGCGTCTTGTCTCAGGATTCAGTGTACTCTCAAATACCGCACCAAATATAGTCGGACTAATTTCTGACCAGTCAAAATCTGCTGAGGCTTTTTCCAGTAAAAGGTTTCTGATTTCATCTGTAAACTGTGGAATTTCAATATCCTCATTTGCAAACAGCCCACCATTTACATATGGGAACTGTGCCAGAGATTCTTCCATGTATGGATCTCTGTCTTCTGGTTTTGTATCAAGCACCTGGAACAGCTCAATCACGGCTTTTCTCATGTGCCTTGTATCAAATTCTTCCAGATAGTCATGGAACATGCCATGCTGTCCAAAAATACCGGCATCCTCTGCATACAGGCAGAATACGATTCTGACACAAAGGATATTCAGACTTTTCATTGCCCGCTCTGTTGTCGAATCAACATATTGTTTTGCCAGTGCATCATACAAAAGCCCTACAATTTCACCTGCGGCAATGGAAACTTCCATTTCTCTCTGAAGATTTGTGTTTCCCTCGTCCACAAGGAACTGTAACCGATAATATTCTTTTTCCAGATCTTCCAACTGGATAATCTCCGGATCGCCACCCGGCTTTTCCATATCGTAAATATAAAATGACTGGAAATTACTGGTTACGATCCATCTTGGTCTTTTTGAATATGGCAATTCGGAAGAATATCTTTTTGCCTGTTCAAATGGTGTCAGCATAGAGCCGTCGGCCTGCCGGATAGCAGCCGTCAGGCTCTTATTTATACTTTTCTGTTCAATCATGACATGGGTTTTCTCAATATACCCATCAATAAAACTGGTGTGGTCAAGGTGTACCTGATCCTCAAAAGAAATAAACTGTGATATTTCCGTTACACCAAATACCGTTGTCAGAAGCTCCACCCAAAAGATCTGACTGTCGCCTTTTTCATATCCACGGTCTTTCCAGTTTTTTGCAAATGCTTTCGCCGCTGCTCTTTGCTGTGTATCTGTCATTGCAGCAACCTCCTGTTATTCATCATCTGTAAATTCCATCATCTCATCAACAGTACAGTCCAGCTTCTTGCAGATCTTCTCAATCGTCTCCATTGATACATACTGGTTTTTCCCATCCGGGCAAGAATATTACCACTGATCCCGGTGAGGTACTGCATCTCTATCCGCTTCATATTTTTATCTATGAGCATTTTCCATAATCTGTTATAACTTACGCCCATAAGCTGCCTCCATATTTCTCATTCAAACATATTTTGATTATATCACGTTTTCGTTAGGTTGAATACCTGTAATTTTTGATTTCCTCTTTAAAATGGAAAAGAGAATGCCCGGCAAAGAGCGGCCTCTCCAACCATTTATTCCGGTTTAGTCAAATGGAATCTCACCTTCCGGTGCTTCCATAAATCCGTCCTTATCTGTTTTCTGTGTTTCTGACAAATCTGCACCGGCACCGTTATCCTTGTTCTGAGCAAATTCATGTTCTTCGACGATCACATCTGTGGTGTAAATTGTTTTCCCGTCCTTATCCTTATAATTACCGGTGCTGATACGACCGCCGATCACAATTTTCGTTCCCTTGTGAAGATATTTCTGTGCAAACTCTGCACTCTTTCCAAATGTGACACAGGAGATAAAATCTGCTTCCTGTTCTCCGTCACGTTTATATCTTCTATTTACCGCAAGTGTATATCTTGCTACTGCCATATCATTATCTTTTCCGGCATATTTGATCTCCGGGTTCTTTGTCAGTCTTCCCATTAAAATCACTTTATTCATAATCGTTATCGTCCTTTCCGCAGCTACGCTGCCATTGCATATTCTTCATCATCTGGTTCATTGTCTGGCATAAACATTGTACATGCTTCCGGTGGATTGGTATCATCCGGCGAAAACATTTTCTGAATCATTTCATATATGATCGGATACCGATATGCAATTTCTTCTCTTGCGAGGAATCTACATACCTTGTAAAGATTCTTTTTCATCTCTGCATCCGTTGCAAGCATAGCAGCCAGATGGATTCTCTCCCTTGTACAGTTCAGATTCGGGCATCCAAACCAGTGGATTATCTGCATTTCTTTCATTTTCAGTTCTGTCATAAACTGCTCCTTTCCAGGCATTTCACCCTGTAAACATTGTTATCATTTTCATTCGTCCGGCGGTCTGGCGTGCGTTTTCCTGTCATCTGCAGTCGTCTCAGACTGCCTCTGCCTGCATCAGCAGGTCACTGACCATAAGGCTTTGGTCAGCCGCCCATCATCGGGAGTGTCATTATGATTCCGCTCACTCTCTGAAAAAGAAAGGTCATGGCAGAACTCCTGGTAGACTTTCAGGGTGCACTTATCGGTTGTCAAGGTTCAACGAAGGAACATTCCAAAACGTCCTCTGATTACTAAAGTCAAATGACTTGGCATGATGCAAAAAATTCGTGATATTTTTTTGCATTTTTATCATTTTTTCTTTTACTTTTGTTAGTCCCTTCACTTACTCTGTATTGGGAGAGATAAAAGCGGACATGATTTTGAAAAATTATGAAAAAATTTTGTCCCTCTACCTATAAAGCTTTTGAAAAGATATTTACCAACCCCCTTTTGCAAGTTTTTTTCGCAAAAATGAACTATTCTCTCACTAATTGCAAGTTTCAGAGTATCTTTGGACGGTACTTTCGCAGAAAAATTTATTTTTCTTACTAATCACACGTGGGGACTTGAAGAATGTCAGATGATTTTTAAAAAATCAAAAAAGAAGCACCGACCGTTACAGTCAGTGCTTGTAAGATGAATATTTAAATTTTACAGTCCTTTTCACACACCAGCCTTTCATAATCCAGAAATCCTCGGATATACATTTCTTTTGCCACAATCCCTTCCATGGCATTTTTCGCTGAAATAATTCTGTCCAATGTCTGCCACATCTCCTGTCCGGCATCTCTGAGGACTGGTTCCAGTATATCTATGTAATGATGAATTTCTGCTTCCAGAGAAATCATCTCTGGATCAGATTCAAGAAATCTTTCCAATTCCCGCTGGTATTCTTCATAATAACTTTCAATCAATTCTCTTCTCATATCTGGAATCCCCCTTATATATAAATCAGTTCCTGCTTGATGATTTCAGCAGCCCGGTTGCGGATATTGTTGCAGTGGCGTACCCATTCCATAGAATTCTGTCTCTTCAGTTCCTCGGTAACTCTCTCCGCACTTCGCATTTGAGCTTCAATCAGCTCAAAGCGTTCCTGTGCCTGTTCATTCAGATCTGCCAGATAGCTGTCCAGTCTGGCGGTCAGAAGAAGATATGTATAAGTTCCAGATTTATGTTCTTTCAGATATTCCTTCCGAAGCATTCCCCAGCAGCCAATCGGTCTGATTTCCTCTGGATAGTATAGATTCGGTAAATAATAGTCTCCAACTTTTGTGTATTCGATTTTCATAATGATTTCCTTTCGCTTTTCATGAAATTGTCATGTTATCTGCGTAGGATGTGCATTTTTCCTTTAAAATCTTTTCACATAGAAGACATTAAGTGCTTGATTCCCTGGGACTTTGCACCTGGGTTGTCGTTTCCATATCCTTCTAACAGGTTAATAACACCCCATACTGCAAGTCCGGCTCCAATCGCCACCACAAGTGTCTGCAAAATATTGATTGCCTGATTAAAAAAACGCCATATTCGTTGTCTCCTTTCAAATCTCTGTATTTCTCTGGTTTCTATCTTTAAGAAGTCTTTTCCGGCTCTGCCTTACGGGTGGCCTTTCATGATCTCTCAAATCCATCACCTCCCAAAAGGGCAAAGAAAAAAAGAGCTATGTGTCCGAATCTTTCACATGCTCTGCTTCCTTGTTTTCTGTATTTAATTCTTCTGCCAGACTCTCTTCCGAAAACTCATACAGGTCAAATTCCTGTGTCCTCGTCAGTTTCACTTCCATCCGATGCCGCATATACGCTTCCACATCAAACTCATTTTTCTTATCGTAGTCTGACAGCTCCTTATACCGTTTGTGTTTGGTAATATCGAACTTGTCACTGAAAAATGGTCTTACACCTCGAAGCTGCAAGATACATTTGCTGCCATCCATGACCGCAAGTTCGTCCCGGCTCATCAATTCCTTTCCTGTTTTTTGATAGTTCATCCCGTAAGAACGGCTCTGTCCACGGGTGTCCGAAGTGTTATATAAATCAATCGTTTCTTTTCCCAGCGTCTCGGAAATCTCCTTTAAGGTCGAACTTTCCTTACCGCCAAGGAATAACATCGTGTCGCAGTTGCCTAAGATTGTTTCAGCTGCATCTTTGTAGATTGTCTTTAACTGGGACTGCGACTGGAGGATAATGGATGCAGAGATTTCCCTGCTACGAATGGTGGCAATCAGCTTGTCAAACTTTGGAATCTGACCGATATTTGCGAACTCGTCACAGAGGATTCTGACATGATATGGCAATCTTCCATGATGTACATCGTCCGCTCTGTCACATAACAGGTTGAATAACTGGCTGTACATCATCGCCACAACAAAGTTAAAAGTATCATCCGTATCAGAAATGATAATAAACAGTGCTGTCCTCTGGTCACCTACCATATCCAGTTCCATCTCATCATAGCTCATGATCTCACGAAGCTCTGCAATGTCAAACGGTGCAAGCCTTGCACCACAGGAAATCAAAATACTCTTTGCTGTTTTTCCTGCCGCCAGTTTATATTTCTTATACTGACGTACTGCAAAATGCTCCGGTTCTTCCTTTTCCAGTTCCTCAAACAGCATATCTACTGCATTTTTTAAATGTCTCATCATCTTCCCTTGTTTCCGAAGCGTTGATAAACTCAAGCAGGGTCGCAAAGTTCTGTTCTTCTTCCGGTGCTTCATACCAGATATAGCCGATCAGGGCACAGTACAGAAGCCTCTCTGCTTTCGTCCAGAAATCCTCACTGGACTTCTCGCCTTCCCCTTTCGTGTTCACCATAATCGTATTTACCAGTTTCAAAATATCCTTTTCTGAATGGATATAGTGGAAGGGGTTATAGTGCATACTCTTGGAAAAAATTAATCGTATTCAATACTTTCACTTTATATCCATGCCGTACCAGCATCTTTCCGCACTCAATGATGATCGTCCCTTTCGGGTCCGTGACCACATAACTGATGTATTTTCCCATCTGCATCAAGTTGGGTTTTACATAAAAACGTGTCTTTCCTGAGCCAGATCCGCCAATCACAATCACGTTCTTGTTCCTCGCAAATTTCGGATTCTTTGGTCTGCCATTCATGGTCAGCCGTTCCGTCATGGTCAGCAGGATATTGTTCTCAAATACCGGGTCGATAAAGGGTGCAATGTCTTTTGCCGTCCCCCATCTTGCCGAACCATACTCCACTCCCTGCCGGAACTTTTTGGCATTTTTCCCTTTCATATAGACCAAGAGCTTCACCGCCACGGCTCCTGTAATCCCAACCAGCAATTCATTTTTATGCATACTTGGAAGAATCCTGCTGAATGCCATCTGGAAATTTAAGACCAGTACCATCAGTCTTTCTATCATGGAATCACCCACACAGTATTGATATAACCATGCCAGCTTATTTCCCACATAAAAGATCACGATATACGGAAGATTCATCAGAACAATCCGAAGCAGCTTATGTACATCCACCGGCGGTAACCTCTCCAGGTATCCTTTTCCTACACCAAGCAATTTCTGTAATCTGCTCATAATGACGGCTCCTTCTCCTTTCCTTTTGTTTTCTCCAGTTCTCTGTGCTTTGCAAGCGATTTGGTGATTGCCTGCTGTAACTTCTTCCTCACAGATGGTTTTTTGTCCTTATTCAACGTCTGTCCTGTATATTCCTTAAAAGCGGCAGTCATCACATCGGCATCTCTTGCCTTAAAGAACACATAATATCTTGGCGGGTCAGCAGTCACATCTTTTTTCAGACTGAAATCAATGCTGTACTTTTTTGCTACCCGTTCAAAAGACTTGATGTTTCCATCTGTGATCTCAATGTTGGACAGCTGTACATTCTGCTTCATCAGCTTATCAAGACTCTGTTTTCCCTTATAGGTCTTATCCTCCTTTTCCTTCTGGGGCTGTTTCTGTCCCTGCTGTTTTTTCTCCTGCTCCATCTTTGCAAGAGCCTTTACCATGGCAGCTTTCAGCAAGTTGGCAGTGACCTTGCCGCAGCGGATACAAAGTGAGACTGTTTTCTCATTCACTTCATCCTGCAATCACACCACGCCCTTTCTTCTTTCACTGCTGTCTTATCCTCATTTATCACATTGCTGCTCCTTTCCTCTCTTTTTCTGGCAGTTTCATATATTCTTTTTCTGATTCTGCCCCCACTTTGATACAGCACCAAAGGACAAATCCATATACCAGAAATACTGCAGCTGCAGCAACGATCAATACTGTTTTTGTCATCTTCTTTTCTCCCTAATTCTTTTGAAATTTTATAAAAGGGCATCTATGAATCCTGTGTCCATAAATGCCCTCATCCATTACTAAGAAATCTTATGATCTCTTATTTCTTCTTTTTGCGAAGAATCACTGTTCCACCAAGACCAGCCATTCCAGCCCCTGCAAGCAGAATCCAGAACAGAATCGGTGTATTATCTCCTGTCTTTGGTGAAGTCGATTTCTTTGTTTCTTCTGTGGTTTTGTCTCCGGTGTTGGTGTGGTTTCTGGTGTTTCCGTTGGTGTCTCTGTTGGAGTTTCCTCTGGTTTCGCCTCATCCTTCATCACAACCTTCTGGATTTCTCCAGTATCTTTGACCGTAAACTTCACATCTTCTGCAACCAGATAACCATCCGGTGCAGTTTCTTCACGGAGGATATATTCCCCGATTGGAAGCATCTCAATATAGTGTGGTTTTTTCTCAGATGTCCAGCTTTCTACGGTCTTTCCATCTTTATCAAGGATCGTCAGTTTCGCTCCTGGCAGCTCCTTACCGGAAATATCGGTCTTGGAAATCTGCACTTTTGTCACATCATCCTTCATTTCCACCTTCTGTACTTCACCGGTATCTTCCACCGTAAAAGTGATGCTCTCTGCTGTCACATAACCGTCCGCAGGAAGTGTTTCTGTCATGGTGTACTTCTTGCCAGCGGTCAGTTCTTTGATGATATGTGGTTCTTTACCAGAAGTCCATTCATCCACAGTGTTTCCACTCTCATCTGTAACTTTCAGTTTTGCTCCCTCAATCTCCTTTCCGTCTGTCAGGGATGTTTTGGTAAACTCTACGGTTGTCGGCTCATCTTCAAAAGTAAACACATAAGACAGTGTTTCCTTATCTGCCCCACCATATTCAAAAGTAAATTCCTGTACCTGGTCTGTTGTCGCAAATCCCGGTGCCGGAGAAGTTTCTTTCACATAGTAGGTATAGCCAAGTGGCAGATCTGCCGTAAAGGTCAGTTTTCCTTCCTTATCCGTAGCCTGCTCCTCAATAACCGTATCCGCTTTCAAGATCACATCGCCCTTTGCATTGACAATATTTTCTTTATTGCACAGGGCAAATACAGCCCCTTCCAGTACACGGTCGGAATCTTTTTCTTTCTTTAACACGTTTACTTCTGCTCTCTGGCGTTTGTTCTGCCAGTCAGCAGAATAAGTAACAACTGCGGTATTCTGGTCACGGTAAGTCAGATCCACTTCACGAGCTTCTCCATCCAGGACATATCCATTTGCTGTCTCTTTCTCTTTGACACAGTATTTGCCAAGAGGAAGGTCTGTCAGTTTCGCCACTCCTGTTTCATCCGTCGTGATCGTTGCTATCAGTGCATCCTTTTTGTAGTAATCTTCACTCTCACCATCCGCCGCTTTTATATCTTCTAAGGCATAAACCTCAAAAGTAACGTCTTTCAGGGAACCGGAAAGATATTCAAACAGATGCTTCATCCATCCGCCAATGGAATCCAGTGCAGATATTTTCTCCAGGAACTCACCTTTTTTATTGATGATAAGTGTTCCGGTTGGCACTGCATCTTTCATCTCTACCTTCTGGATTTCAGCAGTATCGTCCACAGTAAAGGAAACTTCTTCCGCCATCAGATAGCCATAAGGAGCCATTTCTTCACGAAGAGTATATGTCTCCCGGGCTGTGAGTCTTTCAATCAAGTGTTCCTCACCCTTTACAGACTTCCATGTATCTACCACATTTCCATCCTTATCAAGCACCGTAAGCGTTGCCCCGGAAAGTTCCACGCCTGTCGTAATATCGGACTTCGTAAAGGTTACTTTTGTCGGCTGGTTCTTAAATACAGATTCCAGCTCTACCATTTTCACATCCTGTCCCTGATATTTGGCAGTCACTTCCAAAGTCTCAAAAGAAGAGACATACCCTGCCGGAGCTGCAAGTTCTTTGATATAGTAAGTACTAAATGGAAGGTCAACGTCAAATACTGCCTTTCCATCTTCCCCACTGACTGCTTTTCCAAGTAAGGTATCTGCCTTCACAATCACTTCTTCATGTGCCAGAATATCTTCTTTTGCATAGATACCAAACTCTGCACCCGCCACAACCGTTTTTGTCTCTGCATCCTGTTTGACTACGGACACTTCCACTTTCTGGCGGTCATTCTCAAAGGTTGCTGTCTGCTCAATAACTGGTGTTTTCTGGTCTTTGTATTCAAATGTTACTGTCTGTGCTTCTTCATTTAACACAAAGCCCTCTGGTGCTGTCTTTTCAACAATCTTATAGGTTCCAAGTGGAAGGTCAGCGATCTGTGCCTTTCCATCCTTATCCGTGGTAACAGTTCCTACCAGTTCCCCAGAAGCATACTCCAGGATACGGTTTCCATTATCATCTTTCTGGAAATCTGCTGTATAAATATCTTCGGCAGCATATACCTCAAAGACTGCTCCCTCCAGAGTTTCTTTCTGATAAGTAAAGTCATCTTTATAACCATTTAAGACCTCACCCTGTTTTACGATGTTCAGTTCTCCCTTAACCGGATGATTCTCGTATGCGATCTCAATGATCACATCGCCGGAAGTTCCGTCCATCTGATATGCTGTATTGGAATCTACATCTACCTCATAGTAATTCTCATTGAGCGTATATCCATAAGGTGCGTTCACTTCCTCAATACGGTAATGTCCAATCTTCAGATTCTGTGGAAGGATTAAGTATCCCTGCTCATCTGTAAAATAAGATTTGTGTTTTACCGTCGTCGGATACGTTGTTACCTGCTCCACATACTTTTCTGTATCCAGGTTAAAAATCTTAAACTCCGTATTTTTCTGAAGGACTGCTTTCTTTGTCTCATCGTCCTGTTTGATAATCTTCAGCTTCGCTTCAAACTCTTTGTCAAGCAGCACCCTCCATACCTGCGGTGTAGTCGGATGATTCTCTGTAATCTGTACGATGAAATCATTGACCGGAGTGTAATTATGTGGTGTGGTTGTTTCACGGACGATGTAAGTTCCATACGGAATCGCAATACTGCGGGCATACCCTTTCTCATCTGTAAAGATCTCTGTTGCACCATTTTCCCCGATCACTACCGGCTTGGCAGAACCAAAGTCATAGCTGCCATCTTCTTTTACTGTCAGGGAAGATACCAGATAAGCGGTAAATCCTGCACCTTTCAGTAAATCGGCATCTGTCTTTCCGTTGTTCGCTGCCTTGATGATTTCAAATGGCTGCTTCATTACCTGTTCCAGAGACAGACAGTCACGTTTTACTTCCGCTACAAAATCACCCTCATAGTTGCAGACCAGATCATGTTCTTCTTCATCTGCCAGGTAACCCGTTGGAGGAGTAATCTCTTTTACATAGTAATTGCCAAGATATAATCCATCTACAGAAGCCTGTCCATTCTTATCTGTTGTAAGAGTGGCAACCTGCTCACCCGCTTCGTAGATCACACCAGTTGCTCCATCCGGATGGACAATATCCTCACGGGCATATAGTCCATAGACTGCCTTTTCTAAAGTAGCATCTCCCTGTGGAACAGCCTTCTTTGTTTCTTTGTCCTGCTTCTGTAAGGAAATCTTTGCTGTCACACGCTCGTTTTTGAAGGTATGCTTAAATGTCAGTTTCGCTTCCTTATCGTTTGTATAAGAAAAAGTAAACGTATAGATATCATCCGCATTTCTCAGATAGCCTTCCGGAGCCTGTACTTCCTTTACATCATAGGAAAATCCCAGCGGCAGATCTGCGGTAAACTTCGCCGTTCCATCATTTCCAGTTGTCACTTTCTCAATCAGAGTGCCTTTCTTTACAACAACCGTTCCATCTGCATTTTTTAATGTCACTGGCTGCATAAAGTCCAAAAATTCCTCCATCCAGAGGATTTTCTGTATCCTTATCCTGCTTTGTCACAACTACTTCTGCTTTCTGTCTGTCATTCGTAAAAGTTGTCTCAGAAAAAACAACATCTACATTCTGTCCTGCATAAGAAAGAGTGACTGACTTTTCTTCCCCGGCATTATAAAATCCGGTCGGAGCCTGTTTTTCTTTGATGATATATGTACCAAGATGCAGGTTTTTCAGAATGACTGCCCCATTCGAGTCTGTTGTCAGATTCTCTTTGACCAGATCACCCTTGCTGTAAACCTTGGCACCATAAGCAGTTTTAATATCTGCTCCGGCATACACATCATAAATCGCACCTTTCTGTCTGCGTTTCTCATACTTAAATGTTGTTCCATTCTCGGTGACATCTGCACCTGTCAGAACCTGACCTTCTTTATAAACAGTCAGCTGTCCCATCTGTTCTTCATCCGGAACAGTCACAGTCGTTGTTTTGCTGACTTCCAGTTTTACATTGTAGGCAGTTGCATTGATACGGTATCCTGTCGGAGCTGTAATCTCTTTCAGATATACAGTGTCCTGTGTCTTAATGATCTGTACGGACGATTCCCCGTTCGCATCGGTTGCCGGTAACTTTGTGATCAGCTTTGTACAGTTTGCATCACTGTATAAACCAAACACTGCACCAGACAGCTTTGCGTCTGCTTTTGCATCTTTTTTAATCACCTTCACACTTGCGTGCTGCACCCAGGTTACTTTGAAGTCCACATATTTCTCATCATCAACACCTTCACCAAATACCAGGGCCAGGTCCTGTGAACCAGATCCGGTACTGATCTTATATGCAGAATAATCTTTTGTTACACTGCCTTTCATCGTTGCCGACCAGCTTCCTGCGACATCCTGTACCTGTGTAAGAGGTGCAGATAAGTAAAACTTGGTTCCACCACTGATTTCCACTGCTTCACCAGCTTTGCTTGTCTTTCCGGTTGTCACGTTGTGAAGTTTCACACCACTTGGAAGTTTCATTGTGATACTCTGCAGTTCATCTGCTTTAAAAATGATTTCCTTTGTTCTCTGGCTGTTGCCATCTACATAGGCTGTCACATCTGCATCAGAAAAACTCATATCTACATCTGGAATCTCCGGCTGTGAAATACAGTAATTATACAGTTTCATTGCAAGTGTCTTTGCTGTACCGCTTGCACCGGAAAAGGCAGAATCTCCACCATTAGCATAAGATGCTGCCAGATGTACCAGAATAAATCTGGCACCTGCACTTAGGTTTCCATATCCATTTTCCTCTGTGAAAAATCCTTCATCACCGGAAGCCTTTGTGCCATAGTAACAAACCTTTGCCAGCTTCTTACCATCACTGAGCTTTGTAATATCATAAGTACCACTTCCCGGACTGGATTTAGAAGGCTCCACGCAATATGCTGTTGCAGAAACATTACCAAACTGAACCGTATATTTGTAAGTCAGATAACTTCCATACCCGTAATCCGAATACTGATAACAGGTTCCTCTTGTTACTGTAACTTTCTTGGTACTCTGTGTTGCAATGTCTGTTGCCATGAAAGTAACCGCTTCTCCTTCTTCCATAGAATAAAGGTCGATACCGTTCTCCGCTGCCTGATCCATTACTTCTGAAACAGCCAGACCGGATTCTTCATCTGTCGTCACTTCCTGCTCATCTGTAAGATCAGTTACAATTTCTTTTGACCCGTCCGAATCAGCATCTTCATCCGCATTACCGGAATCTTCTGTTTCACCGGCATTTCCTTCACCAGCTGTATTTTCAGAAGAACTCTTTGTCTGTGCTTCTGTTTCCGGCTCTTTTACCGTAATGTTTCTGCTTACTCTGTAAGCTGGGTGACCGCTGACTGGTTCTACTGCATAGACAGCTTTGTAGGTATCCGGTGTATGTGCATCAAAATCTGTACCGGCTTCACTCTTTGCTTCATGGAATAAAACTTTCACCTTTTTTTCATTCACGCCCTCTATACCGGACAGATCGACTTCCACTTCAAATTCTTCTCCATAGGGAATCTCAATATCCTTTGCTTTCACAATTTCATCTTCATCAAGAGTATCCTGCACATACTGCAGTTCCGGATATTGCTGTTCAAATGAAGTTGTCTCCGGTTCTAATTCAGAAGCAGAAACCGTGACTGGTTGAACGATAACAGACGCCAAAGTTGCAACTGCCATAAATCCCGACAAGAATCTTTTAAATCGCATTTTCATTTTGACTGAGTCCTCTCTTTCTTCGATAATTTACTCCACTTTCGTTCAGGCTTACACCTGCATGAATCAATCATATAAACCACCTCCCTTGTGTCTTGGATTGACTTTTAAATAAAAACAGGATTGAGCTATTAAGCCGCAAGAGGTAATTCGTAATCATTCCTGCCAAGGGTGCCTCTCATCCATTGCCCTTCACGTTGCCACCGAATACCCGCCGCCAGATGCGTAGCTGGGAAATTCAGGTATCCTCTTGCTGCTGATATGAAATTGTCAAGGTTCACTTTAGGAGGGAATTTATTGTTTTGAATTAAAAATAGACATTTGCCCCTTCACTAACCGCATGTGTGAAAGGGCAAAAATTAACCTGTTTGAAATTTTTTTAGAAAATTTTTTGAAACAGCAAAAACTTACAAAGTTTCCAGCCTGTCTTTTTAGTTTCTGCAATACTTTGTTTTTCCTGTTTCTGATTGTCTTTGTACAACACCCGAAATACTGTGCTGTTTTTTTTAACTGTGTACTCTTCAAAAAATAATAGTCTTATCAATTCCATTTCTTCTTCAGACAAATATTTCAGTGCTTCCTGCAGCTCTTGTATTTCTGACACCCTGATGACTATTTCTTCTGGTGATAATATATGCAAATAACTGTTGTAACTCGTTTCTCCTACTTTTTCTATTCCGCATACACCATTTTTCTGCATTTTTTCAAGCTGGTATCTTTCTTTTCTTCTTGACTGGTACCATGCCAGATATACGTCTCTGGTAACTTCTACGAGAGTTTCATTTACACGCAGCACATACCGTTGTCTTTCCTTTGGTTTTTTACCACGCATCTTTTATTCTCCCTTCTGAAGCACTCCGATCAGTCTGCCTGCATTTCTTCTCATTTTCTGCTTTGCCTGTGAAATACATTTTGATACTGCCGGTTCTGTAATTCCAAACACCCGTGACACTTCTCTTTGTGTCCGTTGCTGAAAATAAATTTGATGGATCACCTGTCTCTGCCGGTCAGTCAGCAGATCCATGAATTCTCCAATAACTTCTTCTATAATCAGTTTTTCAAGTACATTCTGCCTTTTGTCCACCAATTCACACCAGCCTTCTGAAATATGGCTATATGAAATGCAATTATTATGTTCTCGTACCTCCCTGTTCCTGCACAGCCGATCTTCACCTTCTAATATCAACCGCACATACCAGGGCTGATTATCAAAAAAATCTTCCTTAACAACTATTATTTTTCTTCCTGCTTCATATACATAATCTCGACAGGTAAATAAAGAAAAAACCGTTCCATAATCACCTGCACAATAGAAAACATAATCCTGTCTGATACGCAATAATTTCCGCACCATCTATCAGTCTATGCTTTACAACTGCCACATCGTTTTCTCTTAAATACCTGGCGGATGGAACCTTTCTTCTTTCTTCCCTGTTACCTACAACCTGTTTCAATTCCTGCAATGTCAGCATGATTACCACCCTTCTGCCTGCTGGCAACAGGTGCCCATCAGCAGAAAGGATAGGATTATTACTGATCTACTGGCAAAAGGGCAGTAAAAAACAGCTTCCGGCACACCCGTTTTTTTTAACGAGAGCCTGAAACTTCCTTACTGCCCTTTCTGCTAATTTACAGCAGCCTCTATTTTATTTTCCGTCTGATGTCCCGGCCAGACTTCTTTGCATTTCTTTCTGTTTTTATGTTCTTTTCATTTTCCATCAAAACAGAATAGTCTCCCATTGCATCATAGGGACACTGTTTCCGATAGATTAA
>ENA-OQJT01000063-OQJT01000063.1-human-gut-metagenome-genome-assembly--contig:-NODE-63-length-23686-cov-1.042107_pt1 | contig 23686 bp, 27 predicted proteins | sample MGYA00242612_ERZ504779 | MGnify/ENA primary metagenome ERZ504779 (study PRJEB26092, sample SAMD00036366) | human gut metagenome | host: Homo sapiens | study: EMG produced TPA metagenomics assembly of...
AGAAAAAGGAGCGATTGCGATGAAAAATACATGATTGGTCTTTTTTTTTTCTGTTTATTTTTTTCTGATTACCGGATGTTTTTTTTGATTGCAGGTTATCAGGTTAGTTACAACAATCTACTGAAAAAGGAAAAAGCTATAGAACTGACTAAAAAATGAAAAAAATGATTCCATTCAAACCAGACGCAGTTCAGCCAAAGGAGAGTCTGTTTCAGATGATGCATATTATCTGAAAGAGCTGCATGGATATGTTGCTGTCTATCTGCAAGATGGGACAACCCTTTACGAAACAACCAGCCTATCCGTAAATAATCTGCCGGATGAAGTACAACAGGATCTGAAAAAATGGAATCTATCTTAAGTCAGCTGAAGAACTGTATGGTTTTCTTGAGAATTATTCCAGTTAAAAAGTGGACGAAGTGCACAGAATCGTGTATAATACAGAGTCAGCGGAAAAAATATCGGTTACTGTTCACTCCCGTGATCAGCGAGTGATTGACACGGGAGGTAGAACAGTAAAGAATAATCGCAACATTAAACGGAACAAGAAAAAGGAGAGATATAGACAATGGAACAAAAGAAGATTGATCGTATCAATGAATTATATAAAAAATCAAAAGCGGAAGGACTCACTCCGGAAGAAGCGAAAGAACAGAAGATTCTTCGTAAAGAATATATGGAACTTATCCGAGTGAACTTAAGAAGCCAGCTGAACAATATTGACATGGAACAAAAAGATGGAAGTATTGTTAATCTTGGTGAGAAGTATGGCGAAAAAATATATGAACAAGAAAGGAAACTAGGATCATGTTACAGAATTTACCACAGGATCCTGTTATCCTTCTGAGCGTCATAAATACAAAGCTCAGAGATTTTATCCATCACTGGATCAGTTATGTAAAGAGATGGAAGTGAATAAAAAAGAACTTATAGATAAATTAAGATCTGATTGACTATGCTTATGATGCATCCTGCAATCAGTTTGTATAAAGGAAATGAAGAATGAAAGAAATAATTGAAAATGTAAACTGGTGGAAAATGCACCGTTGGAAGAACCTGCCCGTCAGTATTATTTTATGGAAAAAGCAAAAGAATACGTTGCTGAAATGTCTGAGAAACTGGGGCGTCCATTAACTGCGTGTGTGACGACATTTGGTTGTCAGATGAATTCGAGGGACTCTGAAAAACTGCTTGGTATTTTAGAGAAGGTTGGGTATGCAGAAGAAACGGATGAAGAGAAAGCGGATTTTGTAATCTACAATACCTGTACTGTTCGTGAAAACGCAAACCTTCGTGTTTATGGACGTCTTGGACAACTTGGTTCCATTAAGAAAAAGAATCCACATAAGATGATCGCACTTTGCGGATGCATGATGCAGGAACCGGAAGTTGTTGAGAAATTAAAAAAGAGCTACCGCTTTGTTGACCTTATTTTCGGCACACACAACATTTACAAATTTGCAGAACTTTTAACATCTGCAATACAGTCTGACAGAACAGTCATTGATATCTGGAAAGATACAGACAAGATTGTAGAAGATCTTCCGGTTGAAAGAAAATATCCTTTCAAGTCTGGTGTAAATATCATGTTCGGATGTAACAACTTCTGTAGTTACTGTATTGTACCTTATGTACGTGGACGTGAAAGAAGCCGTGAACCGAAGGCAATCATCCGTGAGATCGAACGTCTTGTTGCAGATGGTGTTGTAGAAGTCATGCTGCTTGGACAGAATGTCAATTCTTATGGAAAGAACCTTGAAGAACCGATGACATTTGCACAGCTTCTTCAGGAGATTGAAAAAATTGAAGGACTTGAAAGAATCCGTTTCATGACTTCACATCCGAAGGATCTGTCAGATGAATTGATTGAAGTGATGAGTAAATCAAAAAAAAATCTGTAAACATCTGCATCTTCCGGTTCAGTCCGGAAGCAGTCGGATCCTGAAACTTATGAACCGTCATTATAACAAAGAACAGTATCTTGCACTTGCTGAAAAGATCCGCAAAGCAGTTCCGGATATATCACTTACTACAGATATTATTGTCGGTTTCCCGGGTGAGACAGAAGAGGACTTCCAGGAGACCCTTGATGTTGTAAGAAAAGTCCGTTACGACAGCGCGTTTACTTTTATTTATTCAAAACGTACCGGAACACCTGCTGCAGTAATGGAAGATCAGGTTCCGGAAGACGTTGTAAAGGATCGTTTCAATCGTCTTTTACATGAGGTTCAGACAATTTCCGCAGAACAGTGTGCAATTCATGAAGGAACCGTGCAGACAGTTCTCGTAGAGTGTGTCAACGAACATGATAAGCATCTGATGACAGGTCGCATGAGCAATAATCTGCTCGTTCATTTCCCGGGGGATGAAAGCCTGATCGGTCAGCTGGTTGACGTTCACCTTGACGAATGTAAAGGATTTTACTATATGGGAAGGATAGAGAGTAACTAAATATGGGGATTGTTGTAATTGGGGCAGTTTTTATCGATATCAAAGGATATTCGATCTCACCGTATATTCCTGCCGGAAGAAATGTAAACAAGAAGGAGTTCCATTCGAAGAAAGAGTTCTTATGAATTATGATCATCCGGATTCTCTGGAAACAGATCTTCTGGTAGAACATTTAAAAGAATTAAAAGCCGGAAGAGCAATTGATTGTCCGGTATATGACTATAGTCTTCATAATCGTTCTGATGAAGTGATTCGAATCGAACCAAAACCTGTAATTCTCGTAGAAGGAATTCTTCTTTTAGCCGATGAACGGATTCGTGATCTTCTGGATATCAAAATCTACGTAGAGGCTGACGCAGATGAACGAATTCTCCGCAGAATATCCCGAGATGTGGAAGAGCGCGGAAGAGATCTTAACGGTATCATTAAACAATACCTGACAACTGTAAAACCAATGCATTATCTGTATGTAGAACCAACACGTTCCAAGGCAGACATCGTGATCAACAGTGGAAAGAATGATGTCGCATTTGATCTGTTTGTATCAAAGATTGAACAACTGTTGGATGAAATGAATCAATAATTAAGTAAGAAAAAATGCAATGAGTATGAAACTAAAAATCATACACATGTATTTTTTTCGTTTATTTATCATATAACAAGTGAAAAGCAAACTTGTTCATGTTATAATTGATTCAAAGAAAAATGGTAAAAATACTTTGCCAAACTTGATAAAATAGCGAACAATGAGGCAGTACACTAGCAGGAGGGCAGAAAAATGTTTAAAACAAAATGTAAAAAAACAGTTTCAAAAATGATCCTATCATTCATACTGATTACGTTAACTCTATTGTCCGGCTGTCAAAAGAATACCACCCATTCTGCTATTGAATTTGGAACTATAGATGTGTCTGAAATTGATAAAATCGAACTTTCTGGCACAACAGGTGGGAAAGATGGAAATTTTTCCTATACACTGTCAGATCAGGAAAAGAAGGAGTTCGTCCATTTGCTGAATCAAGTTGAGCTTGGTGATGAAGTTGATAAAAATCAAGCATTATCAAGTGGAGCAGTTACTTACTATAAGCTTTATTTCCAAGGAAAAGACGTAGTTACACTCTGTCCGGGACATTATTTCGGTGTTGATGAAAAGTATTATGAGTTTGTTAATTTTGAGGAATTGTGGGATGAGTTTATCACTTTCAATAGTAAACAAGATACCTCTCAGCAAGACAAATGGGATTGTTCTGTTACTTGCGCAGAAACCTCTGAGACAAATAACTATGTAGTTACATATTCTGATAAAAAAGTATCCTCCCAAACTGGAATACTCACCTTTCAAAACAGCAATAATTTCAATATTATTGTTCATCTACAAATACCGGATGAAGAAGAAAGAACAGCAGAAATTCCAGCGGGCGGTGTTAGTTCCTTGTATCAGATATCCCAAAACAAGGCATGTACTGTAGGTGTATACGCTGATGTTCCTGAAAATGAAACGATAAAATTAATGGTCTATGATGGAGCTGTAGCAGATTTGAATTCAAGTCAGGAAAAAGAACAAGTATATTTTGATGCAACTGTTCTTGAAGTAAAGAAAAAATCAATTAAGGTAAAATGTTCAGAATCCTTTGATAGTGGTATTCCTGTTGATGAAGAATTCTCTGTAACAACGAATATAGTAGAAAGTGGTGAGCTCCCTGATTTGAATGCCGGTGACCATATTCGTATTGTATTTGATGGCATCATCAAGGAAAGTTATCCTCTGCAACTTGGAAATGTCTTTGCTATATATCTTCTAGATGAAAACGGAAACTTGTGAAGTCCGTAGTCTGAAAGGCTCCTGCAGGAGCCTTTCGTTTTTTTATGTCCCAAACCAATATATTTTATGGCCATAATATGAATGCGTGTTCGAAGTATGTTATACTGATACTGATTATGTGAGGCGAGGTGAATTCAACTTATGATAAAAATTGCAATCGTTGACGATGAAGAACAGACAAGAGAACAAATTCTCCGAACTCTAAAAGGAAAATATACAGGAACAACACGAAGTAGAGATTAAACTATATGCATCGGGCGAAAGTTTCTTTGAGGAAATTCAGAAGGGCGAAACAGCGGATATTTTATTTACAGACATTCAGATGCAACAGCTGGATGGAGTGGAACTGGGGAAATTGGTCCGAAGGATTTGCCCTGACATGTACATTGTCTTCATCACATCTTATGAAGAATATGCGGCAGAAAGTTATCGGATCGAAGCATATCAGTATATTTTGAAACAGGATCTAGAATTTCGTCTTCCCGGAGTTGCTGAACAGCTTATTGAAAAGCTGCAAAAACAAAAGAAAGAATTCTGTATTATAAAAGACGGTACAGAACAGGTGAAATTGCTTTATAAGGATATTCTTTATCTGTATAAATCCAAAGGTACTAAGTATGTAAATTATGTTACTACCCAAGGCGTTGTGAGAGAGCGAACTTCTTTGGAAAATGCACTGAAAATGTTAAATAGTAGACAATTTCTTCTGGTGGAACGTGGATACGCTGTTAATATAAAGCAGATTTGCAGAGTAAGCGGTGACACTATCTATCTCGAAAAAGGATATGAAGTACCGGTAAGTAAGGCAAGACTTGCAGAAGTAAAGCGAGAAATCAATCTCTACTGGAGGAATTCGTAACGATGGATACACTTGGAATATGGATTGGACTGAATTTTCTTGAAACCTTCCTTTTCTATTATCTGTTATTCGGAACAGTTATAGACAGAAAGACTCTGAAAACGAAAGATAAATGGATTCTCTATTTTGTTTTAATCGTCACTTCAACAATTATTTCTGTATGGGTCAAAAGATCTGTGTTTAGTGCTTATGGATACCTGTTGACGATTTTTATTTTGGTTTTAGGAAGTTTCCTTGCCTATCGAAAGAAATTGATTCTTCTTACAGGGATCGCATCTATGTATGAAGCAGCAATGACATTATTTTTTATATATCATTTACTACCTTCTCGCATTTATTTACGGGAATCAGGCAGAAAACCCTCAGATTCTATTTTTCCGTTACCATGAAAATGAAGTATCTTGTGTGATACGAAGCCTGTTATTAATTATTTTCTTTTTTATCATTTTCAAAATAAAGAAGCTGGAAGAAGAAAAAAAGACATAGAAGCCTTTCAATGGGTATTTGTTTTATGTGGCGTACTGTTGTCAGCACTCGTTCTGGAGTATCAAAAACTTTTAAAATACGGGCTTCTGTACTCTGCAGCCGGAATTCCGGTGATTCAGGATGTCTTAAAAGGAAGTCTCATCAGTTTTCTTACTATGATCGTGCTTGTCAGCGTCATGACATTTCTTATATGGAAAAACAGAAACATAACGGGACAAAATACATTTCTTCTGATGAAAGAAGAGATGGAGAAACAGAAATATGAGGAAATAAGAGCTTCCATCGAGCAGAACAAAGAACTTGTTCATGATACAAAGAATCATTATCTTGTGATCAGTGAATATGTAAAAAATCAGGAATATGAAAAGCTGGAAAATTATGTAGATGAAATCAGAAGAAATTTCGTAAAAATCAATCCACAGATTTATACAGGAAATCATGTAGTGGATCTGATTCTTGGGCAAAAGCGAATCCTGGCAGTACAAAAAGGGATTGATTTCCAATTGGATGTAACACCACTATCCAGTCTGACGATGGAAGAAAGAGAGATCTGTTCACTATTTGGGAATCTGCTAGACAATGCCCTGGAAGCCTGTGAGAAAGTGACTGATAAAGAACGTAAGAAAATCAGTATAAAGATTGAGCAGCATATGCAAATGTTGTTTCTTGAAATTAAGAATGGAACTGATAAGCTTCCTGCCAAATCAGGACATACTTTTCTGACTTCGAAGCAGGATAAATCTCTTCATGGATATGGCTTGAAAAGTGTGGAACGGATTGTTACACGATATGATGGAGATCTGGCCTATGAAATGGAAGATGGAATGTTTGTTGTTTCAATAACATTTTTTGATTTATAAATACTCATGTCCAGTAATCCAGTACTTGAAGGCCATCCGCTTGCAGTACTTTCACCACAAGATTAAACTGAATATAAGAAAAAAACCTGTTCCAAATTTTCAGGATACGAAATTCGTATCACACAAACAGGAATGGAAATGGAGGAATGATGCCATGACAATTAAGAAAAAGAGAACTAAAATCATTTTACCATCGATTCTGACAGTCAGTCTTACTTGTGGTCTGTTACTTACGGGATGTCAGAAGACACCTGACCAGAGTGCAGTTGTCAGTAAGGCCGGAGGATTAAGCGAGGATGTAATTGCAGAACCATTGAAAGATGGAGAGACACAGACACTGGATCTGCCGGAACACTGGGACACAACAGTAACATGGAGTAATGACCGCGGAGTTTTTCACGCAGATCAGAAATTAGAATCTGTTACGACAGGAAATCTTCCGGTGATTGAAGTCAGTCAGAAAAAACTGGAGCTTGAACAATTAAACGGACTTATTTCCTATTTTGCAGGCGGAGAGATTTTGTATCAGACGCAGGAACTTACCAGAGAATACTATCAGAACCTCTTAGATAGGATTAAGAACAGGGAAGGATTCTATGCTGACAACAGTGTGGAGTATGATTTAACAGGGCTTGAAAAGTTAGTGGAAGAAGTTCTTCCTCTTGCGCCAGAGCAGACACCATTGCAGGAAATTGGACAGATTGAATACACATCAAAAAAGACAGATCCGGCGTATGAAGCAAAAAGAAAATCACTGGAAGCTTACGGATATGATATTCTTCCGGATACCACAAAGCAGGATGGAATGGAGATTCATTTTCAGGCAACGGTTGGTGCAGATGCAAAGGGTACGATCAATGCAGAAACTTACGATCCGGAAGCAGGAAATTATAGTATCTTCTCCTGGTCAGAAGGAAATGGGATCGAACTGGCAACTATTGAAAACTATCTGGCAATAGAGAATCGCACAGACGAATATGGAGTTCCTGCAGGAAGCGTAAAAGAATCTTTTATGGAGAAACTACAAACACTGAAAGACCAGATGAAAGAAACCACTCTCTTAGAAGAGACAGCAGAAGATGAAGCTGAAAAAATTCTGAAAGATCTGAACCTCGAAAATATGCAGTTGTTGTCATCAGACAAAATCCTCTGGTATGCACAGTCTGATTATCCGGAAGCCACTATATTAGAACAACAGGAAGCATTATGGAATGCTGATCCAAATCTTGGAAAAACAGGTTATCGTCTTACTTACGTTCCTTCTGTTTCCGGATTAAAAATAAATCAGGATAAAACCGGAGGATATTCAGATGATAGTGGATTTGCATATGCACCTTCCATGCCGGTAGAGCAGATTTATATTGTAGTGACAGAAGATGGAATCCGTTCCTTCAAATGGAAGGGTATGAGTCAGGAAGAAAAGATAGTTACAGAAAATGTAAAACTCCTTGCATTTGATGAAATAGAAAACCGCCTGATCGATCAGGTGAAATATCTTTACCCTTCCAGTCAGCCTTGCAGAGAGCAAGACGATATTTGGTTATGATGTTGCAACTGTCGAACTGGGATATACTTATATACCGGCATATAAGAATCCACAAAATGCCTGGCTGGTTCCGGCATGGTTTTTCACTATAAGCGAGAGTCAAGATGCAACTGCCGAACTTGGAACAGCCGGAAGAAAAAATAGAAGGATATCAGACCGACTACATTGTATTAAATGCAACAGACGGTGGAAGAATAGGTTCTTATTGGAGATGATAGAATATGAAACGAAGACATCTTTTCAGAACAGAATTGAAATATGACTTTGGAAACCGAAGATTTTATATCTCTGTACTGGCGTTGTGTGCGGTTCTTTTGATTGTTGCACTTCCTTATCGAAATCATCTGATCGCTTTCGGTGGATCAACAGAAGGGAAAGCCTGGTTATGCATCTTCACCTATGCAATCACTTCAGAAAAAGCCTTGCTTTTCTTTCCACTGTTGGTTCCTCTGGCAACAGCCGCAGATATACAGGAAGAATTACACAGCCGCTATGCATGGTTTCTTATTAACAGAATAGGAAAAAGAAATTATATTTGGATGAAAAGTTTTGGAGTCGCATTCACAGGTGGTGCCATTTCCGTTTCAGCGGCAGGAATTGCATTGGTTGTTTTTATAGTTATCTGTAGAAATATCCCGACTCTGAATACTTTGCAAAATATATCAGAGGTAATAAGTATCACAGGAATTGGATTTATCCGACTTTTTCTAAATGGAGCATTGTGGTCTTTATGCGGTTCACTGACAGCAGTTTTAGACTAAAAATAAGTATCTGAGCTGTGCTGTTCCATTTATTTTATATTATGTACTAACAGTGTTTCAAGAACGATATTACCGCAATTATTTTTTCCTAAGTCCAAAGCAGTGGGCAAGCCCGGCATATTATGGAAACGGATTCTGTCTTTTGGCTCTGCTTCTGATCAGCAGTCTTCTGGCACTGGCTTTGCGTAAATGCGTGGTAAGGAGAGTGGTGGCATGAAAAAAACGCAATTTAAAACGGACATTCATCAAATCTTTCTTCTAACAAAAAGAAATTTCTCTGACTGGGACAAAAATCCGAGAATCTGGATGACTTTTGCATTAGGATTTGTACTTTGTCTGATGTTGACAAATCAGATTTTAGAGCAGGCACAGACATTCCAGACACCGGTGCAAATGTTCGAGCCACTGATCTGGACCTTCGGTGATGCGCAGTCTGTGATGCTTTCATCCCTTTTACTGCTGTTATTATTTGCAGATATGCCTTTTGTAAATCAGATGACGCCCTATTGGCTGATCCGGACAAAGCGAAGCGTATGGATGGCAAGTCAGATCCTATATGTGATCCTGTCTACTTGCCTTTATACAGTCTTCCTCTGCCTGACAGAACTTCTAATTGCAAGTCCTTGGGCTTACGTTGGAAATGTATGGAGCCAGACTGCTGCAAGCATTGGATATGGAAGTAATAATCATCTTACGGTTCCTGTATCAATAAAGACAATGGAAATGACAACACCATATAAATGTGCAATCTGTGTTGTATTTCTTATGCTTTTCTATTCGTTATTTATTACTTCCGTCATGCTTGTATTAAATCTACAGAAGGGAAGAGCCGGAGGCGTTGTTGGCGCACTCTTGATAAATCTTTATGGAATTCTTCTGACTCCGGATATTTTTCAAAAAGTTTTTCATCTGGGTGGAGGGCTTTCCTATCGGGCAAATATTCTTTGCGGATGGTTATCACCCTTAAATCACGCAACATTTCCAATGCATAATTTCGGATATGATTATTTGCCACAAATAAAAATAAGCATCCTGTTATTCCTTGCAGTGATATGTATTTTGCTTTTCATCTCGAGAAAATGTATCAAACGATATAATTTTACATTTTCTCAGGTTGATGAATCCTGACGGAATAAGAAAGGGGAAAATTATGAAAGCTGCTGTGAAAGTTAAAAATCTAACAAAATCTTTTGGCAAAGAAAAAGTATTAAAAGGAATCAGTCATACCTTTGAGGCAGGAAAAATCCACGGAATCATGGGATTTAATGGCTCCGGTAAAACTGTAATGTTCAAATGCATCTGCGGTTTTCTTCAACCTGACAGAGGGAGCGTATATGTCTATGGAAAAAGAATTGGAAAAGATATTGATTTTCCGGAAATACCGGAATGATTATCGAGAGTCCGGGATTTCTTCCATATATCAGTGGATATGAAAACTTTAAAACGCCTTGCACAACTTAATCGAAAATAGGAGATACTGAGATCCGGGATGCAATCGCAAGAGTTGGTCTTGATCCGTTTTCTAAAAAGAAAGTAGGTCAATATTCACTTGGGATGAGAGAACGCCTTGGAATTGCACAGGCGATCATGGAGCGACCAAAATTATTAATTTTAGACGAACCATTCAATGGATTGGATAAAAGAGGCGCACAGGATGTCTGCGAACTCTTTGTTGAATTGAAAGAAAAAGGAACAACTATCCTGTTAGCTGCACACAATGTGATGGAAATGGAATGGTTGTGTGATACAGTGTGCGAGATGGATGCCGGACAGTTAGAAGTTGTTTATGAAAAATGAAATAATAATTTTTTCAAATTAAAAGAAGAGAGCGAACCCAAGAATATTAAACGAATATTCTTCAGTTCGCTCTCTTCGCACATTGCGATATAGGTACTCCGACAAAATGATACATTTCTACGTTCTCAACATCAGCTTGAAATTCATGTTAAAATTTGTTAGAATGATTTGCGAACTTACATTCTAAAGAGTTTTTAGAAAACCTTTGAAAACTAAGGAGAAATTGATGGAAAATATTGACATAGATAAGCTGACACCGATGATGAAAATTTATTGCGAGACGAAAGAGCAGTACAAGGATTGTATCTTATTCTACCGCCTCGGCGATTTCTACGAAATGTTCTTTGACGATGCCTTGACTGCATCCCGAGAGCTTGAGATCACACTGACCGGGAAAAGCTGTGGTCTGGATGAACGTGCCCCGATGTGCGGAATCCCATACCATGCCGTAGAAGGTTACTTGAACCGTCTTGTTGCGAAGGGATACAAAGTCGCAATCTGTGAACAGGTAGAAGACCAAAGACTGCGAAGGGGATCGTAAAACGTGAGGTTGTAAGAATTGTTACACCCGGAACGAATCTGGATACACAGGCATTAGATGAAACGAAGAATAATTACATCATGTGTATCGTCTATATTGCAGACCGCTATGGAGTTGCAATCGCAGATATTTCTACCGGAGATTATTTTGTCACAGAACTTCCGGACAGCAGCCGTCTGATGGATGAGATTTATAAATTCAGTCCGTCTGAGATCATCTGCAACGAAGCGTTCTATATGAGCGGTATGGATCTGGATGCGATGAGAGACAAGCTTGGAATCACGATTTATTCTCTCGATTCCTGGTATTTTGATGATGCTGTCTGCAAAGATAAGCTGCTTGAGCATTTCAAAGTAAAGAATTTTGCAGGGCTTGGACTTGCTGATTATGACTGTGGAATCATCAGTGCCGGAGCACTTCTGATCTATTTATTTGAGACACAGAAAAATTCACTTTCCAACCTGACACATATTACACCATATATCACAGGAAAATATATGCTGATTGACAGTTCTACACGTCGAAATCTGGAGCTGTGCGAAACTTTACGTGAAAAGCAGAAGCGTGGTTCCCTTCTCTGGGTTCTTGACAAAACACGTACTGCAATGGGCGCACGTACGCTTCGCAAAAATGTAGAACAGCCTTTGATCGATAAATCCGAGATCAACCGCAGACTGGATGCAGTAGAAGAACTGAAAAATCAGGCCATTGCCCGTGAAGAGATCCGGGAATATTTATCTCCGGTCTATGATCTGGAGCGTCTGATCACGAAGATCACTTACGGTTCTGCAAATCCGCGAGACCTCACCGCATTCAAAGGTTCTCTGGAGATGCTGCCACCGATCCGCTATATTTTACAGGATCTGCAGGCACCGCTTTTAAAAGAGATTTATGAAGATCTGGATGCATTAGAAGATCTCTGCGAGCTCGTCACGAAAGCCATTCGTGAGGATCCGCCGCTTGCCATGAAAGAGGGAAATATTATCCGCGACGGTTATAACGAAGAAGTTGATAAGCTTCGCCGGGCGAAATCGGACGGAAAAGACTGGCTTGCAAAACTTGAGAATGATGAGCGAGAAAAAAACAGGTATTAAAAATCTAAAAATAAAATATAACAAAGTATTTGGTTATTATCTGGAAGTGACAAATTCTTATAAAGATCTTGTCCCGGATTATTATACAAGAAAACAGACCCTTGCGAATGCTGAGCGTTATATCACACCGGAGCTTAAAGAACTTGAAGACATGATCCTTGGTGCAGAAGATAAGCTGTATGCACTGGAATATGAACTTTACAGCGAAGTCCGTGAAACGATTGCCGGACAGGTGGAGAGAATCCAGCAAACTGCCAAAGCAGTTGCCGCACTGGATGCGTTCAGTTCTCTTGCACTTGTTGCAGAGCGCAACAACTACGTCCGTCCGAAAATTAATGAAAAAGGAATCCTTGATATCAAAGAAGGCCGTCATCCGGTCGTTGAGCGAATGATTCCAAATGATATGTTTATTGCCAATGATACTTATCTGGATGATAAGAAACATAGAATTTCAATCATCACAGGTCCGAATATGGCAGGTAAATCAACTTACATGCGTCAGACTGCATTGATCGCACTGATGGCTCAGATCGGATCGTTTGTCCCGGCAGAGAGCGCGAACATCTGTCTTTCCGACCGTATTTTCACCAGAGTCGGAGCATCCGATGACCTTGCTTCCGGACAGAGTACATTCATGGTTGAGATGACCGAAGTTGCCAATATTTTAAGAAATGCAACCTCAAAAAGTCTTCTCATTCTTGATGAAATCGGACGCGGAACAAGTACATTTGACGGTCTGTCAATTGCCTGGGCTGTTGTAGAATACATCAGCGACAGCAAACTGTTGGGAGCAAAAACTTTATTCGCCACACATTATCATGAACTGACAGAACTCGAAGGAAAGATTGATAATGTCAACAACTATTGTATTGCTGTAAAAGAAAAGGGCGATGACATCGTATTCTTACGAAAGATCGTAAAAGGCGGGGCTGACAAGAGTTATGGTATCCAGGTTGCAAAACTTGCCGGCGTTCCGGATCTTGTCATTTCCCGTGCGAAGGAAATCGTAGAGGAACTCAGCGATGAGGATATCACAAACCGCGTCAGTGAGATCGCGGCCAAGGAACATACTGCAAAGAAAAAAAAGTAAGGCAAAAAAAATATGACGAAGTCGATATGGCACAGATGTCTCTGTTTGACACTGTAAAAGATGATGACGTACTTGATGAATTGAAAAATATCGATGTCGGAAATCTTACACCGATCGATGCTTTAAATACAATCTACCGGTTACAGAATAAGCTGAAGAACCGTTGGTAAAAGGAAAGGCGGAAATATGCCACACATTCATGTATTAGACCAGATCACAATTGATAAAATTGCCGCAGGTGAAGTGATTGAGCGTCCAGCGTCAATTGTAAAAGAACTCGTTGAAAATGACGATCGACGCAAGGATCTACTTCTGTAAAAATAAGAGATCAAGGAACGGGGGCATTTCCTTCATCCGTATTACAGATAATGGCTGTGGCATTCCGCAGGATGAAGTGCAGCGTGCTTTTCTGCGCCATTCTACAAGCAAGATTGAGACAGTGGAAGACCTGTCTCACATCGCGTTCTTGGGATTTCGTGGAGAGGCGCTTTCAAGTATTGCAGCCGTCACCCGGACGGAACTGATCACAAAGACAGCCGATGCAGAGTTTGGTACCCGCTATGTCATTGAAGGTGGAAAAGAAGTATCCTTGGAAGATACCGGTGCGCCAAACGGGACAACTTTCCTCGTCCATCAGTTATTTTACAATGTTCCTGCGAGAAGAAAATTTTTGAAAACACCAATGACAGAGGCCGGACATGTGCAGGATCTATTAATGCATCTTGCCCTGTCTCATCCGGAAGTTGCTTTTCAGTTTTTAAATAACGGACAGGAAAAACTGCGTACTTCCGGAAATGGAAAACTGAAAGATGTGATCTACAATGTCTATGGCCGTGACGTAGCGGCTAACCTGATTGAGATCGATTATGAGAAAAATGGTATCCATATCACAGGTTTTCTCGGCAAGCCGATCATCACACGTGGAAATCGTAACTTTGAAAATTTCTTCGTAAACGGCCGCTATGTCAAAAGTGCAATGATCTCCAAATCCGTGGAAGACGCTTATCGTGATTTTGTGATGCAGCACAAGTTTCCATTTGCAGTTCTGCATTTTCATCTGAGTGGAGAAAATGTAGATATCAATGTGCATCCGACAAAGATGGAACTTCGCTTCTCACGGCAGCAGGAGGTTTATAATACCGTCTTTGAAGCCGTACACAGGACTTTGCTGGAACCGGAACTGATCCAGAAAGCAGAAGTTCCTGATCCGGTGGAATCGAACGAAAACAAGGCAGAAAGACCGGAGCGAGTGAAAAAGACATTCACATCCGCTTCGACCAAAAATAAAGAGGATACCGGCAGTCCGTTTCTTCTTCGTCCGCGTAAGGAGAATGAAAAAGTAACAGCTGCGGAATTGATCAAAGAATCCAAGAAAACGGTTAAGGATGATGTTCAAGATGAGGATTATTTTATCCGTAAGATGAAGGAGCGCGTACTTTCTTACCATAATCGTTCTTCTTCCGCCGAAGTTGCAGACCGGAAAGAGATTTTCCGTGCAGATGAACAGAAAGACAAAATTGCTGAACATGTCAAATACGCCGTTGAAGCAGCAGATAAGACAGTTGCACCGGAAACTGCGGCAGCAGTTCAAAAATCCAAACCAGCTGTTGAAATGCAAACTGCCACCACCAACACCGATGCAGTATCTGATTGTGAAATAACCGACGCAAAATCAGAACCAGAAAACGGTAACGCAGATGGATCTCTTTGAAGAAAATTTCTTAAAAAGAGATATCCGTGCAGAATATAAATTGATCGGCCAGGTCTTTGACACCTACTGGCTCGTAGAATTTTAAAGATAATCTCTACATCATTGATCAGCATGCGGCTCATGAACGCGTCTTGTATGAGCGTACCTTGCGTGAAATGAAAAGCAGAGAATTTACTTCTCAGTACTTAAGTCCTCCGATCATTTTAAGCTTATCCATGCAGGAAGCACAGCTTATGAATGAAAATATGGACCGCTTTTCACGCATTGGTTTCGAGATTGAACCTTTTGGTGGAGAAGAGTATGCAGTCCGTGCAGTACCTGACAATCTGTTCAGTATTGCCAAGAAAGAACTTCTGATGGAGATGATCGATGATCTGACCGAAGGTCTTTCTACTTCTATGACACCGGAGCTGATCGATGAGAAGGTTGCATCCTTGTCCTGTAAGGCTGCTGTAAAGGGAAATAACCGTCTTTCTGCACAGGAAGTAGACAAACTGATCGGCGAACTCCTGACACTGGACAATCCATATCACTGTCCGCATGGACGACCGACGATCATTGCCATGACAAAACGTGATCTGGAAAAGAAATTTAAACGAATTGTATAAATGGAATCGAGGAAATATAGATGGAACAGACAAACAAACGCCCACTTGTCATTCTGACCGGCCCAACCGCTGTCGGAAAGACTGCTGCCTCCATCGGACTTGCCAAAGCGATCGGCGGAGAGATCATTTCTGCTGACTCTATGCAGGTCTACAAGGAGATGGACATCGGCTCTGCCAAGATCCGTCCGGAAGAGATGGACGGTGTGCCGCATCATCTGGTAGATGTTCTTGATCCGTCTGAGGATTTTAACGTTGTTCTCTTTCAGCAGATGGCAAAAGAAGCAATGGAAGGAATCTATCAGCGGGGACATATTCCGATCGTTGTCGGCGGAACAGGATTCTATATTCAGGCATTACTTTACGACATTGATTTCACAGAAAATAATGCCGATACTGCTTATCGGGAAGAATTAGAAGCACTTGCCAAAACCCAGGGCGCAGAATATCTTCATGAAATGCTTGAAAAGTAGACCCGGAATCTGCGGAACAGATTCATTTTCATAATATAAAACGTGTGATCCGCGCGCTGGAATATTATCAGCAGACCGGACAGAAGATTTCCGAGCACAATGAGGCGGAACGAGAGAAAGAATCTGCTTATAACTCCGCATATTTTGTGCTGACAGATGATCGTAAGATTCTCTATGACCGGATTGATAAACGTGTCGATCTGATGATGCAGGAAGGACTTCTTGAAGAAGTCAATGCATTAAGATTGCGCGGACTTAAAAGAGAAAGTGTTGCGATGCAGGGACTTGGATACAAAGAACTGTTTGGCTATTTTGAAGGAGAGTATCCTTTGGAAGAAGCCGTACGCATTATTAAGAGAGACACAAGACATTTTGCCAAGCGACAGCTGACCTGGTTTAGAAGAGAAAGAGATGTCATCTGGCTTGATAAAAGTGAGATTGGAAGAGAAGATAAACAACTGATCCAACAGATGCTCACTGTTTTAAAGGAAAAAGAAATCATTCATTAGGACATCAGGCTGCATTTAGATAAAATGCAGCTTTGCCATGTAAATCAACAATAAAAAACTTAAAAAGAAAGAAGAAGAAAAATGAATACACCAACTACAGAAACAATTTACGAACAGCTAGGAATCAGCAAAGAAGTCTGGGCATTCGGACAGAAGACAGAAGAGAAACTAAAAGAACGTTTTGAAGAATTTGACAGAAACGCTGAATACAATCAGTTAAAAGTAATTCATGCCATGCAGGAGAACCGCGTAAGTGAAGGATGCTTTAACTATGTAAGCGGATATGGATACAATGATCAGGGAAGAGATACTTTAGAGGATGTCTATGCCTCTGTTTTTCATACAGAAGCCGCTCTGGTGCGCCCACAGATCACTTGCGGAACACACGCACTTGCCCTCGCGCTTGCAGCGAATCTTCGTCCCGGAGACACACTGTTATCTCCGGTTGGAAAACCATATGATACACTTGAAGAAGTAATCGGAATCCGTCCATCTAACGGCTCTCTTGCAGAATATGGAATCTCCTATAAACAGGTAGAACTTCTGGAAGATGGATATTTTGATTATCCTGCGATTGAAAAAGCTCTGGAAGATAAAACAATCAAACTGGCAACAATCCAGCGTTCCAAAGGATACCAGACACGCCCAAGCTACTCTGTAGAAAAAATCGGCGAACTGATTGCATTTATCAAAGAGCGTCGCCCGGATGTCATCTGTATGGTAGATAACTGTTACGGTGAATTCGTTGAACGTATTGAGCCAAGTGATGTCGGTGCAGACATGATCGTCGGTTCTCTGATCAAAAATCCGGGTGGCGGACTTGCCCCAATCGGCGGATATGTTGCCGGAAGAGCTGATCTGATCGAAAACTGTGCTTATCGTCTGACTTCTCCAGGACTCGGTAAAGAAGTCGGTGCTACACTTGGTGTTACACAGTCCTTCTATCAGGGATTCTTCCTTGCACCAACTGTTGTATGCGGTGCTTTAAAGGGTGCTACTTTTGCAGCAAATATCTACGAAGCTTTAGGATATCCGGTAATTCCGAACGGTTCTGAATCCCGTCATGATATCATCCAGGCGGTTACACTTGGATCTGCAGAAGGTGTTATTGCATTCTGTAAGGGAATTCAGGCAGCTGCTCCGGTAGACAGTTATGTAAGCCCGGAACCATGGGCAATGCCGGGATATGACAGCGATGTGATCATGGCAGCTGGTGCTTTCGTTCAGGGTTCTTCCATTGAATTAAGTGCAGACGGACCAGTAAAACCTCCGTACGCTGTCTATTTCCAGGGTGGACTCACATGGTATCATGCAAAGCTTGGTATTCTCAAATCACTGCAGAGCGTTATTGATGCAGGCGTTCTTTCTATCGAGCGTGTGAGAGAACTTCTGTAAAACAATTTTTCGAGAGAATCTATCGAAAATTCAGTTGAGTTGAATGAATTGTTATGTTAAAATTCAGACAGATGTAATCTGCTAAGAAAGTAAGAGGATATGAATTTTAATGAACACAATTGCAATTATAGGTGGCGGTGCATCAGGAATGATGGCCGCCATTTTCGCTGCCAGAAAAGGAGCGAAAGTTCTCCTTCTGGAGCAAAACGATAGATTGGGTAAGAAAATATTAGTGACTGGAAATGGCCGGTGTAATTATACGAATACTTATCAGGATACTTCCTGTTATCGTTCGGAGCAGCCTAACTTTATCACGCAGGTACTGGATCAATTTCCGGCGGAAAAAGTCATTGCTTTTTTCCGAGAACTTGGAATCTATCCAAAAGACAGAAATGGATATCTGTATCCGTACTCTGATCAGGCAAGTGCCATCCGTGATGTATTAGAACAGGAAGTATACCGTCTTGGAGTTGATGTACGTACAGGAATCTCCTGTACTGGAATACAGAAAACAAATGAACGATTTTCCTTGCAGACATCACACGGTTCTTTAACCGTAGATCAAGTGATTCTCTGCAATGGATCAAAAGCCGCACCTTCCACCGGTTCTGACGGTTCCGGATACACTTTAGCCAGACAGCTTGGACATCAGATAATTCCTGTACTTCCTGCTCTTTGTGCTTTACATTGTACCGGAAAGCATTTCCGCGCAATTGCCGGAGTACGTGCACAGGGAAAAGTTTCGTTGTTTGTTGACGGTGAATTAACTGCTGCTGATACCGGTGAACTTCAATTGACCGCCTATGGAATCTCAGGAATTCCGGTATTCCAGATCAGCCGTTATGCGTCGAAAGCATTATATGAGCAGAAGGAAGTTGTTGCCATGCTGGATTTTCTTCCGGAATATTCGGTTGATAAAGTAAAAATTCTTCTGAAAGAACGTGCCAACCGCCAGCCGGAAAAAACAGCAGAGCAATTCTTTACCGGCCTGTTTCATGAAAAACTGGCCACTGTATGGCTGAAATTTGCCAAGATCAAAAAAGAGAAGCTATGCGGCAATTTCACAGATGCAGATATTCAGAGGCTGGCATGGATGATCAAGGAATTCAAATCACCTGTAATTAAGACAAATTCTTATGAACAGGCACAGATCTGCTGTGGCGGTGTTGATACGACACAGATTAATCCAGAAACAATGGAATCCAGACTTGTTTCCGGGCTTTATTTTGCCGGAGAACTGGTCGATGTAGATGCAATCTGCGGTGGGTATAATCTCACCTGGGCGTGGGCAAGCGGTTATGTTGCAGGACGCTCCGCCGCATCTGCATAATTGCCTGCTGCTAACTTGTAACCAATATCTGGATGATATACTTTAATATTAGATTTCCTGAAAGAAAGGATAGATAAATGATACGAATTAATCAGCTGAAACTGCAGATTCCACACACGGAAGAAGCTCTTGAAAAGAAGATACAAAAGACACTTCATCTAAAGAAAGGGGACTCTTTTACTTATCGGATTCACCGTCAGTCATTAGACGCACGCAGAAAACCGGAGTTGTTCTATGTGTATACGGTTGATGTCACTGTTTCCAATGAGAATGCTGTTTTAAAGCATTGTAAAGGAAACATCCAGAAAGTAGAAGAGAAGCATTACCAGATTCCATCTCACGGAACAGAGATTCTGAATGCCCGTCCGATTGTCATCGGCAGCGGTCCTGCCGGACTATTCTGCGCTTATCTGCTTGCACTGGAAGGATACCGTCCTTTGGTTCTTGAACGTGGTGCTTGTGTAGAAGAACGTAAGAAGGATGTGGATCGTTTCTGGGAGACCGGTGTGCTTGACCCTTCTTCCAATGTCCAGTTCGGTGAAGGCGGCGCTGGTACATTTTCAGATGGAAAGTTAAATACACTTGTAAAAGATAAGACAGGACGTAACCGTTTCGTTCTTGAGACTTTCGTAAAATTCGGAGCGGACGAAAATATTTTATATGCAAATAAGCCGCATATCGGTACAGATGTCCTGATTGATGTTGTAAGCCAGATGCGTCAGGAGATCATTTCGCTTGGCGGTGAATTCTGTTTTCATACACAGGTCGCAGATGTTGACCTAACATCAAAAACGCTGAAAATTGTTCACCTCACAGAAAATTCCATAGAAGAAGAAATATCTGCCGGAGCTGCCGTTTTTGCGATCGGTCACAGCGCCCGTGATACATTTGACATGCTTTACAGGCATCAGATTCCGATGCGCGCAAAATCGTTTGCCGTCGGAGTCCGTGTCGAACACCCGCAGACGCTGATCGATCATTCTCAATATGGCAGAGATCGGGGAAATGATCTTCCGGCAGCAGCATATAAACTGACCGAGAACCTGGAGAATGGAAGAGGAGTCTATACTTTCTGTATGTGCCCGGGCGGATATGTTGTAAATGCTTCTTCTGAAAAGCATCGTCTTGCAGTCAATGGAATGAGCTATCATGACCGTGCCGGAGAAAATGCAAACAGTGCTGTGATTGTCACAGTTACTCCGGATGACTTCGGTTCTGACCATCCGCTTGCCGGAATTTCTTTCCAGCGCAGCTTAGAAGAAAAAGCTTATCAGGCAGGACAGGGAAAAGTTCCTGTTCAGCGTTTTGGTGACTTTAAAGAGAATCAGATTACAACCGCTTACGGAAAGGTTCATTCCTGTATCAAAGGGGCTTCGGTCTTTGGAAATGTAAGAGCTATCTTTCCTACTGAAATCGCACAGTCACTTGAAGATGGAATCACAGCAATGGATCATAAAATTCATGGATTTGCGGATGATGATGCATTATTATCCGGTGTGGAGAGCCGAACTTCTTCCCCTGTAAGAATTGAAAGGGATGAGAACTTTGTCTGTGCTTCCTGTGACTGGATCTATCCATGTGGTGAAGGGGCCGGATATGCCGGTGGAATCACTTCCGCAGCGATGGACGGAATGAAGGTCGCCGAGGCAATCATTCAAAAATATAAATCTTAATCATTTATGAAATTTGTGGTTTTTTGGTATCTTCTCTATACACTTTTTTGAAACTGTGTTAAAATGAATCGTTGTATTATGTCATCGCAGTGATATGATTCACATGGAAAATAGAAATACAGAAACAATCAAAATGATGTATCTTGAAGACCGTCCTTATGAAAAATGTGAGCAGTACGGTGCAGAACATCTGACAGATGTGGAACTTTTAGCTGTTTTACTTCGTACCGGAACGAAAGGGGAGAATTCGCTCCGACTTGCCCAAAAGATTCTGCATCCACCATTTGGCTCTGAAGGACTTCTCAGCATCCCACAGTGGTCTATGGAACAGCTGCTGAAGATCAAAGGAATCGGAAAGGTAAAATCCATCCAGATTCTTTGTCTGGCAGAACTTGCAAGACGTATGGCGAAAGCAGAAGCCTCACTGGGATTGGATTTTTCCTCTCCGGACAGTATTGCACGTTATTATATGGAAGATCTTCGGCATAAGAAACGGGAAGTAATGAAGCTTTTGCTTCTGAATACCAGATCCAGGCTGATCAGTGAGATGGATGTTTCAACAGGAACCATAAATTCCACACTTGTTTCTCCACGAGAACTGTTTGTGGAAGCTTTGCAGAAGAATGCCGTATCCATTATTCTTTTGCATAATCATCCGAGTGGAGATCCGACACCAAGCAAAGAAGATCTTCTGACAACCCGGCGCATCCGTGAAGCAGGGGCTTTGATCGGTATAGAACTTCTCGATCACATCATTATTGGAGATAATTGTTTATTTCAGTTTAAGGGAGAAAGGATTCTTTTCTCAAGAATCTGCAAATAGATAAGGGGATGGAGTGTATTTATGGCCAGGAATGTATATGGGTTAGATCTTGGAACTTATGATATCAAGATTTTTGATAAGAAAAAAAGACCGCATATGGCATGCCAAGAATGTAATTGCCATGAAAGATAAAAAATATATTTTTTCTGTCGGAGACGATGCTTATGAGATGTATGAAAAGGCTCCGGGAAATATACAGATCATATTTCCGATGAAGAATGGTGTCATTGCCCGTTTTGATGACATGCAATATCTTCTCGGAGATCTTTTGAAGGAAGAGCGTCCGTTTATCCGTGGGGCCGAATATGTGATCGCTGTTCCTACAGATGTCACAGAAGTAGAAAAGAAGGCTTTCTATGATCTTGTGCTTCATTCTGAAGCGAAAGCAAAATCAGTAAGAATTGTAGAGCGCGGTCTTGCAGACGGACTTGGACTTGGGATTGATGTTCTGGAAGAACCAGGAGCTTTTATCGCCAATTTAGGTGGAGGAACAACAGAACTTTCCGTTCTTTCCTACGGTGGTATTGTTATGAACCGTCTGCTTAAGATCGGTGGCGAACAGCTGGATAGTGCGATCGCCAATCTTGTCCGTCATTCTAAAGATTTTATAATTGGACGTCCGACTGCCGAACGGCTGCGAAAAGAATTTGGAGTTTTTGACCAGTCCACCGGAAGCTTTCTTACTGTATACGGCAGAGATATGATGCGCGGCGGTCCGTCGCACATTGACATTCCAATCAGTCTTGTACGGGCAGCGATCAAAGAACCTTTGAGAGAATGTGTACAGGCCATTCATTCCATGCTCGACCGTACGCCTCCCGATGTCCGGAGAAATATTAATAAAAACGGGATTTATATTACTGGAGGACTTGCTAATCTGCGAGGGATTTCTACTTATCTGGAAGAAAGTATCGGTCTGCCGGTTCACATGAAAACAGACCCTGAACTCTGTGCCGTCAAAGGTCTGCAGAGGATCATACTGAATAAGACCTTGTATAGAAAATTAAGTTACTCCATGTTAGACGAAGATTATAGGTGGTTAAGATAATATGAAAAAAAAAGAAGAATCAGACTTCTGTTATGAACAGATATTTACTTATAGGACTTTCTGTTTTCTGCATTTTTATGATGCTGTTATCTTCCTTTTCAGACAAAGTAGGAGGTCCATTTAAAGTTGTTGCAAATGTAACCGTTATCCCTCTTCAGCAGGGAATCAATCAGATTGGTGGCTGGATGGGAGATATGAAAGACAATTTCCAAACTCTGAAACAGGTACGCGCAGAAAATACAAAGCTTCAAAAACAGGTTGACTCTCTGATTACAGAAAATAACAATCTACAACAAGAACGTTATGAGCTTCAGAGACTGCAGGAATTATATCAGTTGGACAAGAACTATGCGGATTACAAAAAAAACTGCTGCGCATGTAATCGGGAAAGATTCCGGAAACTGGTTCAGTACATTTACCATTGACAAAGGAAGTAAAGACGGTATTGCCGCAGATATGAACGTAATGGCCGGAAGCGGTCTTGTCGGCATTGTCACAGAAGTTGGTCCAACCTGGGCAAAAGTCCGTTCTATTATCGATGATTCAAGTAATGTAAGTGCAATGGTACTTTCTACTTCTGACCGTTGTATCGTAAGTGGAGATCTGTCACTTATGAGTGATAACCAGATTCGTTTTGGTCAGATGGAAAACAATGATAATACGGTTTCTGTCGGAGACAGATCGTCACTTCTTATATTAGTGATAAATACCTGCAGGGAATCCTGATCGGATATGTCAGTGAAGTAACGGTCGACTCTAACAATCTGACTCGTTCCGGATATATTACACCGGTCTGTAGATTTTAAAAATCT
>ENA-OQJT01000065-OQJT01000065.1-human-gut-metagenome-genome-assembly--contig:-NODE-65-length-23517-cov-2.037708_pt1 | contig 23517 bp, 15 predicted proteins | sample MGYA00242612_ERZ504779 | MGnify/ENA primary metagenome ERZ504779 (study PRJEB26092, sample SAMD00036366) | human gut metagenome | host: Homo sapiens | study: EMG produced TPA metagenomics assembly of...
CCGCTATTAAAAACCATGCAACTATATTTGTTGTATCTCCGGTTTTTACCGTATTTATTATTTTCTGAATAGTATTTGGTTCATCTGGTTTTGAAGGTGACGGATCTTTTGGCTTATCTGGATTGCTCGGTGGTGTTTCTGGTGAAACCCATTCAGCCTTTGGTTCTATCGTTACATTATATTCTACATTCCCATTAATTTCAGATGGTATATTAACAAGGAATGAAGCAGATTCAAATTTATCTGTACCACTTTCTACATTTCCGATCTGTGCAAGCAAATAAATTCCCTCATTTAGTTCACCAAAACTCGTGCGTCCCGAAGTATCTGTTTCTTGCATTAATCCGGAAATATTATTTTCTTTCGCAAATGCAAACAATTGTCTTGCTTGTTTTTCTCTTGCTTCTGCACTGGTATCTTGTAACGATATACCTGAATCTTTAAAACCATCTTCCCAGACCAGCTCATCATTTTTCATATATTGAATTGGAAATATCGAGAACTCTGCTCCGGAAAGAGTCACTTCTTTATCTGAGCTATTTCTCCCCTTGTAAATAATTTGAATGCTTCCTGTTCTGCTTCCTGCTTCAGCATGGATTGTTGAAATATCTATAAAACTACCGACAAGAAAAAGCAAAACGAATAAAATAATGTGAATACTTCTTATCTTCTTTCTCACCTTACTTTCCTCCTTTTTCTATCTCGTATACTATAAATTATAGCTATCATCAGCCCTATAAAAATTACTATAATTGTTACAATCAGCACTTTAGCAGTAAAAGACAACTCTGGTTTTATATTTGTATCAGGCTCTTGCTTTGTTGCCTCTTCATAAGGTATTCTCTCTCCACGAACTAAAAGTCTATGTGTGTTGATTGCAAATGGTGTACAAGTAACAAGTGTTGCATAATCCTTACCTGGTTCAATGGACAAGCTATCTGTCTCTTGTGGCAAAACCGTTAATATCTGATCAATCTGATATGCCAGTGTTTCATCTAAGACTTTAATGTAAAAAATATCCCCTACTTCCAGTTTATCCATATTGGTAAATAGTGTTTTTGTCGGAAGACCTCTATGTCCAGTCAGAACTGTATGTGTACTTTCTCCACCAACCGGAAGAGATGTACCCCAGAAATGTCCGACACCTGCCTGTAACACAGCTTCACTTGTTCCATGATAGATTGGAAGTTCTACATTAATCTTAGGAATGCGAATGTATCCCATCATTCCAGAACCATCTACGTTTAACAGGCTCTCATAGCGAGCATCTATTTCCACATCTTCCTGCGAAAATGGATCAATCAAATCAATATTTCCCAGCATTTCCTTATTGTATGCTCTCGCATCTTCCAGCATTTGCTCTTTTTCTGCCTTACTTAACTTTACGCTTTCCTCATCATAATAGGATACAACTTTGGAACCATTCTTTTCATTCAAATAACTACTAAACGTTGGATATAACAATACGGAGAATGCAACCAAAAGCACAATCAGACGAATAATATCTTTTATTGTTACCTTCTTTTTTTTCTTCTTACTCTTCATTTCATTCTCCCTGTTGTTATACTTGGAATTGCGGTTACCTTCCGTGGAAGATAACCGCCAATTCCTTAAATATTATCTTATATCTCTGGTAAAATTATTATGCTTCTTTTCTTTTGTCACGGATGAAGCTTACTGCTACACCGAATACAAGAAGAGCTGCGATTACAGCAAATGCAATTGCTCCACGTCCACCAGTAGATGGAAGAAGGGAACCTGTGCTGTTTTCAACATCAATAATCTTGTCAGTTTCTGGTGCATCATTTTTCTGAACAGTCCATTCTGCATCGCCAGTTTTTGTAATTGTAACTTTGATTGGATCTGTCAATTTGTTGAATCCTTCTGGAGCCTGTGTCTCTACTAACCAGTAATCGCCCGCTGCAAGACCGTTAAGGTGGAGGTTATATCCATTTCCTACCTCTGTTGCTACTGATTCAAATACAGTATTTTTCGAATCAGCGTCTACGACATAACTTCCGTTGCTTCCAGAAACTGTGATAGCATTTGTTTTACCTTTAGCATCCTGTGCAGTTCTATATAAGCTAAATTTTGCGCCTGCTAACAGTCCACTCGTATTCTTGTTAATCTTTTTGATATCTAATGGATATGTCGGTGTCTTTGCTTCACTTGGTGTTGTAGTTGTTGTATCACCTGGCTTGTTTCCGTACTCTAACTGAGCCTTGTTCTTTTCTGTTACAACTGCGTTTTTATTTACTTTTGCATAATATGTAACTGTGAATTCTTTTCCTTTATTTGTCTGATTTGCTTTTACCCATGCAGACAGATCAAGACTCATCTTTTTGTTGTTTTTAGAATCAAGTGTTGCTTCTATTGGTGCTGTACTAGCATCTGTTGCATCTTTAAATGCTACTGCTACTTTAACTTTTGTAGCACCTGTTTCAAGAGCTGCTCCATTTGCATCGTTTACAAAATCAAGACCTGCCGATAATTCATCATGGATTTTATATACATATTCAGCATATCCTGTTGTATCCGGAATAACACCTGTTACTGTATATGTTACTACCTTGCCAATTTCAGCTGTTTCTTTATCTGCTGTTTTTGTAATACTTGGCGCTTCTGTTTTTAAGTTTACTGTAGTTGTTGTCTCATCAACTGTAACTAAAGAAGACTGAATCTCTTTTCCACCTGTTACATATACAAGATAGTAACCAGCTGCTAAATCATTAAATGTATAAGATGTTACATCTCCAAGTTTTTCAGATTTTGCTGTAGCTTCTAATTTGGGACTCGTAGTTAATGCCTTCGTTGTAAAAGCGTTCGCAAAATCCTGTACTTCTTTAGTATCACTGTTACCAATATTTCTTACAGCATTTGCAATGTCCTCATCTGTAGAAGATGCTGTAATTGCTTTATTATTTAATGCAGCTACCAATACATCTTTATACCCAGTTGCTGCATTCACTGTATATGCATAGTTCTTTGATTCTGTTGTACCAGACTCTGTCACATCAAACAATTTATACAGATAAATTGTCTGATCTTTAAGTGTCTGTGCTGGAACACCCTCTCCTGTTTTCACATTAACTGTAAGTGTGTGTGTTCCTGCTGCTCCTTCTGCGGCAAATGCTGTGACAGACATAGCCATCATCATAATCGCTACCAGCATTAATGCCATGATTTTTTTCATTCTCTTCATAACTATTGTCTCCTTTTCTTGAGAATTTTTCTTTTATAGTTTTTCTGCTTTTTTATTTTCCTTGCATTTTTTATATCTCATTACGAAATATATCAGGAAAAGCAGAACAGCTATCAGGTAAATCAAATAGCTTCCGTATCCTCCGGTATCCGGAAGACCTGGGAAATGTCTATTAGTTATTGTGAAGGTAAATCCATCTGGCGATTTATCTATCGTTGTTGTATAACCATCCACCTTTGCTTCTGTGATGGAATACGTGTAATAATAAATTTCATCTCCATCTGTCTTGTATGCCGGGAGTTCCTTTATCACCTCCTGCCATTTAGATTTATCAATAGAACCTTCTATTTTGTAACTCTCGTAACCTGGTACTGGTTCTGTCGTTTCATTTCCTGCCTTATCTTTCCAAGTACGTGATATTGTTACCGTAATACTGTTTGGTCTTGAATGATCAAAATTGTTTAAATCTTTCCAGATTTTATTGATTGTCAGCTTAATGTACTCATCACACGGATCCTGCGACTCGGATGGTTCCGGTGTATCACTATCTCCTGTGTTCAATGTTGTTTTGGTATCTGCCATCAATACTGCTTTTGCCGACGATTCATATGCTTTCAGTTCTGCTGTTGTAGACGATGTATCATCTGTCAGCTTTGCATTTTTCAAAGTATCATAGCTTTTTACCGAATTCATATGGCCCAGTGTGTAAATATCCCATCCACTGGAGCGTCTTTTTCATAGCTGAGGTTCAACCTGTCTGAATTCTTTTTGATCTGATCCAGTGTCTTCTCCAGCTTTCTATAAATACGGTAATTGTTGTCCTCACCTTCCACTTTTTCCAATGTGTTGAACTTATATTGTGAATCTAATTTACTTATTCCGCTAAATGGTCCGACAAGATCTTTTGTTCCCCGAACCACGTCACAGTAATACATGTTGTTGTTCTTCAATAATCCTTCGTCGTTGAATCCAGCAAAGCCGCCACTTCGTCCATCTTCTGCAGAACCATCTTTATCATTTCCGGCTCCACCGGCATAGACGTCATATCCATAGCTGATACCATAGACATTACTGTCCGTGATTTTTGTTCGATTCGCCTTGATCAGACTCACACTGATATTGGATTTGGCATCATTGTCATTCAAAAGTCCACCTTTATCACATGGAAGTTTGATGGATGAATCTCCAATCGTAATAATTGCAAGATCTGTATCTTGGTTATTATCTGTTGACTTCTTTGAAAGTCCTACAGAAATATTCAGTCCAAGCAGATTTACGTGAATCAAGTTTCCTTCGTAAAGAGCTTCCACTTTAATAATTCCAAGATTAATTTTCAGAAGATCTAAAGCCTGAGCTTTATCCAAATATAATGCTTTTACAAGTTGATTAACAACCGAGAATATTACATTAACTGCCCCTGAATCCAATTTTAAATCTGCAAGATAAGCGAAACTTGTTCGTCCTGCAAATCCGCCAGCTGTTCCGCCTGACGCCACTTGTTTTAATCCAATTTTCTGATTGTTCGCATCACCTGCTGTACAATTCGACATTCTTGCAAGATTTGCATATCCAATAAATCCTCCGGCAATCTGCTCATCTCCATTTGTACTCTGCACGGTGTAACCATCATCAGTTCCTGTAACTGCACAGTCATCAATGTGAGAACCAAAAATGTCCATAACTCCAAGAGCTCCACCAAGTAACTGTCCTGTATTGTCTCCAAGAACGTCTATCTTGTCTGCCTTAACTACTCCGCTCTTTCCAGAATAGCCAACAAATCCTCCGACACTATTTAAACTTCTTACATTACTTAAGCTCGTTACTTTGCTGTTTTTCACAGAACCATTTAACAGTGAGCCGCCAAAACCTCCGGCTGTTCCGCTATATGTAACCTGATTATTCTGTCCGGATTTTATCGCTGTGTTTGCGCTGACGCTTAAGCCAGCATCTTTACTTCCGTTTACAGTTCCGTAATATACATAACTTCTAAAAGCGTCTAATACATCTGTTCTACCTAGCTTTAATAGCTTATCTAATAAAGATGTTTCATTACCTGCACTGATATTCGCAACACCTGCTACATCTGCAACACCAAAACATCCACCAGCATATTCACCTGCTACTACAGAACGAATATTCTTTACATGAATACCAGCTTCAGGTGTACCCTTTTCACCAAGAACTGTACCTTCCAGCATTCCTGCAAAACCTCCTGCAGTTTTTGCGTAAGAAGTATTATTCTTACCTGTTGTATATGCACCATTTACGATATATCCCCAGTCATCCCAGGATTCAACATCTGCATAACGTATTGTCGCAACTGTCGCATTAAGTACTTTAATAAGGTCTGCAGGAGTATCGAGTAGTTTATTAAGAAGCTTACTTAATAATCCTTCACCTGCAGTAGGGTTGAGTGTAGTTACACTACCAGGTCTAGAGCTTCCTGCAAAGCCACCTACGTAGCTTCTACCATCTACTCGTCTGAGTTTCTTAACCTGACAATGTGCAGTATTGTCACCCCAGATTTGTCCACCAATAAGTTTACCGACATATCCACCGGCATAACCACAGTTATCCTTATCCTCAATTCCTGTAGATTCAACCATTAATCCACTCTGATATCCTTCTACAGAAGATTGCTTGATAACAGGTACAAACACATTCAGTACATTGATCATTCGTCCTAAATCAAGTTTAAGACCTAAAATATTCACACCACCAAGATCTGCAGCACCACCATTGATCATTTCTCCTGCAAAACCGCCGGCGCATCGAAGTCCTTTAATTGTCTTCGCCTGATAAGCCTGTCCATTTGTAATGGTTCCGGTCTGCATTGATCCAACATAGCCACCGGCTGCACCGCCATTCGCCAGTTTATCTCTATCCCCGATAATTTTCTCTTCCTGCGACAACATTGTATCCGTAAGCATACTTTCCAATAATATTATCCAGTTCTTCTTGATTATTTACTTTTCCATTCGCAGCAAGGTCACTTCCGTAACCACCTTTTTTACCGACAAATTCCACCCATTTGTTCCAGGTTTCATAATCCATCTGGGCAAGTGGTCCATAAACTGCCGTATTTTCTTCCGTCGGATAGACAACACTGAGTGCTCCAAGGATGTTATCTGCTTTTACCAGTCCCCATAATAAGGACAGATTTCCGGTACTTGCTGTATCGGCTGACTCCATAAGACCTGTGAAACCACCTGCAATTTCTTTTCCGTATACCGAGCGGATTCTTACTGCTTTACAAGTACTTGTTGATCCTTTATATGCTTCACCTTTCCATTTCTTTGTATTATTTCCCCAAATATGTCCGCCTTCATTATGTCCTGCATAACCTCCAGCCATACCTCGTTGTACTTGTGTTGTGGAAGCCGCATCTGCACGAACTGCACCACCACAAGGAATACAAGTCGTAGAGCTGTTTCTGATCGTCGGTACAAAGTCCTCCGCTAATGATGCCAATGTATCTGACACATTAACAAGACCATCTAAGATACCAGTATCGCCAAGGACATTTGCCACATTTCCTGGCTGCAAGTCTCCCACATAACCACCGGCTGTAATCTGGCCAATGATATATGAGAAGTTATTTGCGTTGGAATTCTGAATGTGTCCACCGGAAATCTTTCCGGCAAAACCACCTGCATCACCAAGTATGTCATTTGCTGATGCATCGGATGCTGTATTTTTCCAGGTCGCTTTTACTGCAAAACCTCCAACATTTCCTGTAACATCAGAATGTTCTATCGTAGAAACAACGACGTTCAATGCATCCAGCACATGATTGATTCCTATCGACTTGCCAAGTACACTCAAACCTTTTCCAATTGAAGCTGCAGAACCAATATCCATATATCCGATATATCCACCTGCATATCTGACACCGGTTACTGCATATGTGCTTTTATTTTCATCATAGTATGCTGGTGCTTCATTTGCTTCCAGATCCTTCGGTTCCTTTACAGTAGTATGCTTCAGATTCGTAACATCACAGTAGCTTACCTGTACACCGCTTCCGTAACCGATAAATCCTCCGGCACTTCCGGAATGACTGTCCTCTGACTTCGTCTTGTTGGCAGTAACAGTAAATCCGTTGTCTGACTTGACTCCGGCATACTGCACATATGGAATGTAGGCATTGATCAGATTAAGCAGATCTCCAACATTTATATTCAGACCTTTGATTCCTCCGAGAATGCTGATTCCACCTCCAGCATCTGCCAATGCTCCGGAGTAAACATTTCCACCAAAGCCTCCGGCATAAGACTGCCCGTTTACATGATCCAGATTATATACAGAATAATAGTTACCTTCTCCTGCACCCTGGTTGTTAACCGTTCCACTCTGGAAGTTTCCGGCAAAACCGCCTGCTGTATCTGCAGTAACTCCGCCTTTATCAACATAAGTAACCGTGCACTCTGTATAAGAAGGAAGCAAGTACTTGACAGCACCTAACAACTTATTTGCATTTAACAAAGCTTTGACATCCGCTTCACCAGCTACATCTGCAAGACCTCCAGTCTGTGAAGAACCTACAAATCCTCCGGCAAAACCGTCTTTATCATTTGCAGTTACTTCTTTTAATTTTTTCACATCTGACTTAATGATTTCACAGCTGTTACTCTTTCCGATGAAACCACCAGCTGTATAATCCACTACTTCGCCGTTGGAATTTGTACCTGTTGCTTGTACAGTCATGCCTCCTGTGATGCCATTTACATGAGCTTCGTTGATTTTAACTCTGACACCTTCTGCCACAGAAAGCAGATTTTCAACTTTCAGCAAGTTGTTCAGTCCTAACAGATTCAAAGTCAGCCCGTTTCCACCTGCCAGATCTCCCGGACCTGCACAACCGGCAAAACCACCGACTCTATTCTTCGCTCTAACGGATTTTACCTGATTCAATGTTACAGTATCCACATCTCCACCGACAGCTTCACCAATCGCTCCGCCGGCGTAGTTTTCTTTTGCTTCTACTGTATATCCATCATTTACTCCCGTCACTGTTACATGATGCACAGTAAATCCAAGGAAGTTTCCGATTCCAAGCGTATTATTTAAAAGTCCTGTGACATTTGCTGTTGTTACACTTCCGGCAATACCTCCGGCACGATTTTCACCTGCCGTAACTGTTTTTAATCCTGTAAGCACATTATCTCTTTGTGCTACGCTACTTGCATCTACTCCACCATGTTTCCAATAAGGAAGTTTATTTAGATACTCTGTACTGGATTCTGCAATATAGACGCCATCACCGCCACCAAGAATACCACCGGAATAGCTCTTACCAGCCTCAACTGAAACTGATGAACAATCCATGTTACATCCCAAGATTGCTGATGGTGCAATTCCTACAAGTGACAAGAGCATACCTGCTTTTTCCGGATCACTCGACAAAAGACCTGTCAACAAGTCTTTCACTGTTGTTAAAAGGCTTGCATCCTTGACTTCTTTATTTCCAAGGTTTGTAATCCATCCAACTGTTGAAATACCACTCACACCACCGGCATAACTTCCGCTTGCTTTAACTGCAATGCTTCCGCTCGCTCCGCAATTGACTGCATAGCTGTTTGTCTGTGCTCCTACAATACCACCTTGATAATTTTCACCAGATACTGAGACATTACATCCTGTCAGATTGCAATTTAACAAGATACTCTGTGGCTGCATTACTCGAATAAGTTCAACACCTACATCACTTAACAAACCTCGGATTTCCGCATCTCTGCTGATTCCTGCAAATCCTCCGCCGTATTCTTTTGCCGTTACAGAATAACTACTGTTTTTCACGGAGCAGTCAAAGATTCTTGTTCCTACCTGCTGTCCTACGAAACCACCGGCATAATCTTTATCCGCAGCTCCGATAGTTCCTGCCAGATTCTCTACATGACAGTTTTTGATATTTACATTTTTATATCCAGTAGGAATTAAACTACCAATCGGCAATGCATTGTCCAGAAGAATTGTAATCAAATCTCCAAGTCCAAGTCCCGGAATTGCATTTAACAATGATGATAATGCATCCACCGTTACTCCAAGAGCTTTTGACAATCCGTCATACTGTGTCACACCTTCTGTATACCCGACAAATCCACCAGTGCGATCATTAATATTCGAAACACTGACTGTTCCTGTCACATCACAGTTTTCAATGGAAACATCGCCCACTAGCCTTCCGGCAAATGCACCTGTTGCATAAATCGTCGGATCCTTTGCTCTTGCATTTAAAAGTGCTGATAATGTATCTTTTAAATTCAGGCTTACGTTTCCAAATGTTAAAACTCCTACTAATAAATCAACTACACCACCTACAAGCCATCCAAGCCCCGATGTCAATCCACTGATAAGAGTCTGTGTGTTTTTATGTTCATTTGTATTATTTTTTACATCTACATTGCGAAGTTCCAGATTGGACACAGTAACCGTTCCGGCGCTGACTCCGATGTCATGTACATTCACTTCATTCGTAACCGTTCCGAAGAAACCAATACCAATATACTTTGTACCATCCATTTTTTCTGTCTGGTTTACATTGATATTAGAAATCACCGGTCTTCCTGTTGCCAGAATACTGTTCTCATCTGCTAACTTCGTCTCGCCGCCGGAAAGCTTGGCACCGACAATATCTCCAGATACCATAAGTGGCGTCCAAAGATCATCTTCTTGATTTGAATTCACACCATCCTTTGATAAGTCAATATCTCGGAAAATGATGTAATTTGCATTGGATGAATATTTTAAACCACCATATTCTTGCTTTAACTTCATCAGACTCGCTGTTTCATTGTCAGGTAACCCTTGGTCGTTAACGCCACATAAACTACCAGTTCCTACTGTAAGACCACCCAATAATGTCCCTAACAGTCCACCTACTCCCTTCAACAGACCCGTAACAATATCATCGCTTGTCAAATCGACATCTGCCAGCTTATACTTACCATTATCTTTATAATATAGATACGAGTTATCACCTTTCACTGTATCTGGCTTTTGTTGGAATCCAGAAAGATGGGTAGTTGCCCCTTCTGCAGCAACAGCATCAAGTCCAAGATCCGCATCGCCTGGATAGTATGGTGTGTAGAAAGGCTTTCCGCCAAGTAATCCGCTTACTAACCCCTGACGGTAATAAACATACAGTCTCGGAGTTACGCTCTTATTGCTTCCAATCGCCCGCAACTGTGACTCATTTCCGATCAGAATATATTTCTTCCCGGAAACTTCTACATATAATTGTCCCGGTTTTGTTCTTCCATCTGCATGTTCACCATCTAGCCACTGAACTCCATTCGCTGATTTTTCTGTCAATTGATCTGCAACCAGTTCTGGCTTATCCGAATTAAACTTCTGCGATAACACATAATTATGAGACTTACTATAAGTCAGATACTCCTGATCTTCTCCATCCGGATAGATCACCTGTCCCATACCAAACTGTGGTGCATCATAATCTAATGTCATAACAGGTTCTGTTTCAGATTCTTCCTGTGCAAGTACCATTAACTGATATGGATTATATATGTAGATTGTATCCGTTTCCTTATCATACAGCGTTGGTGTTTCGTTTTCTTCTAGTTTCGTACCTGTGATAGTTCCGGTAAAGGAATCCGGTACTAACCACATCTGTTCCGAGTTCATCTGGATGTCATTCATCAAAATGTACTGAGCATCTGCACCGTATTTCAGCTCTGTGCCTTCACTCTTTACTACTTCTCCAGAACCAATCTGTCCTTCCTTATCGCCTGTGTAAATATAAGCATCTGAACCAATCTGTTTTAATTGTTCATAATTATAAATGCATATTTTACTATCCTTATAATAAGCATCTATGTTATCTGTTGATTCCGATTTAACATTTCCACCGAACGATTCCGATTCGTCATTTTTCGAGTTTTCACTTGTTTCCTCCGATATCTTAGATTCGGATTCCGTGGTGCCATTTATTTCATCTGAAACTGTGGACTCGGTTAATACTTCACCATTACTCTTATTGGCATCATCAGAAAGTGTCACTTGACTAGTGTTGGTACCCGATGGATTTACGTCTGCCGCATCCGCAATATTCACTTGAGAAAATAAGATAGCCATACATAGTATTACTGCGATAATTCTGTTCTCTATCCTTCTTTTTTTCTTCATATCTGGACCTCTAATCGGAATAAAAATTCCTACCATTTACTCAATATTGCATTCTAATATCTAGAATGATTTTTTAGCATAAAATAACTAATTTTATTATAATATCCGTTAAAATTTCTTTCATTTTCATCAAATACCTACTGAGCTTTTTCCTTACTCTTCTCTGTTTGATTCTACTTTCTGCACCCACTCTTTTTGCATAGCCGCAGCAAAAAAACATTGAAGCAATTTCATGGAAAACGCTCCACATTCAGCATTTACAATCATCCTTACCGCCTCGGCATGTTTCAGTTTTCGTTTATATGGTCGCTCACTGACCAAAGCATCATAGGCATCCACCAAACCGACCACCTGAGCACAAAGCGGAATCTGATCTCCCTTTAAACCGTCCGGATATCCAGAGCCATCAAATCTCTCATGGTGATGTCGGCAGATTTCATAGCTGTACTTATTCAATTTCTCTGTTGTCATACCATTCGGAAATCTCAATGTCATCTCTGCACCGGTAATTGGATGCTGCTTCACGACTTCCATCTCGTCTATCGTTAATTTCCCATTTTTATTCAATATTTCTATCGGTACCCGGATTTTACCAATATCATGGATTGGTGCCAGGTGTGATACATTTTCAATCTCTTCTTCGGTAATTCCATATTCCGGATAATTTTTCTGTAGTTGACGATAAACCTGCTCCGTATAAAAACTAATATCATCCTGATGTTCCGTTTCCACCAGATTATTATGATTCAATACCGCAACAAGCAAAGAAACCATATCCCAATACTGTTTCGTGATATTCTTTTCTTTCTTCCGCAATTCCTGTTCCATATTAACAATCGTATCTGGAATGACCTTCGCATTATGGAATGTGAGAATGGCAATATTCTCCGTCTCATCTACATATCTTTTTGCTTCCATCCAAATATAAGACTCTGCTTCATTATCACATATTCTACGGTAGGACATATCATCTTCCATACAGCCGTCTACTAAGTGTTCCGTAAGCTTTTCGCTTGTCAAAAATCGTCTTAACTTCTGGCGATCCTGTTCATATACATATTGTTCTGTGTACTTCCTTATAAACTCATCATAGGTAGCTGAATCACTTACTTTATCATAGACTTCATGTACGTGGGAATAAATACATTCATATGTTTGATCCTTTAAATTCAATTTTATAACTACATAAAAACGTCCAAAATATTCATCTTTGCCCGGTTGAATAATATCTGATATTTTCACATTTTCCAGCCTGTTATTATAAGTGTTCTGCAGATCCAGTAACACCTTATGTACCTTGCAGCAATCTGAATAATTTCTGGAACAGTATCCGTCCTTCTCCAGACATCTGCTAATTGCCATTGTTGACTCTGTACAGTTAATAACGTCCATAAGAGAAATTTCTTCCGGTCGTTTTTTCCAGCATATAGCCTCCATTCGATCCCTCTGCCGCTTTAACAATTTCTTTTTCTTTTAATTGCTTTGTTATTTTAGGAATGTAACTTGCCGGAATATTTAATTCACGAGATAGTTCTGCTGTAGTTATTACCTTATTTTCTGATGCTAGATAACATACGATTCTAATGGCATAATCCGTTGTATTTGTAAGCTGCATAATGTCACCCTCTCTATCCGTCCCCAATAATGATTTTTATCCTGAACATTTTTCTTGTTTCTTTCATTGTAAAAAGGAAGAATCATACTTTCAGGTTCTTCACTTCACAAGCACAATTCTTCCTTTTTGCCTTAATGATATTTTCTTTTTACTTTTCTGAAAAATACCTTGCTTCCAATGCCAATCAGTAAAACCACAATCAGCATCATAATCCAGCTATTATTCTGAATATTTCTTCCGGTTACGGGCGGTGCCACGGTTGATGTATTTGTAAATTGGATATCTTCCGTTCCTGTTGCTGCCATTGTAAATGATGCTGCTTCTCCAACGGTTTTCGATCCACCATTTATCGAGTATGACACCTCGAAGTTTGTTCCCGGTGCTGTCTCCGTAACGGTATATGTCCATCCTGTCGGTAAGCAACTGATATCTACAGATTCATCTTTTTTCAATGTAAAGGCTGCCTGATTATTTGTGAAAGTCAGTTTTTCTGCTGTTCCATTTCCTTTTTCAATAACAGCTGAAAGATATCTTCTCCCAGTGTCGTTTCCTGTCTGGAAGCTGTTTCTCATTATTCTGTTCTTTCTCAACCTGTTTCTTTTTCATGTTTCATTCCTGCTTCATATCAACTTAGATAATCAAGGTATTCTTTTATGGACTGGTTAAAGTATAGCACTTGTTTTTGCAAAATAATACAGAGAATAGGAAGATATTTTCACGTTTTGCTACAAAAAGTTTGTAGTTATCGGTTTTTCGCAAAAAAAGAAACCATACCGTAGAGATATAGTTTCTCTTTAAATTACAGTGTTTCTGCCATTTTGAATAAAACGATTCCATTTCTAACAGCCAGCATCTCAGCAGAATTCTTGAAATCAATGCCAGAAATATCTCTTATTATTTTCAATCGCCCTGAAAGAGTACGATAATTTACATAGAGTTTTTCAGCTGCTTTATTCGCACTCTTATCACAGTCCAGATACGCCTGCAGCGTTTCAATCAGTTCTCCATCATGTTCTTTATCATGTGTACTTTCTCCACCAACTGGAAGAGATGTACCCCAAAAATGTCCGACATCTGCCTGTAACACAGCTTCACTTGTTCCATGATCAAGTGCTGTCAGGATTGCTTGCTGTGCACATCTATTCGGTCTGAATCCGTAGCTATGGTCATGGAACTGTTCCTCATAGATTGGTGTTAAGACCTGTGCAATGGCTTGTTGTATGAATCTGTCTGTTACTGTTGGTACTCCCAGGTTTCTGACACCACCGTCTGGCTTTGGTATCTCCACTCTTCGTACTGGTTGAGGTTTATATTTTCTTGTCCTCAACTGTTCCTTGATAATTTCGCCGTCCTTTACAAGATGTTCTTTAAGTTCTGTGTACTTCATTCCGTCCACTCCCTCGGCACCTTTATTTCGTACGACTTGCAGATATGCTCTGTTGAGATTATCGCTGGATAGTATCTGCTTCATTAGACTACTTGTGTCCATGCGTTCTTTCCTTTCCGTCTCGCTTGATTTGACCACCTTTTTCCCGATTGATTACGGCAGATGTTGTCATTTCTGCAATACGAGACATACTCAAACTTATTGATTGTTCGCCCCTTCGCTCCATCTCCATTACAGAGACTTCTTCGCTACTATGGGCTCGGCTGACTTCTCACAGTTCGTTGTTACTAGGCTAATGAAACCTCTGTGAGACCTCCACGCTTAAGGTGCACGCTCTTTCCTCTCATATATCCGCCACATTTACTCGGTTCCTACAAACGGCAACTTTACGGCTTTGTCTTATTTAGCAGACTTACCAAGCGGAACCTAGCCTCATATGTGATTTCTGTCCGTCGGACCAAGAGTTTGCTTACAGCTTCCTTCAGATTCTACCTTACGATAGACACCCTTGCTGTTCAGCTATACACTTCCTTGTCGCCTAGGCGTGTTCGGGACTTTCATCCGTTAGAGCGCGCCCATGGCGCGCAAACTAAAATATCGCCAGCCATAGCATGGCTGACGATACAAAAATTTATTATTTTTATTGTCCTCTTGACGGGGAGCATACCATTATTATAGTGGTTTATTTTTTTATTCCAATGCAACAAACATGTAAAATGTCTGATGTATTTTTGCAAGTTTTGTTCCATAGCAGTGTTTATCTTATTTTCCGTCTTCTTCTGAAAAACAGAATCATGATAATACTTATGGCAAATAGTAACCATACATGCCTGCTTGTTTCCAGACGAACCCCTGTTTCCGGTATTAATTGTGTGTTTTCGTTTGTGATTTTTAACTCAATCACGTCTCCTCGTGCAGCCTCAATCCGCTGTTTCATGACAGCTGTATTTCCATTCGATGTTGCCTGCACTGGATTTGAATACTTATCATTCTCTTCTTTTTTAGAAATCGAAACAGCGTATTTTGATGTATCAACAGTTTCTGTTATTATGATATCCGAAGATATATCTACATTTTTTAATGTAACTTTATCTCCATGTTTCAAAGAAGTTCTAATTGTCTTGCTACGCAGCTTTTGACCATCTTCCCAATAGAGAATTTCCATATCAAATGGCTTCTTGCGGTTTCCAAGTGGACCAGTGACTTCCTTTGTAATCTCAACCGTCACCCCGCCTTTTTGCGGATGATTGACGATATGTCTGTCCGAAACAGCTCTCCAGGTATTTGTCATCGGTGATTTCTCATATAGGAATAAAATATCGGATTCTACATCGACCATATATAAATTAAAGTTATCCTGATACTGTGTTTTGGTTTTATCTGCTTTGTCCTTTTTGTTTGGAGTAACAGATTCTACCATCCAGTATCGTCCGTTCTCAAAGTCCTCCGGTAATTGAAGCATTCCATTTTCATCTGTTTCTAAGGAACGATACGTCGTACACGTTTTTCCATCCTTTTTCAGAACGATATCGTCCTTGCTCTGTGTATTGTCATAATCTACTGTATATCCTGTATCATCCGCATATTCTTTCGTAACATCATCATACGGTACTTTGTAGAACAGAAAACCTGCACCAGCAAGTCGGTTTCTTGGAAGATCATCCGTCTTTAAGAAACTTCGTTCAGCAAGATTGAAATGCAGATTCTGCACTTCCAGTTCCATCTTGGAAACATCCTTGAACTCATTCTCATCCTTCGGGAATATTTGTTGTCCATTTGAATCGAAATACTGAATCTCTGGATAAATAACTTCATAATATAGGAAACCATCCCCGTAGTCCGAAGAATAATGTGTCTTTCCTATCTCGATTTCTTCCACCTTATATTCCACCGGATTTCTGTCCTGGAATAGTGGAACATTGTCGACTGTGTGTTCCCATCCGTTCTCTTCATTCAGCAAGAATTCCTGTCCTGTAGAAATTCCATTCTGATACAATCTGATTTTCACCTGTTTTTCCGTCAGTGCATCATTTGGATTTTCCCATGTCTTTTTGATATGCAGAGTGCCTGTTTTAGCAAAATTTCGGATATTAAGGCTGGTATCTCCTCGCTGAAGCAGAACAGATTTTCCGTCTATCTTACCATCAACTGGTGCCTTAACAGCCTCCTGATTTTCGTTAGCCTCCCTATCCACCAGTTTTGCATCAGTGATTTTGAATGCTCCATTGGCAATCTCAACTGTGATCTGTATATCTCCTGTGTCTACATATCCCGTCGGTAAGTTTGTCTCTCGCAACAAATACGTCTCAGTTGCTGTTCTGTTCTGTTTGTTTTCATCTTGTAACGGAATGTGAAGTTGTGCGATTCCGTATTTATCAGTTGTTACCGTTTCCTCCTCAACACCGTTCTTACTGACAGCAAAATTGATTTTCTCCATTCCCCGTCCGGTAGACTCATCAAATTTGTTCAGTGTGAGTATTCCCTCTTTCTGATAACGGTTCTCCAATTCAATAGTAAGAGTCTCACCACCGCGTCCAATTCCACGTCCTGTGAATTGAATTCCACTTTCTGGATATGCTTCCCATGAATTTACATTATCTCCTTGTTCATGAGAATTGTGAACATTGTACCAACCTGAAAATTTCACATTCGAATCTTTTGGCTTATAGTTGTACTCTTTTAATGTGTATTTCCAGAATGAGTCCGCCTTAACGATCCACGTACAGCTTGTATGTGTATCATCTGTCCATGTACCTACAACTTCTATTGGAGCATCCTCCGCTTGCGGAGCTTCTGCATCCGGTTTCTGGCTATCTTCTGAAGGAAGCACAAGTTTCATATGCTCATGAAATGCAGGTGGCTGAGGTTTTCCATCTAAAAGCTTTTCATCCATATCTACCTGGATATAATAATCTTTCTTGACTTTCTCTATTGCTTCCGGCATTCCGACAAAATCTTTCTTTACTGTCAGGTAACCATTTTTTGCTACAATACGTCCGTCAATATGCCACCCATCGGACATTTCACTTTTGAAAGAATACCAATAAATGGTGAAGAATTCGGTATCTAATTTCGATGGCGGAATCTCCCTGTCTCCGATACGAATCATACGTCCGCTTTCACGAATTGTCTGGAATACCTCTTCATCGGAAGGAATTCTATCTATCTTGTAGATATAGTCTCCATTTCCAATATATCCCTCATCTGGTTTAGTTCCCTGCAAAAGTTCTTGCACTCTCTTATTTCCATCCGCATACTGTTCCCACGTAGATGGATTCTTATTTCCAAGAACTGGAACATCATGCAATATACTTGCCTTCACATTACAGTTTGCCACGGCAACCGCACTTGTATAATCGTCTACATTCGTGGTTGGTAATGCTACCGAACCATCTTCCGGCATCGCTGACTTACAGATATAAAACTGTACCTGTTTTCGATTTTGGTTACTCACCTTACGCCACGCTGCATAGAGGGTGATTGGCTGTCTTGCATTATTATTTATAAGATCAGAAATAGAATCCCCTGCACCGCATTCCTGCCACTTTCCGTCTTTGTTTCTGTAATCCCAATGATCGAATTCATACTGTTCCAACTCTTTGCTGTCATTATCTTCATGATCATAAACCAGAGGATATGGTGACTTAACGTTATGTTTTCCAGCTTCTATTTCATTCTCATAATCATCTGTATGTCTTGTCTTATTCTCAACCTGAGGGGTCAACTTAGCTTCCTTAGGAAGTTTCTTCATATAACGAGTTGTATTATAGATAACCCTGACTGCCCCAGACTCCAGCGGTTTGTCTGCGATCACCTCATAAGATGAGTTAACATTCGGAATTTCAAATTTTACCTTATCATCTCCGGACGGTTCCGGAAGAACCTCATTTTCGTCCCTGTCATTAGATGTACAACTCCAGACAATCTCCTTGCCATAATACTCACCTTCTAAACTTGCCCTCTTTGGTACTTCCACAGTATATGCTTCCCCATGGCCTACATACTGTCTCTTAATCGCCTCTCTTTTGGTCAGGTTCAGTGGATCCAACACTTCAATCAGATGAAAACTTCCCTCTACACTGAAATGTCTTCCTGCCAGCCCAACCTGAGAAGAAAGTCCTGTCAAACGATCAAAATAATTTTCGATTCTGTCTGGATTCAGTGGGTTTGGCTGTGAGAAATAATAGACAGATACATCTTTCCCGTTTTTCAGGACAGGAATATACCATGTACCATCGTTGTCCTTATAAGGGTGCTGTACAAACACACGGCTGTCTGTCGCATAACCAAACAGAATCTTCTCTTTCTGATCTGCGCCGGGCTCCAGCTTGCTCGGAGTGAAACCAAACTCACTGTAAATTTTAGAAATCGTATCATCTGGTTTAGCTCGCAAATAATAACGACTGGCTCGGCCACTGTTTGCTTTGATTATGTAATGCTGCTCAGCATTGAGGTTCTTTATCAGCTTATAATGTCCATCGATAAATACATAAAAACTGATATTTGCTTCTTTTGTTGCTGCCGGTTTTTCTGTATTATCAGGAACAATCACATATGGACGTACTGCATCATCTGGCTTAATAGTAAAGCTCATGGTATGCTCTGCTTCATTTTTACTCCATGTAACTGCTGAAAGAGTACCATCTTCCTCTCTGCATTCCCAGTTTATATCCTGCGTTTGTTCTTCTACACGCGGCTTTGTACTAACTGTTCTTGTAAGTGTTGACTTTCTTGCAACAAAATCAATTGCCGGAAGATCACGCAAAGCTGTTTGGCTGTAAACCTGTCCATCGTCATCCTGTACTGTCACACTGTAAAAACCGTTATATCTATCATCGTCGTATTCTAGTAAGGTCTTTGCACTCATTATGGCAATATCCTGTCCGTCTGGCAGGTAATACACATCCATCGGCTCTCCGGACTTTCCTATATAAATACATTCATGACCTTCTATCGTGTATTTCCCTGCATTATGGATTGTATCGTAATCTCTCTTGGAATAATAAAAACGCTCTTTTGCTCCATTTTGAATAGAACCATCGTAATGGAATTTTTCAAAATGCTTTTTTAACTCATCATTAGAAATATAATAATAACTGTTCCCGGCTTTGTTGTAGTATCTTTTATAACAGGAATTTCTTCGTTTAGAACATTATATCTCTCATTATTTACAAAAGTATAGAATTTAATGTTCAAGGTTGCTGGTGCAAAAGTGTTGCATGCAACCGTATATGGTTGCTCTATCTTCCCAATAGAAAAGGTTAGTTTATCGCCCTGTTTTACCGGAGAAATTGTTTTATTTTCATCCTCACTGGCACAAAGCCAATCGCTTTCCTTCGTATCTCCTGGATCAACGGAAATTGTGACCGCAGAATCTTTCTTATAGTAACTCACAGTTCGATTTCCATCCGGATTGATCACTGTAACCGAATAGAAACTGTTCTTATTCTGCTTAATCTGGTCTGAATCATTATCCGGAATTTTTTCGCCATCAGATGCTCCTTTTGGCATATAATAAACGTCTGTTGGTACAGTTGCTTCCTGCTTGTCCAGGTTATAAGATACATACTGCTGTCCTTTATAAGTTACCACTGTCGCCTGTGCTAATGTCTTCTCACCACGGACTGTATATGGAAAATAATGTCCGGATTGTGTTTCCTCTGCATTCAAGCCGAACTCTCTATAAATCTCAGCAAGATCACTGACAGATAAATAGCATCTGCCCTGACGGTTCCATTTATACACCTTTTTCAGAGAATCAGCCGGCAGCTTTCGAACCTCATTGTCCACATATATATAAAACTGAATATCAAAGGCTGTCTGGTCCGCTCTCTGGATCACATAAGACTGTGTGATTTTTCCAATTGCGAATCTCGTCTGGTTCCCCGATTCCCGTATACCATCTATCACCTTATCGTCTGTTCCCATACAGGTCCATTCGATCTGGTCTGTCTGGTCTGGCAATTTGGGATTAAAGTCAGCCACAGCTTCTTCCACTACAGTTCCTGTTAATGCATAACGGATCCGATCCTGCCCTTCGCCCTTTACCTCTACGGAATAAAACGAATTGTCCTTTTTTACAGAATCTTTTAAATTTAATGCAACGCCTTTTCCATTTGGAAGGTAGTAAACATCTACCGCTTCCCCTTGTTTATTCTGGCCATAATTGTAAGAAACATAGGTCTTTCCGGATTTTGTGTCTGTATAAACTTCTCCGTATTCTATCCTGCTTTTTCCCCGGTATGCAGATACAAACTTTTTTATCGCATCCGGATTCTGACTCTCGCTGTTTTTCACAAATCCAAATTCTTCATATATCCGGAGCAGGTCCTCAATGGAAACACCATGATAGGTAGTTCTTCCGTCTTTCCATGTTGCAATGCCAGTAATGTCATTATGCTGAAGCTTTACCTTGTTTCCGTCGATAATGACATAGAAATCAATATCAAAGCCTTCGGAAATCTCCTGAAGTTTCGGTGATTCCTCTTGTGCAATCTGCTCCTCGAAGGCTTTTTCTTCTTCTGAAATCTCTCCCTGGGATGGAGTAATTTCTTCCTCCGGAATCTCTTCTAATGGCGGGGTGATTTCCTCTCCAGGAGTCTCTTCTAATGGCGGGGTGATTTCCTCTCCAGGAGTCTCTTCTGATGGCGAAGTATTTTCTTCTTTCGACGTCTCTTCCGACAATGATGTACTTTCCTCCGGAATAAAATCTTCTGTGCGCATTTCACCCTCTTGAGTACTATTCATATTTGGAATATTCTCTTCTTCCACTGAAACTGCCAAAACTGTCGTTCCTGCGCTATTCATGCACAAAACCAATAAAAGTGTCCAGGCTATCCATCTTAGCCATCTCTTTTTCCTCTTCACACAAATTCCTCCTAAAAACATATTTTACTTTTCTCAACTATCTGCCTTTTTTATCCATTCCTTCTGCATTGCCGCTGCTATAAAGCACTGCAATAGTTTTTTTGAAAATACACCACATTCACCGTTGGCAATCATTCTTATGGCTTCTTCATGCTTTAATTTTCTTTTATAGGGGCGTACACTGACCAATGCATCATAAGCATCCACAAGGCCTACTATCTGAGCACAAAGTGGTATTTCATCACCTTTTAGTCCATCCGGGTAACCAGATCCATCATATCTTTCATGGTGATATCTGCATATTTCATAGCTATACTTATTAAGTTTTTCTGTCGTAGTTCCTTGTGGAAACCGCAATGTCATCTCTGCCCCTGTAAGAGGATGCTGCTTTACAATTTCCATCTCATCAGCTGTTAATTTACCGTTTTTGTTCAATATCTCTATCGGCACACGGATTTTTCCAATATCATGAATTGGAGCCAGATGAGAGACATTTTCTATTTCTTCCTCTGTAATCCCATACTCCGGATAGTTTTTCTGTAGTTGAAGATACACTTGTTTTGTATAAAAACAGATATCATCCTGATGTTCTGTTTCTATAAGATTATTGTGATTCAACACTGCAGCCAGAAGCGAAACCATTTTCCAATACTGTTTTGTCTCATCCTGTGCTTTTTGTCTTAATTCCCGTTCCATATTTACAATTGTGTTAGGGATAACTTTTGCATTATGGAATGTAATAACAGCAGTTTTCTCATTTTCATCCACAAATCTTTTTACTTCCATCCAAACATAAGTCTCTGAGTTTTTCTCGCTTCTTCTTTGATAAACGATATCTTCTTCTGAACAGCCCTTTTTCAAATGCTCTGTCAACGAATCGCTTTTCAAAAATTCCTGCAGTTTTTCACAATCTTTTTCACATACATATTTTTCACAATATACTTTCAGAAAATCATCATATGTTCCTGCAGTTTTTACATCATCATAAATCCCCCTGTTATGAGAATAGATACATTCATAACTGTTTTCCGCTAAATTAACTTTCAGAATGATATAAAATCGCCCAAAATATTCATCTTTCCCCGGTCTGATAATATCAGAGATTTTCACATTTTCTAATCGGTTATTGTAAGTGTTCTGTAAGTCCAATAAGACTTGATGTACTTTACAGCAATCCGTATAGTTTCTGGAGCAAAATCCATCCTTTTCAAGACAGCGACTGATTGCCATTGTTGATTCCATACATGATATGACATCAAATAAAGAAATCTTTTCTGGATTTTTGGCAATGGCATATCCTCACTGGTACCTTCAGAAGCTGAAATAATCTTCTCTTTTTTTAACTGCTTTGTGATTTTGGGAATATAGCTCTCCGGAATCTTTAATTCAGAAGCTAATTTTGCCGTTGTAACCCTGCGCTTTTTTATTGCCAAATAACAGACAATCCTGATTGCATAATCCGTTGTATTAGTAAGCTGCATAGGTGCTCACCTCTCTCTCTTTTCTTTGTTCCGTACATAAACTCATTGATTGAAAAAGGAAGAATCAGAAAAAATTAGAAGCCAGGAACATGCTATTTTCAAATATGTTTTCCAATTCTTATGCCTCATTTTTCGCATCTTCCTTCCTGTTCTTCTGCTTCTCCATGAGTAATCCGCAAAGGCAGATAACTGAGCCAAAGAATAAGAACAAATAGCCTGCAACCGGACTATCATCACCTGTCTTTACCGGCGAACCATTATGAATAATATCCTTTGATCTTTGGGAAGATGGAACCGGGTTTTGATTTTTACCAGTTTGACCGGTATACGAGTTTTTGAATGAAACCTTCGATACTTTATCTCCATTTTCATTTTTGACCACTGTTACCGCCATCAGTTCATTATTGGAATCAAAGAATCCTTCAATCGTTACATCATAGGTTTTTGAATCATATGTATAATTTTCTTTATTCTCTGTTGCCTGGTACAGCTTGTAATGATATTCTCCTACCTGTCCGACATTCATAATCAGCTCTGTAGAAGAATTACCACTCATATTCCAGGTAAATGTTCTTCTATTGCTTCCCTCCGGCATTGGATTTTGTATCTGATCTGCTATTAAAACATAAGAGCCTGTTTTGTCAGCATCTGCAGAATTGTTTACTTCAAATATCTGTTCCACTGGTATTTTCACTGTTGTGTTTCTGTCAGCCGCCAGTACTGGTCTTTGAACACCCAGAAAGAATATCATGGACAGGAATATAACCATTGGCTATTTTTTGTCAAAACGTGTTGTTCTCATACTTCTCCCTCTCCTTCT
>ENA-OQJT01000066-OQJT01000066.1-human-gut-metagenome-genome-assembly--contig:-NODE-66-length-23476-cov-0.963553_pt1 | contig 23476 bp, 28 predicted proteins | sample MGYA00242612_ERZ504779 | MGnify/ENA primary metagenome ERZ504779 (study PRJEB26092, sample SAMD00036366) | human gut metagenome | host: Homo sapiens | study: EMG produced TPA metagenomics assembly of...
TGATTTCTCACCATCTGCATAGCAGATAAGTGCGATGTTTGCTGTTCTGTTTGGATCGTACTCGATACCAATTACAGTTGCTGGAATGACCGTCTTTCTTATTTCTCTTGAAATCGATAAGTCTGTATTTTCTTCTATTTCCACCACCCTGGTGTCTAACTGTGATTTTACCCTGATTGTTACGACCAGCGTTCTTCTTTAAAGAAGTAACAAGTGACTTCTCAGGAGTTGTCTTTGTAATCTCTGAGAAATCTGAACCAGTCATATTTCTTCTGGAAGGTGTATATGGGTTATATGTCTTAATTCCCATTTTGTTTCTCCTTTCGATATGTTTTCATTATCGCGTCTTTTCTGACGCATATCATTTTGAAGTTGCTTTCGGTCTACAGTCCTGCGAAGATCTCGATATCTTTGCTGTCTGCTGTAAGCTGTACGATAGCCTTCTTTGTCTTAGCAGTCTTTCCTGTTACCATTCCACGACGCTTGTTCTTGCCTTCGCAGTTCATTGTGTTAACTTTGGCAACCTTTGTTCCTTCGAACATTCTCTCTACTGCTTCTTTGATCATAGTCTTGTTTGCATCCGGGTGAACAAGGAATGTGTATTTCTTCTCAGCCATTGCATTCATACTCTTCTCAGTTACTACTGGTTTGAGGATTACATCATAGTACTGTACGTTTGCCATTATGCATATACCTCCTCGATTGTTGCTACAGCAGCCTTTGTAACTACTACTGTGTCATATTTTAATACATCGAATACGTTAAGCTCATTTGTCTGAGTTGTCTTAACTGTCGGGATGTTTGCTGCAGAAGCGATAACCTTCTCGTCCATATCATTTAATACAACGAGTGCCTTCTCAACATTGAGGTTCTTTAATACTTCTACGAATTTCTTTGTCTTAATCTCATCAAGCTTAAGCTCATCTACTACAACGAACTTGTTCTCAACAACTCTTGATGTAAGTGCAGACTTAAGAGCTGCTCTCTTCTCTTTCTTGTTGAGCTTGAATGAGTAATCTCTAGGAGTAGGAGCGAATACAACTCCACCACCTGTCCACTGTGGAGATCTTGTAGAACCCTGACGTGCATGTCCTGTTCCCTTCTGTCTCCATGGTTTTCTTCCGCCACCGCGAACTTCAGAACGTGTCTTAGCTTTCTGAGTTCCCTGACGTTTATTTGCAAGCTGCTGAAGAACAGCCATATGAACTAAATGCTCATTAATTTCTACGCCGAAAATGGAATCATTTAACTCGATCTTGTCGACTTCTTTGCCTTCCATGTTATATACAGCTACGTTAGCCATCGTAAAGTTCCTCCTTTCTTACTTTGCACTATTTACCAGATTTTGTAGTCTCTTTTACTGTAATGAGAGCTTTCTTAGCTCCTGGAACTGCGCCCTTGATTAACAGTAAGTTCTTATCTGCGTCAACTCTTACAACCTCAAGATTCTGAGTTGTAACCTTTACGCTACCCATGTGTCCAGGCATTCCTTTTCCCTTGAATACCTTACTTGGTGAAGAACAAGCACCGTTAGAACCCTGATGACGATGGAATTTAGAACCATGAGCCATTGGTCCTCTGTGCTGACCTAATCTCTTGATAGCACCCTGGAAACCTTTACCTTTTGAAATAGCAGTTACATCAACCTTGTCACCCTCTGCGAAGATGTCAGCCTTGATCTCATCTGCTAAATTGTACTCATCTGCGTTTTCGAATTTGAACTCGCGAACGAATCTCTTTCCTGAAACACCTGCTTTTTTGAAGTGTCCCATCTGAGCCTTGTTAACACCATGTCTGTGTGCTACGCTCTTTTTACCGTTGGCATCCTTCTCAACGACTTTCTCTTTCTTGTCGCCGAAACCAACCTGAACTGCGTTGTAACCGTCATTCTCAACAGTTTTGATCTGTGTTACAACACATGGACCAGCCTCTAATACAGTTACAGGTACTAATACACCATCTGCATTGAAGATCTGTGTCATACCGATTTTTGTTGCTAAAATCGCTTTCTTCATTTCTTTACCTCCTGTTTTCTACAGCGGAACGCCTCTTGCCTGTCAACCCAGCCCGCGAAGAATTAGCCGGAACAAGTAGCGGAACCGTTCATCCTAGAGCAGCCTACTAGATCGTTATGCTTTCGCACTGTATCTTCTATATAAACCATTCGGGGATATACTAATTAATTGTTGAAGCTTATTTCTGCTTCATTTTGATATCAATGTAAACACCAGCTGGCATTTCAATCCTTGATAAAGACTCTGTTGTCTTCTGTGTTGGATTGATGATATCGATAAGTCTCTTATGAGTTCTCTGCTCGAACTGTTCACGAGAATCCTTGTACTTGTGAGTAGCTCTAAGAATTGTAACTACTTCCTTCTTTGTTGGAAGAGGTACCGGTCCGCTCACCTGTGATCCATTCTTCTTTACAGTCTCGATGATTTTCTTTGCGCTTGAATCTACTAACTCGTGATCATACGCCTTGAGAGTAATTCTCATTACTTGACTTGCCATAAAAAAGTCGCCTCCTTTTCGCACTTTTAACTTCAGTACGACAAGCGGTGACTGTACACATCTCCGTGTGTGTCCTGTGGACTTTCACACGTTGTTTCTACATTTTGTAGACCATATCTGTTCTGTACAGTGACTTGCCGTCAGTTTCCTAACTTGACATTCGCTCCGCCGAATTCTCTGTCTCATGGACAGTAACTTCAAACTTCATAGCTATCATGCCACAGCAAGTGATATTATACATGACGTTTACAATAATTGCAATACTTTTTCAAAAAAATTTATTTTTTATTTCGGGTAATATTCCATTGAAAAATTACACTTTTGCACGTATATTATTATAGAAGAAACACGATTAAATGTAAGCAACGTGTAGTTTATTTTTACACGCAGATAAGAAAGGAATATAAACATATGTGGTTAGCAGATAGATGGAAAGATTACGAGGTTATTGACTGCTCATGCGGTGAAAAACTTGAGCGTTGGTCTAAATATATTTTGCTGCGTCCCGATCCTCAGGTAATTTGGGACACTCCAAAGACTAATAAGAACTGGAAAAAGCTTAACGGTCACTATCATAGAAGCAAGAAAGGCGGTGGTGAATGGGAGTTTTTTGATCTGCCGCAGGAGTGGACCATAAACTACTCTCTTCCTATTAATAAAGAGCTCACATTTCACTTAAAACCATTCAGCTTCAAGCACACCGGTCTGTTTCCTGAGCAGGCTGCCAATTGGGACTGGTTTTCAAAGAAGATTTACGATGCCAAAAAAAAGTGGTCGTGATGTAAAGGTATTAAATCTCTTTGCATACACCGGAGGTGCCACTCTTGCTGCCGCTGCCGCAGGCGCCGCTGTCACACATGTGGATGCTTCAAAGGGCATGGTCACATGGGCTAAGGAAAACGCTGCAAGCAGCGGTCTTGGTGACGCACCTATCAGATGGCTTGTGGATGACTGTGTGAAGTTTGTTGAGCGTGAAATCCGCCGTGGCAATCATTACGACGCCATCATAATGGATCCGCCGTCATACGGCAGAGGTCCTAAGGGTGAAATTTGGAAAATTGAGGAAAGCGTATATCCGCTTGTGCAGCTTTGTGCAAAGCTCCTTACCGACAAGCCGCTTTTCTTCCTTATTAATTCCTATACGACTGGCTTGCAGCCTGCAGTGCTCACCTATATGATAAGCACTGCACTTAAAAAGTTTGATGGTAAGGTAACCGCAAGCGAAATTGGTCTCCCGGTTTCTTCAAACGGACTCGTGCTGCCTTGTGGTGCAAGCGGACGCTTTGAAAGTATCTGCTAATCAGTTCTAAAATAAAATCAGCCGCAGTATTTCATTATTTTCTATGAAATACTGCGGCCTTTTTAATGAATACGCAATATATTACAATATTCTCTTTTTCTTCAGTAAAATCAGTATCAGCACACATATGACAACCATAACACCTATTATAATCATAAATCCATGTGCTGTCGTCGCAAGCGGTACCCACTTTGAGCTGACATTCATACCATAGATTCCTGAGATAACTGTCGGGATAGCCATGATAAGTGTGATGATTGTGAGCGACTTCATGACATTGTTAAGCCTATTGTCAATGACCGTGCTCATAAGCTCTCTGGTACCATTTATGATGTCCCTGTAAATTCCCGTCATCTCAATAGCCTGCTTATTTTCGACAATCACGTCTCCGAGAAGCTCCTTATCCTCCGGATACTGCTCAAGGCGTTTGTATCTGGTCAGTCTCTCTAACACAACTCCATTGGAACGAAGCGATGTGGCAAAGTATACGAGTGTGGATTCCAGCTCGTGAAGCGCGATCAAATCATCCTCCTCTGTATCCTCTCCGACTCTCTCCTCAATCTCAGTACGCATCTTGTCTATGATGCGCAGATCATTCTGATACAGTACAGATATCCTGTAAAGAATCTGGTATACAAAGCGCATCTTTTTCTTGGTGGAAAATTCCTTTACACGGTTATTTAAAAATACCTGAAGCACCGGTGTATCCTCTGTACAGACTGTCACTATCTCATCATCTGTAAGTATGATGCCAAGCGGGATTGTGGTATATGACTCCTTGTCATGCCTAGTCTCTATCGAAGGTATATCCACAAGAATCAACGTATACCCATCCTGCAGTTCTATACGGGAGCTCTCCTCCTCATCGAGTGCTGCAAGTACGTCCTCAATATCAACATTCAGTTCATCCGCTACCATCTGTCCCTCTGCTACAGAAGGGTTGACCATCTGTATCCAGGTGCCTCCCTGCATCGTATCCAGCTCATGTATTAATTTGTCATCTGTCCTGTAAAACTTGACCATGGTGCCTCCCCGTGGCTTTTATGACACACATAATGCCACAAAATATTTTGACATCACTAACGTATTGTCTTTGAAATAAAAGATATTACTTCTCCGCGTATTTCTGACTCTGGCTCTTTATAAGCTCTGCATCCTCAAAGTAATTTATCCTCATGGCGCGCTTGACCTCTGCCATTGTCTGTGCTGCAGTCTCTCTTGCTGTCTCGCTGCCCTTCCTTAGTATCTCATATACAGCCGGAATATCCTTCTCATACTCTGCTCTTCTTGCGCGGATAGGTGAAAGTTCCTCCTGCATGATGTTGTTGAGGAATTTCTTAATCTTCACATCGCCAAGACCGCCCCTTGTATAGTGGTCCTTAAGCTCCTGAAGGTTAGCATACTCCGGCAGATACTCCTCAAAATGCTCAGGCTTTGAGAAAGCCTCAAGATATGTGAATACTGTATTGCCCTCCACATGTCCCGGATCTGAAATCTGGATATGTGTCGGATCTGTATACATGCTCATGATTTTCTTCTTTACATCTGCCTCTGTATCTGCCAGATAGATACAGTTGCCTAATGATTTGCTCATCTTCTGTCCACCGTCTGTACCCGGAAGTCTGCAGCATGCCTCATTCTCAGGTAAAAGCACATCCGGTTCAACGAGTACCTCATCATAGATAGAATTAAACTTTCTGACAATCTCCCTGGTCTGCTCTATCATTGGGAGCTGGTCCTCTCCAACCGGAACAGTTGTAGCCTTGAAGGCAGTGATATCTGCTGCCTGACTGATTGGATAATTGAAAAAGCCAACCGGTATACTTGCCTCGAAATTTCTTAGCTTAATCTCATTCTTTACTGTAGGGTTTCTCTGAAGTCTCGATACTGTAACGAGATTTGAGTAGAAAAATGTAAGCTCAGTAAGCTCCGGTATCTGTGACTGCACAAACAGTGTAGACTTGGCCGGATCGAGTCCCGCTGAGAGGTAATCAAGTGCCACCTCTATGATATTCTGTCTGATTTTCTCAGGGGTTGTCAAAATTGTCTGTGAGTGCCTGTGCATCGGCAATCATGATAAATATTTTGTCATACTCTCCTGAATTCTGAAGCTCAACTCTTCTGCGAAGTGAGCCCACGTAATGTCCTATATGGAGCCTTCCTGTTGGTCTGTCTCCTGTTAAAATAATTTTTTCCATCTCTATTATTCCTCTGCTTTAGTTCTATTATTACGATTGCATTGTAGGTTTATTCGCCAAACCGTCTGTCTTAGCAATCGCCAGCTTTCTTTATTATAACACACTGACGTGTAAAAGCCTAGGAAAAAGAACTCTCATTTTAATTATTTTATAATATCTGCATACTCTGCCTTTGCAGCCCTGCACAAATCATCCGGTGACAGCGTAATCTGAAGCCCAAGCCTGCCTCCGCTGACCGTGATTTTGTCCTGCTCCTTAGCTGCCTCATGGATAAATGTAGGATACTGTTTTTTCATTCCGATTGATGTACAGCCGCCCCTTATATAGCCTGTAACCTTTGTCAAATCCTTGAGATGCAGCATCTCTATGGACTTCTCACCTGCTGCCTTTGCGGCTTTTTTGAAATCAATTTCGTCATCTATCGGTACCACAAACACATAGTATCCGCCGCTTTTGCCGACTGTCGTGATAGTCTTGTACATGCCTGCGTGGTCAAGCCCCAGCTTGTCTGCTATCTGAGCTGCATCCACAAAGTCATCGCACTCGTATGTGCGTGCCTCATATGGAATCTTCATCGTTTCCAGTATTCTTATTGCATTTGTCTTTGCTTCTTTTTTTCCCATTATACTATCTTTCCTCCAATAGCTTAAGATATATTCCATATCTTTATGCAATTACCTCATTTTACTGATTGTCCGCACTCTTATCGGCATTTTTGTATGCTTCCTCAAAGAACTGCTCCTGCGAATCTATCGGTGTGCTGTTTATCTTTCTGTCCACATACTCACCATCAGCGCAAAGCTCCTTGCCCTTCTCGTCATCTGTCATGATTGTATCGAAGATATGGCGGATCTTGTCCTTAGCATGTGCATCGTATACCGGTGTTGCAACCTCCACACGTCTTACGGTATTTCTGGTCATAAAATCTGCTGACGCAATGTAAATCTTCTCATCATCGCCCACACCAAATCTGTATATACGTGAATGCTCAAGATATCTTCCTACAACACTTATTACAGTGATGTTTTCTGTGACATCCTCAACCTGCGGCTTCACACAGCAGATTCCTCTGACAATAAGCTCTACCTTCACGCCTGCCTGTGATGCATCGATAAGCTTGTCTATAAGCACTTTATCAGTGAGAGAGTTAATCTTAACTCCGATGTATGCCGGTTTTCCTGCATTCTTATTGGCAATCTGCTCATCAATCATGTCAACAATTTTATTCTGCAGGCATTTTGGGGCAACAAGCAGATGTTTTACATCTCCGTCCGAAACAGTCTCACCTCTCTGAAGTGCCATAAACACCCTTGATGCATCTGCTCCAATCTCCTGGTTTGCAGTGATGAGGGATAAATCTGTATAAAGACGCGAGGTCTTCTCGTTGTAGTTTCCTGTACCAATCTGAGTGATGTACTCAAAGCCATCGCCCTTTTTCTTTGTGATGAGGCAGAGCTTTGAGTGGACCTTGTAATCACCGAGTCCGTAAAGTATCTGACAGCCTGCGTCCTCAAGGCGGTGTGACATCTCTATGTTGTTAGCCTCATCAAACCTCGCTCTGAGCTCGACAAGCACGATAACCTCCTTGCCGTTTTCTGCGGCCTCTATAAGTGCATCGATAATCTGGCTCTTGTCTGCCACTCTGTATAGTGTCATCTTGATGGACACCACATCTGGGTCCTCTGCTGCATCGTTAAGCATCTTGATAAACGGCTTCATGCTCTCAAACGGATATGAAAGAAGCACATCCTTTTTCTCAACCTGACCGAGTATACTCTCCTTAAGCGAAAGCTCCAGGTGTGTCACGCGGTGTACGCTTCTCAAAGAAAAGCTCCTGCTTGTCTCGCAGATAGTGCTGAAGCTGGAATACGAATGACATATCAAGCGGTGTTTTTACACTGATAAAATGCTTTTTGCCAATCTCAAGGAAGCTCGAGAGTTCGTCAATCGCCTTGCGGTTGATTTTTCTTGAAAGCTCAACTCTTACAGGATCAAGACGCACTCTCCTCTTGATGAGCTCCTCCATCATGTTACGGTAATCCATATCCTCATCATACATGCTCTGCGCATCGATATCCGCATTACGTGTCACACGCATGATTGATTTCTCACGGATTACATACTTTGGATAGAGCTTTGATACAAAGTGTAAAATAAGTTCCTCTGACAGCATAAATGTGCCCGGTCTTGTAGGTATCTCGATAAGACGCTTGAATACGCTGTTTGAGCATGGCACGATACCTGCTCTTTTTCTTCCCCCTTCTGTGTAGTTAAAAGCACTACCGCATAGAGCTGTTTATTGGCAAGGAATGGGAACGGCTGCTGCTTTCCTATAATCATTGGTGAGAGGAAAGGTGCAATGTGTGCATCAAAATATGCCTCCAGTAAATCACCCTCATCCTTTGACAGCTTGTTGAAATTGATTATGCGCACGCCCTTTGGCTCAAGCTCACCCATGAGCTGCTCGTAAATCCTTGCTTTTTTCTTCTCAAGCTCGCATACTCTGTCAAGGATTGCCGATACCTGCTCCTCACTCGACATCTTTGTCTTGTTCTCGAAAATCTTTTCCTTTGAATTCATCTGCATCATGAGTGATCCTACTCTTACCATGAAAAACTCATCCAGATTTGTCTGGTAGATTGATGCAAAGGTCAGTCTCTCTGCAAGCGGTACTCTTGGATTGCCCGCCTCATTTAATACTCGCTCATTGAACTGTAACCATGACAGCTCCCTGTTTGTGTAAACTTCTTCCAGTTTTTTCATCTGCATATATGCTCCTATTCTATATGATATTTTTCCATTCGCATCCGCGTCTTTTAAGTTCGTTTTATTTTGTGCCCGCTGTATTTCAAGCAGCCTTGCCCGCTCTATCAGTTTATCCTCACGGCGTCTCCTTCTGTCTGCCAGATGAAGCTTTTTTTCCACCCCGACAAGCAGCCCCGCAAGTGCCTTCAAAACTCTTTCCCTATGCAATATTTACCTCTCCGTTGATATCATCTGATAATATTCCAATTCTCGCTATACCGCACAGCACATAATGCTTCTGCAATGTCCGTGCACTCTTAAGTTCATTTTCGATATTTTTGTCTTTTTTTGTCAATACATTCATGCAAATTTACAAACATTTCTTCAACAATATCAGCACATCTGAGAGTTTCCTTTGCAGCAAGCTGCATTACCACCTCTTTGACGCATTTTTATATGAATTAAGGCCGTCCACATTGGTAGTTTGTACCTCTTGTGAACAGCCTGTTATCATCGTTGCCATCATTCCTATGACGACCGCTTTCTTTAGTAATTTCTTTTTCAACATAATTAATCTCTCCATTAGCATGATAAATTATTAAAATTAATCAATAACTATTCAACAAGTTAATAGTATCAAGCTAATGTAAAGTCCAAAACGCAGTTATGTAAAATCATGGTAAAAAACTTTACATTTCTTTACTCAGCTTTACATAAATTAATTTTGTGTGCATTTTATATATCTTTTAGGCATTTTTAACTATTTCAACAGCAATATCCGGATAATTTGTGATAATTGCATCTGCTTCTGCCTTGACAAGTGCCTTCATCTCATGCTTTTCGTTTACAGTCCATACATGAGCTCTAAGTCCTCTTCCGTGCGCCTTGTCAATGTAGTTTTCATCCTGCATATGGTAGGTTGCCGGATGAAGCGCATCCACATGAAGCTCGCTTGCATACTCTGCCGGATTTACTATAATGTCAGAAAAAAGCAGACCGCACCTCATATCAGGGCAAAGCTTTTTCATGCGCACAATCGACTCGTGATTAAATGATGAGCACCAGATTCTGTCAAGCATATCATACTCTTCCACGAGCGCCAGTACCTTTTTCTCCAGATTTTTGTACTGTACGATACCGTTTTTGAGCTCGATATTTATGGTCATCTCTGTGTTTTTGAGCAGGTCAAACACCTCATCGAGTGTTGGAATGCGAGTCTTCTTGTCATAGGACGGCATGTGCTTTGACACATTGAGGCGCTTTAACTCCTTGAGTGTATAGTCCTTTACAAAGCCTTTCTCACCACTCACTCTGTCCACGGTCTCATCGTGTATAACCACAAGCTCTCCATCCTTTGTGAGCTGCACATCAAGCTCCACGCCGTCAGCCTTCATCTTTTCTGCCTTCTTGAATGCCTCAAGTGTGTTCTCCGGTGCATATCCGGATGCTCCTCTGTGTGCCCAGACCTTTGTTCCCTCTGTGTTTATCATGCTTTAAGCCTTCTTTCGTTACTTTTTATTTTAGTTATTTTCATGCCTCGGTGCATCATATCTGTCTGCAAGCCTTAAAAATACAAATCCCACTGCAAAGAATATTGCCATAGTTGCAACCGCCACATTTATCGTGCCGCCTGCAAGCTTTACTGACGCGATGACAAGCGAGCCTAAAAATGAAGCTCCCTTTGCAAAAATATCATAGATTCCGAAATACTCTCCCGAGTTCTCAGGAGGAATAATCTTTGAAAAATATGAGCGTGACAGCGCCTGCAATGAGCCCTGGAAGCATCCCACACCAAATGCCATGATTCCAAAGCCAATCAGATCATGCAGTGTAAGTGCATATAGACAAACTGCAAAATATCCCGCAATGCAGACATACAAAAGCGTTGTAGTTTTGTACGTCTGTGACAGTCTTCCAAAAACAAGCGAACCGATGCATGCCACTATCTGTGTAAAAAGTAAAAACACTACCTGTCCCACTGAATCAAGCTTTAAATCAGTTCCTATGTTTATACAATTATCTATTATAGTTCCTACACCATCTATGTAAAGGAAAAAAGCAACCAAAAACAGTCCTACTTTTTTATCTTTTGTAGCTATTTTTTTGATTGTTCCAAAAATCTGTGCAAATGCGTCAGCTATAAGTCTTAGGACTCCCGGATTTTTGTTTGTTTTGCTTTTCTCTTTGATATTGTCCCTTATAAATACATCATTTTCAAAATTCTTATGAATATCTTTGTCTGCTGCATCCGATACATAATTCACCTGTTTATAGCTCTTAAACAATGGAATTGTAACAACTAACCACCAGATTCCTGTAACCGCAAAGCCTATTATCATCGATAGGCGGTTTGATATGTATCCAAGCATATCCGGTCCACAGATGTACGCTGCAAGTGAAACAAGAAACGGCACACACGAGCCCAGATATCCCCAGGCATAGCCGTAGGAAGACACCTCGTCCATTCTATCCTTTGTCGTCACATCGACAAGCATCGAGTCATAAAACACCAGCGATGCATTGTAAAATATCTTTGTAAGCACATAGATAACAAGAAACAGCACCCATGTAGGTGTAAAACCATTAAGTATGCATGCCGACACTCCAACAACTACGGTCGTTGAAAAAATAGCCTTTTTGATGCGCATATGGTCTGCTATCGCACCACAGACAGGCCCGATAAGCGCTGATACAACTGTCATCACAGCTATTGCCACCGCATAATACGCGGTTGCCCTGTCAGATGAAATCTGCCCTGCACCATCTCCAACGGCAAGGCTTTTGTACCATATCGGTATGAGCGCACACGCAAGCAGTGTGTATGCGGAATTTCCCACATCATATAATACCCATGAGAGCTCCTTTGATGAGAGCTTTTTGCTTTTCTTTTGTGTATTGTCTTCTTTTGATTTCATAAATTATACCTTCCCTGTTTTGTATTCCTCAGACTACGATTTTATTTTGAATATGTAAAAACCGCTACCACCCATTTGCAAAGTTTATGTAAATAATCCGTCCAATATTAAATCAGCGACTCCCTCGCAATCTCCACATAATGCATGGCATTGCGATGATTCTCCTCTATCTCATCAGCGGTCAGTGCCCTGACTACCTTTGCCGGAGAACCAAATGCAAGGCTTCCGTCAGGAATATCGGTGCCCTGGGGTGACAAGAGCGCCCGCACCTATTATGCAGTTTTTTACCAATCCTTGCTCCATTTAACACGATGGCACCCATGCCGATGAGTGTATTATCACCTATAGTACACCCGTGAACAATTGCGCTGTGTCCTATTGTCACATTGTCACCGATTATGACACTGTGGCTTAAGTCCACATGTACCACTGCATTGTCCTGTATATTCGAATTTCTGCCTATTTCTATCGGTTCTGAATCGCCTCTTACAGTTGCATTATACCATACGCTTGCTCCGTCAGCCATTGTCACCTGACCCTTAACAACGGCACCTTCTGCTATATAATATGCCATATCTATCCCTCCATCAATTTCAGATAATCGCCCTTGTCTATATGCATCATAGAAATCTGATTATTATGCCGCCTAAAGCCATAGACACAGTCCACATTTCGGATAAGCGACTGCAGACGTTCATCCGGTACACAGACAATCAGCTGCAAGTCCATCTTCCTTGCATACTTGAGACACACCGCACTTCGCTCCTGATCCATCTTGGAAAATGCCTCATCCAAAAGCACCAGCTTAATCTTTGAATCACGATTGCTCTGCTGCATATAAAGCATCGCAAAGCCCGCAAGAAGCGCGACATACTTAGGGTTCTGTCCCTCGCCGCCCGAATCACGGCCTGCCATGTCATCTACAAAGTTTTCCCTGATGACACGGCCGTTTTCGTCCGTAACCTGCTCATACATGCTGAATGACAGATAATTGCGGTAATCCGCATACTGCTCCATTTCCTTGCGCTTCTGCATTCGCAGATGCTCATCCTCATCCCTTGGCGGCATGAACTTGTCTGTCAAAAGTTTAATTTTCTGCTCATATTTCTTATAAAAATCATCCTCACCAAAGCTTATCTGTCCAGCTATTCCGCCATTATCCGGATTTTTACTGTCCAGTTCTTCCGCCATAAGCATTTCATAGAACTGACCGTTTTCGTTCTTTGCCGGCTCTATCTTAATCTGATAGGTACTGTCTGAGAAATTAGTCTCCCTGAGAAGCCTGTTTATCTCATAGGCATGGCGCTTTGCAGCTTGATATCACCGTGGATTGTACCGATGACATTCTCTCTGAGACTTTTGTAAATCACCTTACACTGCTCCTCAAACTCACTCTCATATTCCGGCTCATAATCCTTCTCGTACTTCTCCAGCAGCTCCTCATATGCCTTATTTGACTTCTCGGCTCCGCTGAACTGACCTGACGGAAACTCCTTTATATACCTGTAGCGGGCAGTCTGCAACGTCTCCACACACGACTGCTGCCTGCCACCATTTCCGTCTGCGCCTTGCAGCTCAATAAGTTTCTCACGCTGTTTGCTCTTGACCGATGCTCCTGAGCTATGCTGCAGCATATCCTGCACCTGCTTCTCAAGCTCCTCTCCGGCAACATAGCCCTGTAACATATCTTCCAGCTGTGCTCTTCGCTGTTCGTTTGCACCTATGATTTTCTCATGCTGGCTTATCTTTTCATTTATCTGCTGCTGATTCAGTGAAAAAGCACTCTTAAGTGCATCGATGTTTTTCTCAAGAAGCCTCTTTTTCTCCTTTAGCTCCTTGTACTGCCCATTCTCCATCGTCCTAATAATCTCTTCGAGCTCATTTTTCTGCGAATTAACTGCTTTAAGCTCATCTGACGCCTCAGAAAGGCCCACAAAATACTCCGGCTCCCCCTTTAAACACTCAAAATCTCTCTGTGCCTTGAGACTTGAAATAATACCCATAAGCTGTATCTGGTCCTTCTCAAGCCTCTCCACATCTGCCTCATACTCAGCAAGTCTTGCCTTGGATACCCTGCCTCCGATGCAGGCATTTGTAGTATAATCGCGCTTCTTCAGATGTCTGAAAATAAAGTTGCTGTATGAGTAGCAGTCCGGTGTAACTCCATCTCGTACCTGCTCAAGCTCGTCAACACTACGGCACTTTATAATATGTCCCAGATATCTTTTCAGGCAGACATCTACATACTTTTCCTTTGTATCCACTGCCTCATAAAGCGAACCATCCATGGCCTTTGGTTCACTGTCCATGATAGCCTTGGAATTGATGAGGTCGACATCCTCAAACTGCTTCATGTCCCTGAAAATAACAGCAGCAGTATGCGCATAACGCGGCTCTGTGATAAGTGAGAACTTGAGCCTGCCCATACGTCCTTCTATGGCATTCTTCCATTCCTCGTCCTGTACATCAAACATATCCGCAAATACCTGTACCTTCACAGGCTCGCCAAATCTATCACTTAAGTCCCTCTGCAGCGCAGCTCTTGCCGAACGCAGGCTCTCACTGTACGACTTGCGGTTGTTCTTCATATCATCGACCAGACGTTTTTTCTCTTTAAGCTCTTTTGTTATCTCATTTTTCTGCGAAGTATTGTCCTCGAGCTCATCCTCGATATCCTTCTTTATAGACTCAAGCTTTAGATGAAGCTCCTGACATTTTGCCTCTGTGACATCGCCATCCACAATCTCTTCAATGAGGTTTAAAACTGCATTGCTCACATAATCTGTGATGACCTCATCCTCATCCCAGGCCTTTAGTCCGTTTGTGATTTTAATCCACTGACGGCTGTTGTCGGTAAGCATGAGACTTCTCTTCTCAAGCTCCCTAAGCTGATCCTTTTTGCTTCCTAAGTCGCTCGATTTCAAATCTGCACATACCTGGATATACTCCTGCTGCAGATCTGCCTGCTGCCCGGCTATATCATCTGCCTTTTCTGAAAGTCTGTCCTGTTCTTCTTCGATACGCTTTTTATCATCCTCAGCTGCCTGAATCCTTGCACGCATATCCTCGATATCTATGCACCTGATCATTGTCTCTGCCATGACAATATCGCTTTGGATATTTACCAGTTCCTGCCCTGACTCCTTTATTTCCTTAAGAAGCTCAATACGCTTGCGCATATCCTCTATTTTTTCCCTGATTTGTCTGTATGCATCGAGCTGCTCACTGATAGTCTCTATCGTGCCCGAGTCGCTCTTTGGAAACATATAATCACGTATAAACTGGCCTGTTCCATTTGTCATTCTGAGTGCAATAGCACTTTTTTCCATTGTGATAAAACGATTCGGATCAATATATCCTAAAATCACATCATATAATGTGCCAAGGTATGCCTCCTTCGATGCGTAAATACGGTTTACATCCCCTCTGGCGCGTCTGTCAGCTGACTGTGAGCGAGTATTTACAAGCTTTTTAATATCATTATTTGAATAGCAAAAGCCGTCCGCTGTCACATATGAAGGCTCCGGCATCCTGCCCGAATGACTGAAGTACACAAATCTCTTAATCTCAGAATCGTTTTTTCGTACCTCAAATGCTATTCCTATACATGTAAACGTATGACTGCCTGTATCCTCTATCTCAAGCGCTATGACCGAACAAAAATCACAGTCGCCACGATTTGCGGAGCCATCCTTCTGCTCACCCCTCAAATAGCTCAGAACACTTCTCCTGTTTTTTGCATCATCTGCAGCCTTGTTCAAAAACGTGGGGCTGAAGCTGCCGTAGAGGATTACCTGAATCGCATCCATGACGGTTGATTTTCCCGAGCCACTCTTACCACTGAACAAATTGACATACTCATTAAATTGCAAAACCTTGTGATTTATTCCGCCCCAGTTGTTTAGACACATTCTGGTAAATATCTTCTTAGACTGACTCAATTGGTAACTCCTCCATTTCACTGTTCTTGGCAAATTCATGGGTATGCTTTACAGAACTGCCTTCTGTATTCAATCCGGCAGCTTCAAGTGTTGCAGCCGACTCGTTATCATACTTAATCAGCTCCACCTCATCACTGTACATGCGCACAAGCTCATTTATATCCATGGCTGAGCAGAATATATTTACTGTGCCATAAATATAGATTGGTGTGTTGTCCTCCAGGTTTGCAATAGCCCCCGGCAGTTCAATCATCTGATGTGTTTTCATAAGCAAAAGAGCGTCTGACCATTCCTGATTAGTGAGCTTTCTGGTAATCAGATTGGTATTTCTGCCATACTCACGAATCTCTGCCAGATTCGTTGTTGTCGCATTAAGCCCCTCGCCCATAATTTTATCCCTGTATATCATCTTCATTATAATGACAATCCTTGCAGTAAGAAGAGTCATCTTCTCGAGCATGACACCATCACCCGTTATCCTGAAAAGATGCTCCTGCTGGTCATGAACCAGCTCACAGTCAAGCACAGCCAGATAATCAGAGATAAACTCTCTGTTTCTAAGACACACCTGATACCTTGGATTGTCTCTTTGAATCAATGTAACGGGGTCACACTTCATTTGCAAAATACAGGTCTGCCTCAACAGATCCTGGATAGTTTTTCTAATATTTTCTGCCTCATTTGGCGAAACATTCTCCATATATTCAAACATACATTGCTCTCTTTTCTATGCTTCTCGTTTAGAGTCCGATTTGGATATTACAAGCCTTGAGTAGCTTACACCATCACTCTTTGTTATCTCTCCATCCAGACTCACCGTATCCTCACCCATGCGCTCATTGGTCTCCTCCTGCCATAAAAACAGAAGCTTTTCCAGATCCTCCATGGATTCTACAGTCTGTTCATCTGTCACAAACATGCCATCACGCATATTTTTATCTCTGAAGCTTTGAAGCTCCTTTTTGGTATACAATGGCTTTGGCACAAAATCTGCCATATCATCTTCGCCTGCCGAAGCATCGTCAATAACAAACGGAACAAACTCACTTCTTCCTCTCTCTCTTCTTCCCGGAAAACTGTCGTCCGTTACATTATAAAACTGTCTGGTGAACTTCATTCTGTTTCGAAGAGCCCCAAGTATCTCATCTGTTTTATCACTCTTATCTATCAGGTTAATGAGCTTTACTATATTATCCTCGTCATCTGCGCCTTCCTGCAGGATATAGTGTATCCTTGCAAGCGCCCTCTTTGCAAAAATCGTCTTCTGCTCAATAAGCTTGTTGTACTTTCTCTCAATCAGGTCAAACTCATGCTCCACCTTATAAACAAGCTCACCTGCCTTATCACAGTACTCCACGCTGTACTCATAGCGTTTTCTCTCAAACGTACCGGGTGTAGTCTGCGAAAGAATTCCCTCAAGCTCAGCCCTTTTGTCATCGTTCTGATTAAGGATTTTGCTTATAAGCTCCTTTACAGCCTCCTTGTAACGATAAAAGCTATCCGTGGTTGTAAGGATGGCATAACGTCTGCTATCACTGTTATTAATTTCCTTAATCAGTACCTTCTGTATACCTATAAAATCCTTCATACGTGACAGCTCATCAAAATATGCCCTCATACCATCCTGCATATTTGATAAAAGCTGACCAAGATTTTTTGACGTGTACAACGCATTTTTCAGAATATCATTATTTTTTTCCGGATCTGAAAAGTATGTAAAAAGCGCACTGTAAACAGCCAAAATGCTCTCGCGCTCCCTGCTGTCATCATCCACAAGCAGCTTTTTAAACAGCTCAGCATACATCTGGCTGTACTGAGGAAATGCAATCACATATGTGTTGAGCTTTTCATCAAAATCACTCCTGATCCAGCCCCAGTTTATAAGCCTGCCCAATATAGCTGATGGTGTCAATGTGTATGTGAAACTGGTCTGGTCATATATAACATCAATTTCGGAATCAGGATTATAATCATCATGATTATCCATGCTGCCACTATCTTTATCACTCTCATCTTCATTATAATCATTCTGCCATACAATGCCTGTTTTTGATATGGTATCCGCTATGATTATCTGACACTCCTCACGTGTCAGTCCCAGTGATGCATAGACCTCGTTATTCTCCTCATATAACGCAACAACTATCTGCATATATGCATCCATATTTTTCGTGCGGAATAAGCTATAAAATTCTTTTGGTATTCTATCTTTCAATGTCATACTCATATAATAACATATCCCCACGTTTTTCGCCATATACATGGAAATAACGTGGGGATATTAATATTGCTGCTTCACACCTCAGCCTTAACAGTAACATCCGGTTACCGTCAAATCACTGCTGATTGTGACCATCAATAATTCTATTCAATATAATATTCTTACTGCTCAGCAACTCTCAGATGACGTATAAGATCATTTAAGCTCTCTGCCTCACTGCTCATCTCCTGACTTGCAGCTGCACACTCCTGTGAAGAAGCTGAGTTGGTCTGAACTACATCGTTAATCTGCTCTACACCATTATTAATCTGCTTGATAGCATCTGTCTGTGTCTCAAGTGTCTCTGCAATTCCATTAACCTCATCTGTGATAGTCTTGGAATTGCCTGCAACCTCCTCAAGCTGTGATGCTGTCTTGCCTGCAATAACCATTCCTTTTTCAACAGCCTTGACCGAAGACTCGATAAGAGCAGCCGACTCCTTAGCAGCATTTGCACTCTGCTCAGCAAGCACAGTAACCTGGTCTGCTACAACTGCAAAGCCTTTTCCTGCCTCTCCTGCTCTGGCTGCCTCGATTGAAGCATTGAGTGCAAGAAGATTTGTCTGTGATGCAATCTCATTGATTGTTGCGATGATTTTACCAATCTCCTGAGATGCCTCATTGATTTCATTCATGGATGTAACCATCTCATGCATCTGTCCGTTGCTATCCATAATCTCAGTTCCGAGTCCATCAACCTCTGGCTGATTTCCTTTGCATGCTCGGCATTCTCAGCTACCTGATCCGCTACAGAAGCAAGTGTGGCTGTAAGCTCCTCAACAACAGCGGCCTGGTCTGTTGCGCCCTGCGCCAGATCACTTGAGCTGGCAGCTACCTGCTCAGCACCATTTGAAACCTCATTTGCCGCTCTTTGGATACCACTTACTGTATCTGACATGCTCTCCTCGAAAGCAACAATTGATTCTTTAATTCCTACAAAATCGCCTTTCCACTCCACCTGTGGCTTAAAGTTGAAATTGCCATCTGCAAACTGTCTCATAGTCTGATCGATATCATCAATATATGTGCCAAGTGTCCTGATAGACTTTCTAAGGTCATGTGCAAGTTTGCCAACCTCATCATCTGAATGATACTCCAGATTGCTGTGAAGATTTCCATTAACAAGCTCTCCTGCCACTACCTCAATCTGCTGTAATGGCTCAAGCACAGAATCAATAACCTGATCACTGATTTTTTTCGCAATCATTGTAGCTACAATTCCAACTATTATTACATTGGCCAGTCCTATAACCAGGAAAAATGTAGCAACTGTTCCCGACTCGGCACCAAAGATATTAGCCTTTGCACCAAAATAAACCAATAAAACTGCAACAATTGATATGCCTCCCGATACAAGCAGCATATCCAATACTTTCTTATAGCCATATTTCAATCTCTGCTGAAGTGGCATTTCCATTATTTTGCTTTTAGCTTCCTCACCCATATGTAATTCTCCCTTTCTCATTTAGGTTTCGTTCTATACAGTAAGATTATTATATCATTACCATAGTACTATTTCAATGATAATTTGACAATATTCGTCATTTTTGACATATCGCCTAATTTCGGAAATGATTTATAGTCAAATACACTAATTTCCCGCTTATTACACCTCGAAATCCATACATGCCCTATTTGCAGTAAATGGTCTCACCCTGGTATCCGCCACTGCAACATGCTTAGGATTCTTTGCATACGCTGCAAGTGCATCAGCATCCTCAAATGTAGTATCAAGCATCACATCTACTGTAGATGTCGGAAGATAATCTGTGCGTACTGAAATGTCGATCATTCCCGGAATCTGCCCTTTAAGTCCCTCTAAGCCTTCCTTTATGCCGGCACGTATTTCCTTCTTCTGTGCCTCTGTGTACTCATCCTTGAGTGTCCATAAAATAATGTGTTTAACCATTGTGTTCCTCCTGAGTTTTTCAGGTCTTTCGACCAGTCCAAACTATAACATAATAATTTCTTTAATGTTCATCTCTTCTATAGTTCAAAACCATAAGGTGAATGGAGACCTTTGTATGAATAATATGCCATTCAGACCGCTATGTCAATTACATATTCTACCCCATCACTTCATTTCCTACCCCATTTTGCACCTTTTGTGGCAGAAAACATATTAGGTACAGTTTAGAATACATTTATTATTCAAATCATTTAATTTACATTTCTCTTTTAGCTTCTACCTTTGTTGCATATTTCCACGTCTTTCCACAATCTTTTGAATAGATACTTTCCCAACTAAATGTATCCTTCTCAATATTTTTGAAATTCCATTGCCATATAGTTGTATCATTCGCATCTTTATTAATCCCTGTTTGTATAATATCATTCTCCAATTCTTCGGCGATTAACCTATCAACACTCCATTTGGAAACGTACACTATATTCCACTTTTTTGAATTATCTATCATTGGAACTCGTATTGTTGTTCCATAATCTCCGTATAAAGTATCTTCCTCTGTCCATTCTCCTCTTTTGGGACAAATGAAGACATCTTGAATTCCATACCCATCCATGACATATGAAAAAAGCCACTCACCTTCTTTTGTATCTTCAATCTTCCCCTCTTCATCATATGTAGTCATTGTAAACGACCAATTTCCAACAAATCTACTATACAATGATAAATCTGTGTTATTATTCGCATTATTGCTTCCTAATGCTTCTAAAAATTCATTTTTCATTAGCGTACACTCTCCTCCCGATAAACATGTTGCTTATTTATCATTTGTAGTAATTGAATAAACAACCAAATCCCTATATTCCCCTGTGTTTTTATCAATTCTTCTTTTTCTTAAAACCCCATCCTTAATAAAACCTACCTTTTCAAGCAGATTAAGCGAAGGTTTATTATCTATATTACATTTTGCCTCAATGAGATACAGTCTATCTTTTGACAAGTATTCTGAAATCATCTTTTTTACAGCTTCAGTGCCATAACCTTTACCATGCCACTTTTCACCAATAACATAACCAATTTCACCAATCCTTAATTCTTGATATGGTATATCAAAAGATATATATCCTATACATGCACCACTTTCTTTTTCAACAATTACCCATGTATTCGTATTTTTCACCATAGCATTTACAAAAGAATTCATCTGATCCATATTCATTGGATATCCCATTATAAAATCACCCAAATGCTCATCTGTCCCCCATCCCTCGAAGCATATTGAAGCATCTTCATTCACAAAATGGCGGATGTATAATCGCTCTGTTTCTATTTTCATCATAAAAATCCTTTTCCATCTACATTATGACTTGGCACCACTACATCAATTAATCCTACTATAACATACTTTTAAACTGTAAAAAAGGTTTCCGAGAAATCTCGGAAACCCTTGAATTTACTAGATATTTACACTACTAACAAGTAATTACTCGATAACTGTAGCAACACGTCCAGATCCTACTGTACGTCCACCCTCACGATACTTTAATATCATTTTACCTCATATTTTTTATGGTTTTCTCTCCAAAATACAGTGAAAAACGACTGATTTGTACTATTTATTTTTATTTGCCTGATTTCTTGGCACCGTTTTGGCACCGGAAGCCTCAGTCAAAAAGCTTCTCTTCTGCTGTTTATACTCTTCTCTATCAGCTTTAATTTATAGCCAAAAAGCAGCCAGTTTTTCATATAAATAATTTCTAATAACTTTTATCGCCCTTCTTCAAAGGAGAAAACGTAATCTTATTTGCCAAAAGAAAAGAATTATTATTACAATACCAAATCCCACAAAAAGTGAACTTGTATCAACAACAGTAACTTTGTATATAATACTAATCACAAAAGATACCACTGGCGCGCATGCGTATGTAAGTGAAAATCGAATTGCAGAAACACGTCCTATATATTCTTTAGTAACTTCTTTTACAAATTTCACTTGTACATAAGTAATCATTAATCCCAATGCTGCACCAATTATTATCGAACCGATTAGCAACAGTAATTTTTGAGTTATAGGATTTGCAATATATTTTGAAACAAATGCAATAAAAACATAGTATACACCTAAAACAATTCCACAAAATGTAACAAGTGTATTATTTTTTTTCTCCTCTTTCATTTTTGCAAAAGTCAATGATCCCAAAATAGTACCAATAGTTACGCTTACACTTAGTAATGAAACAATTTTGGCATCTCCACTAAACATTTCTCTTGCAATCGGGGCGAGCAGTGCATCAAATGGAACCACTGCTGAATTAATTAGAATACATAAAAACATTAGTTTTAATAGCTTCTTATGGTCAAATACATAACTAAATCCATCTCTAAGCGAAATTAAATATTCTCTGCCAATTATTCGGTTTGTCTTCTTTTCTTCTTGAACAGAAAATTCTATTTTTACTATAAGCAACGCTGATATTAAAAATATCAAAGCATCTATCGCTAAAGAAATACCTATTCCAAATGAACTAATCACTATGCCTGACAAGCCAGTTCCAACTAATACTGCTATTTTGGTACAAGACACATTGACACTTACACCTTTATCATAATGTTCATTAGGAAGTACATGCTGAATAACTGCTACCCCTGCTGGCATATGAAATGCTTCTATTAATGAAATGGATATTGTCATAAAAACCAATATTAATGGTGAAAGCATGTTTTGTGTATATACATATAATATATACAAAACTAACAGAACTCGAGCTATATCTGAAAGTACTAACACTTTCTTTTTATTCATATTCTCGACTAATGGACCTATAAATGGTTGAATAATTACAGAAGTAGCTTGATTAATACCAAAAATAATCGCAGACCACCCTGCACTATTTGTAAGTAAATATACCAACCATGTAAAAAGTATTGTATCTAATGAATCACCACAGCGGTTAATAATATTAGAAGTCAGCAGATAAACATAATTGTGGTTATGATATAACTCATGTTTATTCATATTTGTTACCTCTCTAATCATAATTTAGATTGTTTAATTTCGCAAGCTATCTTATAAAGATCCTGATGTTTTAAAGCCGCTGCTTTTTCTATAACATTATCAATTTCTGATATATCATTAAGTGATTCCAAATATTTTTTTCCATTCGGTGTAATACGATAATATTTACGTAATTTCCCGTTAACTTCCTGATTATAAGATTCCAAATATCCCGACTGTACCATTCCATGCAGCATTGGATACAAAGCACCGACTTTAAATTCAAAAATATTATTCGATCTTTTTGCCAAAGCATCAATCATCTCATACCCGTACATATCCTTTTCTGACAAAAGTTTTAAAACCAGCATTGCTGAATTACCAGAAACCATGTTTTTATTAACTTTCATGCTTTCACTCCTCACTAGCGTTAACATACTCACCAATTATTTTATAATACCTTAACCCTAATCATTTTTCAACCTGCTTCCATTTTATATCTGAACCATTTTATTTAAAATTTTTTCATAATATTTTTCATTTGATTCTTTCTTTATCAGAGAATCTAATATCACTCCATCTTTTAGAAAAAATGTTTTTTTACCATAACTTGCCATTTTAGGATCATGTGTTACCATTACTACAGTTTTATTTAATGTTTCATTAATGTGAACCAATGTCTTTATCCACCTGCAAAGAAGTATT
>ENA-OQJT01000068-OQJT01000068.1-human-gut-metagenome-genome-assembly--contig:-NODE-68-length-22741-cov-1.138145_pt1 | contig 22741 bp, 22 predicted proteins | sample MGYA00242612_ERZ504779 | MGnify/ENA primary metagenome ERZ504779 (study PRJEB26092, sample SAMD00036366) | human gut metagenome | host: Homo sapiens | study: EMG produced TPA metagenomics assembly of...
TGTCTCCGACTCAGTCTAACGGACGATCAAATACCCTCGTTCCCGAGGGTATTTTTTTACGATAAACTAGTAAGGCTGTACACATTTTCTTGACTGAAGGAGGACGTGTGGCAAACGAAAACGATTACGATGGCGGCGAGATTAAGATTCTCGAAGGTCTCGAGGCCGTTCGTAAGCGCCCGGGCATGTATATCGGCTCGACGAGCGCCAGCGGTCTGCATCACCTGGTGTGGGAGATCGTTGACAACTCCGTCGACGAGGCCATGGCCGGTTTCTGCACCGAGATCCAGGTGACGGTCCACGCCGACAACTCCATCACGGTCGTCGACAACGGGCGCGGCATCCCCGTCGACGAGCACCCTGTTAAAAAGATCCCGACGCTCGAGGTCGTCATGACGATCTTGCACGCCGGCGGTAAGTTCGATAATTCGGCCTATAAGGTCTCGGGCGGCCTGCACGGCGTTGGCATCTCCGTCGTCAACGCACTGTCCAAGCGCGTGGTCGTTCAGGTTCGTCGCGACGGCAACACCTACGAGATGGAGTTCTCGCGCGGCAAGACCGTCAAGAAGATGGAGGTCGTGGGCACCTCGGATTCGACGGGCACCACCGTTACCTTCTGGCCCGACGACGAGATCTTCGAGACCTGCGTCTACGATTTCGATACGCTGCACAACCGTCTGCAGGAGACGGCGTTCCTCAATAAGAACCTCAAGATCGTGCTGACCGACGAGCGCGAGGCGACTCTCCACGTGGAGGAGTTTTGCTACGAGGGTGGTATCATCGACTTCGTCAAGTTCCTCAACGAGGGCAAGGACGTCCCCGAGGCCTTTAAGGAGCCTATCTACATCGAGGGCAAATCGGATCCGGACGCACCTGTGGCCAAGATGGGCGAGGTCGAGGTTTCCCTGCAGTGGAATAGCGGTTACGGCGAGAACGTCATGTCGTTTGCCAACGACATCTACACCCCCGAGGGCGGCATGCACCTTGAGGGCTTCCGCACCGCGCTCACCCGCGTGATCAACGATTACGCGCGCAAGCAGAACCTGCTCAAGGAAAAAGACGCCAACCTGACCGGCGACGATGTGCGCGAGGGCCTTTCGGCCGTTATCTCGGTCAAGCTGCCCGATCCGCAGTTTGAGGGCCAGACCAAGGCCAAGCTCGGCAGCTCCTATATGCGCGCGCTGACGCTCAAGATCGTGACCGACGGCCTCGCCGATTACTTGGAGGAGCATCCCAAGCCCGCCCGCGAGATCGTCAAGAAGGCGCAACAGGCCTGCAAGGCGCGCAACGCCGCCCGCAAGGCGCGCGAAGCGACCCGTCGCAAGAGCCTGCTCGAGAACGGCGTCCCTGCCCGGCAAGCTCGCCGACTGCTCGGTGCGCGATGCCGAGCTGACCGAGCTCTTCATCGTAGAGGGCGACTCGGCAGGCGGTTCCGGCCAAGGACGGCCGTCGCCGAGACATCCAGGCGATTCTGCCCCTGCGCGGCAAGATTTTGAACGTCGAACGCGTTGGTGACCATCGCGCGTTCTCGAGTGACACCATCCAGTCGCTGATTACCGCGATCGGCTGCGGCGTCACGACGAGTGCCGGCGACGGCGGCGACTTCGATATCACCAAGGCGCGCTACCACAAGATCATCATCATGACCGATGCAGACGTCGACGGTGCGCATATCCGCATCCTGCTGCTGACGTTCTTCTACAAGTACATGCGTCCGCTGATCGATGCCGGTTACGTCTATGTTGCCTGCCCGCCCATCTTTGGCATTAAGGTGCGCAACAAGATCCACTACGTGTATCCCAACGGCCGCCAGCCCGAAGACGAGATCCTGCGCGACACCATCCAGAGTCTGGGCCTGAACCCCGACGATAACGACGAGGACGGCAAGGCCAAGGACGGCAAGATTACCAAAAAGCGCAAGGGCTATACCGTCCAGCGCTACAAGGGCCTGGGCGAGATGGACCCCAAGCAGCTTGCCTCGACGACGATGGACCCCAAGACCCGCATTCTGCAGCGCGTGTCGATCGAGGACGCCGTGGTGGCGGACCGCGCCGTGCGCGAGCTGATGGGTTCCGAGGTCGGCTATCGCCGCGAGTACATCGAGAAGCATGCACATGATGCACGATTCCTTGACGCTTAAGAGGAGGTAACGTGGCAGACGATATCAACAATAACGAGGGTATGGACGAGGCCGGCGATGCCGGTATGCCCGACGATCTGAAGCGCCTGCTTGCCCGTGCTGAGCAGGGCGAGGACGGCGACCCGGACGCCTATAACCCCGATGCCGATGATGATGAGGAAGAAGACGACGCCGAGCTCGAGGAGAGCTTTGGCGAAGTCGACCGTGGCGCCTCGGCCGGCGAGGATATCAACGGCGGCCAGCTCCAGATTTCGGAGTTTGGCCGCGAGATGAAGCAGTCGTTCATCGAGTATTCGATGTCGGTCATCACGCGCGCGCGCTGCCGGACGTGCGCGACGGCTTAAAGCCGGTGCACCGCCGCATCCTGTACGCGATGAACGAGAGCGGCATCTACCCCAACCGCCCGCACAAGAAGTCAGCTTGGACGGTCGGCGAAGTTATCGGTAAGTACCACCCGCATGGCGATTCCGCGGTCTACGAGGCCATGGTCCGCCTGGCGCAGTGGTTCTCCATGCGCACGCCGCTCATCGACGGTCACGGTAACTTCGGCAACATCGACGGCGACGGCGCGGCCGCCATGCGTTACACCGAGAGCCGCCTGGCCAAGCCCGCCATGGAACTGCTGCGTGACTTGCAGAAGGATACCGTCGACTGGCAGCCCAACTACGACGAATCGCTCGCCGAGCCCGTGGCGCTGCCTGCGCGCTTCCCCAACCTGCTGGTCAACGGCAGCCAGGGCATCGCCGTCGGCATGGCCACCAACATCGCTCCGCATAACCTCACCGAGGCGATCGAGGCCACCTGCTACCTGATCGACAACCCCGACGCCACCGTCGACGAGCTCATGCAGATCATGCCCGGTCCGGACTTCCCCACCGGTGCCATCATCATGGGCAGCGCCGGCATTAAGCAGAGCTACGAGACCGGCCGCGGCTCCATTACCGTGCGTGCCAAGCACATGTGGAGTCCACCAAGACCGGCCGCAGCCGCCTGGTCTTTACCGAGATTCCCTACATGGTCAACAAGGGCACCCTGCAGGAGAAGATCGCCCAGCTCGTCAACGACAAACGCATCGAGGGCATCTCGGATATGCGCGATGAGTCCAACCAGAAGGGCATCCGTCTGGTAATCGAGCTCAAGAAGGGCGTCATTCCGCAGGTCGTGCTCAACAACCTGTACAAGTACACCTCGCTGCAGACGACCTTTGGCGCCAACAACCTGGCGCTCGTCAACGGCGTGCCCAAATGCCTGAGTCTGCGCGAGATGCTGCAGCACTATATCGACCACCAGGTCGACGTCGTCACCCGCCGCACTCGTTTTGACCTCAAGAAGGCCCAGGCGCGTGCGCATATCCTCGAGGGCTACCTGATGGCCCTCGACCATATCGACGAGGTTATCAGCATTATCCGCTCCTCGCAGACCGACTCCGAGGCCAGCAGCCGCCTGATCGAGCGCTTTGGCTTTACGCCCGAGCAGACCACGGCCATCCTCGAGATGAAGCTGCGCCGCCTGACCGGCCTGGAGCGCGACAAGATCCAAGAAGAGTTGGACGGCCTGCGCCGCGCCATCGCCTACTACGAGGACCTGCTGGCGCATGAGGAGAAGATCCTGGGCGTCATCAAGGAAGAGATGCGCGAGATCTCCAAGAAGTTTGGCGACAAGCGCCGCACCGAGATCAGCCAGGTTGAGAAGGACCTGGATGTCGAGGACCTCATCGCCGACGAGGACATGGTCGTGACCATCACCCACACCGGCTACGTTAAGCGTATCCCGGTGGCCGCCTACCGCGCCCAGAAGCGCGGCGGCAAGGGCGTGTCGGGCGTCAACCTCAAAGAGGACGACGTCATCGACGAGATGTTCATCGCGTCCACGCACGAGTACGTGCTGTTCTTCTCGAGCAAGGGCAAGGTCTATCGCCTGAAGGTGCACGAGCTGCCGGTGGGTACGCGCCAGGCGCGCGGTACCGCGATCGTCAACCTGTTGCCCTTCGAGGAGGGCGAGAAGATCGCGAGCGTCATCAGCTGCCGCGAGTTCCCGGTCGACGAGTACCTGATGTTTGCCACCAAGAGTGGCATGGTCAAGAAGACCGTGATGAGCGCTTACGATCGTAGCCGCCGTGATGGCTGATCGCTATCAACCTGCGTGACGACGACGCGCTGCTGAACGTGCGCCGCGTGCGCGAGGGCGACAAGATTATCCTGGCCACCACCGCGGGCAAGGCGATCATGTTCTCCGAGGAGCAGGTGCGCGCCACCGGCCGCGATACCAGCGGCGTTCGCGGTATCGGTATGAAGGACGGCGTGAGCGTTCTGGGCATGGAAGTCACTAACGGCAACGGCGATCTGTTCGTCATCACCGAGCGCGGCTACGGCAAACGCACACCGGTTGCGGACTACCCGGAGCAGAATCGCGGCGGCCAGGGTGTCTACACCATCCAAATGACCGAGCGTAAGGGTAACCTTGCGGCCATGAAGACGGTGGGTCCGCAGCACGAGCTGTTCATCGTGACGGAGGGCGCGACGGTCATTCGCGTTAAGACCGACGAGATCAGCCAGACTGGCCGCGCCACCCAGGGCGTCAAGATGATGACCGTCGACGACAACGACCGCATCTGCGCCGTAGCCCGCATGACAGCAGCCAAAGAGAGGCCCGAAGGCGAAGCCACAGAAAACGGCTCTGCTTCCGAAGAAACCCCTGTCGATCTAGGCGACGGCAACGACATGCCAGAAGATCTCCTCGACGAGTAAGAGGCCCTGGCTGGTAGAAAATATCAGACCCCATATATCGGCGGTCGGCGCACTGCGCGCCGACCGCTTTTTTGAAAACCTTGGGACTCGTGTTCGCCCCCGGTCGCACGGCGCATGTGAAGTCGATCGCGAGTTCCGCACGAGCCAGAGAGCACTTAATGTGCTCTCTGTGCGAGTCAGGACTGTCCGAGCAGGCGACTTCACATGCCGCCGTGCGACCGGGGCGAGCACCTTCAAAGATTTTCAAAAAAGTTGTTGACGCGCGCGTAACGACTCGTCTAATATATCCCTTGCGCGATGGACCTGTAGCTCAGTTGGTTAGAGCGTCCGGCTGATAACCGGGAGGTCACAAGTTCGAATCTTGTCAGGTCCACCATCAAAACTGTGAAGAGCCCTGGGGCATTGCCTTGGGGCTTTTTTCTTGTCTGCGATAAATCTCATTTTGGTTTTGTGTGCTGTGCGAAAGATTGGGTAGTATAGCTATTCAATGCGGTGGAGCTGCCGCGTGTTAACCGCTACGTACCGGAGGTGTTCCATGGTTCGTGTCGACATAGAGACCATCGTCATGGCCGCCGGTCCCGTGCCATCGCTTATCGTGCTTCGCGAGCGCTGCAGCAAATCGGACTCGCCCGCGCCGCTGCGTTCCCTTTCCATTCAGACTGGTTCGTTTGAAGCTGCTGCCATTAGCCGCGGCATCGATAGCGGCCGCGCCGAGCGCCCGATTACCCATGACCTGTTGCTCGATACTGTTGGCGCCCTGGGCGCCAAGCTCGAGCGCATCGAGATCGTTCGCGCCGAGCCGCCGGTGTTCTACGCGATGATCGTCGTACTGGCCGATGGTGACGAGCGCAAGATCGACGCCCGTCCCAGCGACGCCATCGCCCTCGCCGTACGCAGTAATGCCCCCATGTTCGTTGAAGACGACATCATGAATCGCCTGGGCACCGTTTCTGCCCATGCCGAGGAAGTTGACGACGAGCAAGAGTTCGAGAAGTTCGACGAGTTCGTCCATACGCTCTCCCCCGATGACTTCTAAATGCGGGGCGTCCAGGCTGCGGAGCGTTCGCTGATGGCTGGCGGTATGTCGGCTGAGGCGGCTGCGATCGCCCGCGAGGCCCAGATGCGCTCGGAGGCTTCTGAGGCGGCTCGCATTGCCTATGTGACGCAGGCCCGCACGCTTCGCGAGCGCCGCGGCTCGTTTATCAAGATGGTTGTCGTCTCCGTCCTTGTCGCGGCAATCTGCTCGCGCCTTCGTGGTACAGTTGGTGCGCTTGGGTTTTCGATCTCTACGGGCCTTGTGATCTGGGGTGTGGTCGATGCGGTAATGCTGACCAGTCAGATCAAGGTGCTCGACAAGCGCGCAGCGGACATGATGCGCGCCCGCGACGCTGCCGCCAGGATCGCCGCCGAGGCACAAGAACTGTAACGACGCCAGACTCGATGGGAAGGTCTAAAGATGGCACAGGATATGCAGGACGCCGGTAACGTCTCCGCCGAGCTCGACGCCATGGTGTGCGATCTGATCGGCGCGTTCTTGGACGACCTTGCCGCCGGTGAAAACCCTGGCGTGGTCGTGGCAATTGAGGACGCCGCTTCCAACCGTTATCTGGCGGCGCTCGATGAGGATGGCGAAGAGGCGTGCCTCGAGGCGGCCACCAACTTTATCTCCGAGCACAAGATGGGTCTTAAGGACGAGGGCCTGGGCCGTATCGCTCGCTATGCCATCGGCTACACCGGCTGCGTCGAGATTGACGGCGGCTATCACGATGCTCTGCTCGTGAGCTTCTTCGAAACCACGCTCGAGAGTGGTTTTTCGGCATATGTGCTGTATGAGGGCATGGGCGCCGGCGATGGTTTTATGTGGAGCGACCCTGAACCTGCAGGTGAGGAAACCCCTCTCATCTAAAATCGCTAAAATAAACGAGTTTTCGGTAAAAGGCTCAATATTCCCGCTGAGCGTTGCATCGCTGGGCGGGTCGCATACGCGTGCCGTTTGTATATGGATAGAAGATAGGGGAACTACATGCGCGTAGACAATCTGAGGAACATCGCCATCATCGCCCACGTCGACCACGGCAAGACGACGATGGTCGATAAGCTCCTGCGTGCCACGGACGCCTTCCGTGCCAACCAGCAGGTCGAGGACCGCGTCCTGGATTCTAACGACCAGGAGCGCGAGCGCGGCATTACGATTCTCGCCAAGAACATCTCTATCGAGTACAAGGACGTCAAGATCAACGTCATCGACACCCCGGGCCACGCCGACTTTGGCGGCGAGGTCGAGCGCGTGCTGCGTATGGCCGACGGCGCCCTGCTGCTGGTCGACGCCTTTGAGGGCCCCATGCCCCAGACCCGCTTTGTGCTGCGTCACGCTATCGACACCGGCCTCAAGATCATGATCGTCATCAACAAGATCGACCGTCCGGGCGCCAATCCCGAGAAGGCCTACAACGACTGCCTGGACCTCATGGCCGACCTGGGTGCCACCGATGACCAGCTTGAGTTCGCCATGGAGCACGTGGTCTACGCCAGCGCCATGAACGGCTTTGCCCGTCTTGACCCCAACGACGGCAACATGGACATGTATCCGCTGCTCGATATGATCATCGACGACATGCCCGCGCCCGAGGTTGACGAGAACGCCCCGCTGGCCATGCAGTGCGTGACCATCGATCACTCCAACTTCGTCGGCCGCATCGGTATCGGTCGCGTGTACTCCGGCGCCATTCACAGGGCGACCAGATCCTGGTTGTCAAGAATGACGGTTCCAGCGCCACCGCTACCGTCAAGCAGCTCTTTACCTTCGACTACCTGGGCCGCACCGAGTGCCAGGAAGTCGGCGCCGGTGCATCGCCGCCGTCGTGGGCATTGACCGCACCGATATCGGCGATGTCTACACCGATCCCGAGAACCCCGTCGAGCTCGAGCCCATCGAGATCGACCCGCCGACCCTGTCCATCGTCTTTGAGGCTTCGACCTCCCCGCTCGTCGGCCGTGACGGCGACATCGTGGGCGCCCGTCAGCTCAAGGAGCGCCTGTTCAACGAGGCCGAGAACAACGTGACCATGAAGATCGAGGAGCTCGAGGACAAGAGCGGCGTCGAGGTCTCGGGCCGCGGCATTCTGCACCTGTCTGTTCTGATGGAGTCCATGCGCCGCGAGGGCTTTGAGTTCCAGGTCGGCCGTCCCCGCGTTCTGTTTAAGAAGGACGAGAACGGCAACAAGATGGAGCCTGTCGAGCAGGCCGTCGTGGAGTGCCCGGACGAGTACTCAGGCAAGGTCGTTGAGGTCTTCGGTACCTCCGGCGGCATCATGACGAGCATGGACACCTCGGGCATCGTGACGCACCTCGAGTTTAAGATCCCGACGCGCGGCATCATGGGGCTTAAGAACCGCATCATGAACGTCACCCACGGCGAGGGCGTGTTCTACCACACCTTCCTGGAGTACGGCCCCTATGCCGGCGAGATCGGCAACCGCCAGAACGGCGCAATGATCTCTATGACCACCGAGAAGGCCGTTGCCTATGCCCTGGGTACGCTGCAGGAGCGCGGTCAGCTGTTTGTTGAGCCAGGCACCGAGTGCTACGAGGGCATGATCGTGGGCGAGCGCAGCAAGGCTGGCGACATGGTCGTCAATATCGCCCGTACCAAGAACCTGGGCAACCAGCGCTCCTCGACCTCCGATATCTCCGTTCAGCTGGTGCCGCCCCGCACCTTCTCGCTGGAGGAGGCGCTGGAGTACATCGCCGACGACGAGCTGGTCGAGATCACTCCCAAGAACATCCGCCTGCGCAAGCGTCTGCTCAACGCCACCGACCGCAAGAAGGCTGCCGTTCGCGCCGGCCAGGTCAACAAATAAGCGCTGGGGCTTATAACCGCCAATAAGAAAGGGCGTCGACCGCAATGGTCGGCGCCCTTTTTGGTGCAAGGGGACAGGTTACTTTGCACCACGGTGGAGGAGGTTATCCCCCGAGCGGCTTTCCAGCCAAAGTAAAGTTGTTTAAACATATACATAATTCCACAGGATATAACCGCTTTGATACAAAACCGTTAACAGATAAATATCAACTGGTATTACATTAAAAGACCTCTTTACCTGCGGTTTACATGACTGGTATCTATATTGTATTTTATGCATTGTGGCATAGACGAACCGTCTTAGAAACTGCTCCCCAATGGGTTCTTGCAATGCGCTAGGTAGGTTCTCGTTGATGTTGGGGTTTGTGTTCGATCCGACGATTCGCCGTATTCCACACTGTGTTGTAGGAATTAAGGGACAACTATGGACGCACACCGCTCGCGGTCGCTTGGTATGGCGGCCTGATCTTCATTTTGATTAGCCTCACCGCCGCCGTTTTTCACGGTGTAGCCCCCGTGCGCGCCGAGGATGTGAGCACACCAACGCCGATTGTGATTGATGGGAAGACGGCGACGGTTGATGTCAGGCTGTATGCCGATGAGAACCATACTCAAGAGCTCAAGGATCCTGTAACGTCCACTTCGACGCTCTATGGAGCTTTCTTGGCACAATTCAAAAGCGGTAAGGCGCCTTCGCCCGAGAACTATATCGCTGTCTATGAGCTACCCGACACCATCGTCGTTGATGAAAACGCGGGTGGCAACCTCATGGAGGGTCCGGAAGCTTCTGCTGCCCAAGCTGGCACGTGGAAGATCGCGGGCAATAAGGTTGTCTTTACGTTTGACAAGGCGTGGCTCGCAAAAAACCCTGCGAATATCCATGTCGCGGCAAACTTCTCGTTCCAGCTTTCAAACAAAGACATCGGCGCCGGCGGCAATGTGTCTGTCGAGTTTCCTGGCAAGGGATCGATAAATATTCCCATCAAGGACGGTAGGGTTACGAATAAGAGGAAGTCGGGGGTTTTCTCTCAGGTTCCGATGGCGTGGCCAAAGTCACCTGGACCGTTGAGCTCACAGTCGAGTCGTATGTCACGAACGTCAAGTTCACTGATACGCTGGGTGATAACTTTAGCTTTGTGGAGCACAGCTTTAAGCTCGATAACAAGACGATTGGATCGCAGCCAAAAATCGAAGGTCAGACCGCGACCATCGAGAACTTAGGCAGTCTTCCCCAGGGTGTCCATACGATTACGTATGAAACCAAGCTGAAGAGCGGTATCTCCGTGGATAACGGAGAGTTCATCAACGGCCAGGAAGCCTCAAAGAACATGGCGTCGTGGGAGTGGGGCGGTGCCAACGATCGTCAGAACGGCACGGTTACGGCTGCCCCAGCCCCTTTCGTTACGACATGATTGGCAAGTCTAGCGACCGCAATAGCACGCCGTCCGACATCACATGGACCGTCACGCTCAACCAAGGCGAGCTCAAGGCCGACATGAGCGGCTACGTGTTCACCGATAATCTGGACGATAAGCAGACGTATACGGGGGGCTATACGGTTTATAAGGGCAGCTCGGGTTTGGAGGTCCTCAAGGAGGGCGAGCTCGATTCGTCGCAGAGTTCCTTTACCTACAAGTTTCCGACTGACCTTGAGGATAAGTACATCACCTATCGCATTGTTTATCACACCAAGATGAATGAAACGGGTTCGTATGACACCGTGCGCAACAGCGCAACGATCGAGCACGATGGTTCCGTTTCCGGCACTGGTAAAGGTGAGTTTACGCCGCAGTTGGTGGGCACACCGATCACCAAGGAACTCGTGGGTCGAGAGAATGCTGCAACAACTGGCGAGGCGAAGTGGAAGACGCGTGTGGCACTGAAAGCTATCGTCAATGCGGCCAACCTTGATAAGGTGACGGTGAAGGACACGTTTCAATCAGCGTGGAAACAAGATATCGGCGTTGATGTCAATTCAATAAAGATCAAGATTGGTGAAACTGAGCTAGTTCGAGGCGACGACTGGAAGCTGACGACAAATGAGCTGAAAGATGGAAATAACGTTGTGCAGAAGGATGGGCACAAAAGAAACTTCAACCTCGACATAAACATTAACGACAAGGTGAAGGCGGCTCTCGCGAATGAGGATTACGCCGACATCACGTACACCACCACTTCTGATGCGCTGCCGGGCTGGTACTCGAACTTCGCATCTGTTACGGTGCCGGGGCAGAATGGCGGTTGGCCGTACTACACCGATAGCCCAATGTATGTCGTCAACAAGGAAACGACGCCCGCGGTCGAGAAGCCAGAAGCGGAGTCGAAGGTAACTTGGAACGAGGACTTCGACTGGAGTGCCGTTGACGGCTCGAACGAGAAGGGAGCCTGGGTCGTCGACTGGACGGTGTACGCGAATCGCCAGAAGACCGCGGCAGGAGATTGTTATGGAGCTGGAAAGCTCGGCCGCATACCGCTGAACATCATCGATATCATTCCGGACGGGATGAGCTATGTCGCGGGTTCCGCAAAGTACACGATTGTGCAGAACCCCTACGATCTACATGCGGGGCTTGGGCGCGGAGGCGAGGCCAAGGAGGTCGTTACGGATCAGAAGCTCGCCGCCGACAACGTTAGCAGCAACGGCAACACGGTCACCTTCTCCATCCCTACGACAGATCTCGGCGACTATGTCGGCTACGCAAAGCTCACGTACAAGACGGCGGTCAAGCGCGGTGAGCTCGATACCTCCACAAACGAGGTGAAGTTCACCAACAGGGCCAGCGCGGGGTCAGGAGTTAAAAAGTTCGATTCCGGTAAAGGTGACGTCACCATTAAGAACAACGTCATCAAAAAGTCTGGCGAGCAGGTTGCCAATAGCAACTGCATCAAATACACCATTTTTTGTTAACGAGTCTGCCGTTGCCCTTAAAAATGGCACCGACTTCCTTGAGCTCGTCGATACCATGGATGCCAAGTGCACGCTGGTGCCGTCGACGCTTAAGGTCTATGAGCGCGTGAACGGTGGCTGGGTTGCGCTGTCTCAGAAGGACTATTCGTCGAAGATGGAGCAGGTCTCAGACAAAACTGGCGTACGCACGAAGTTGACGCTTAATGTGCCCGACAAGAAATACCTCAAGGTCGAGTACGAGGTTATCCCGACCGGAAACCCCGGCGAAGGGGTGTCCCTTTCCAACACCGCCGAGCTTACGGGGGTGACGGAGGGCTCGGCGATCGACGAGCAAAAATGGAAGATTCAAAATGCGTCCGCCAGCGCAGGTGGCAACGGCTACGGCATCACGATGACCAAGTACGACGCCCAGCAGGTCGGTGCGACGCTCGAGCATGCGGGGTTTACGCTCTACAGCGTGAATATGGACCAGGTTGCAACGTTGGGTATCGAGAATGCAAGGACTGAGTTTGAAACCGTCCCCACCGACGCCAACGGCAGGATCTCGTTTGGCACAGAAAACAAGGCGATGGCTGATTGCATGCTCTACCAGCTTGTGGAGACCAGGGCGCCTGTTGGCTACGCCAAGGCTGATCCCGTGTGGATCATGCTCAGGGGCAGCGCGAGTGACGAGGATTATCAAGTTGCGCTAGCTAAGGCGAAGGCCATCGTCGGCGGCGCGGAGATCGTCGGCGATGACAAAAAGGACGAGATTTGGGTCTATGACAATCGTCTAAAGGGATTCGCAACAATCCAGGCTAAGAAAGTGCTTGAAGGGGGCACATTCAAGAAGGGGCAGTTCTCGTTTGCGCTTAAGGATAGCGACGGCAGGGTGCTCCAGACGGTGACCAACGACGCCGAGGGTAATGTCTCCTTCAACGTCGACTACAACAAGGCCGATACCTACACTTACACCATCTCAGAGGTCGAGCCCGAGGGTGCCGTCGACCATGTTAAAGATCACATCGCCTATGACACGACCCCGCGCAAAGTCACGGTTAAGGTGACTAATGGCACGGACCAGCTCAACGCCGTAGTTACCTATGACGAGGGCTCTACAACCCCGCCGACTTTTATCAACAGGTATTCGACCATGCTTCCTGAGGCGGGCGGGGCTGGCTTGACTATGACATATCTTGCTGGCGCTTCGTTGCTGTGCTTCGCCGCGACGTGGATGCATGCTCGTCGCCATCGCGATCTGGATCGAGGTGATCGCCATGAGTAGGCTTAGCCGCAGCTTGTTGGCTGTCGCGACGATAATCATGGTCGCTATTCTGTCTTTCGCGATTGCTCCTGGGGCGGCCCGTGCTGCCGATACCGGAGCCATTACGGTGGACGGTACAGTCGCGACGCGTTACGACGCGTACCAGCTCTTTTCGGCGACCGTTGTCGACGATGACGATGCTGGCCAAAAAATTGCAACTGACGTAACGTGGGCGAATGGCGCGGTTCGCCAGGCCGTTCTTCCGGTGCTTCATGATGCTGGGCTCGACAGCACGGCCTCGACGGCGCAAGAGGCTGCCGAATGGATGAATGCCGACGGACACATGTCGACTGCGCTGACGGCAAAGCTTGCCCGCGCGATTTGCAATGTCGGCGCAACTTCCGTGGCCCTTAACGCGGGCACGGAGGCCGAGCTACCCTGCGGCTACTGGCTCATCGTCGCCGACGACGACGCCATCGCCCAGGGCGAGGCCGGTACCGCGCCGATCATGGCCCTGGTGGGCGGCAGCGCCGTCACCGTCAAGCCCAAGGCCGCGACCCCCAAGGTGTCCAAGCATGTGCTGGAGGACAGCGCCGCCGCATGGCAGAAGGCCGCCGACGCCACGGTCGCCGACGACCTGTACTGGCGCCTCTCGGCCACGGTCCCGGCGGGTCTTACCGCCTACGATACCTATACGGTGCGGTTCGTCGACACCATGGGCGCGGGGCTCGACCCCTCCAAGGTGGCCGCGAGCATGCGCGTGTACGTGGCGGCGGGCGCGGACGGCGGCTTCGACGCCGTCGCATGTGAGGGCGGTAACGCCAACTCGACGCCGGCTAAAGGGTGGACAGATATTACTTCACAGTGCAAGGTCTCGATCGAGGGCAATGCCTTCACCGTGCGCACCGGCGACCTGATCGCCGCGCTCGGCGGGGCCGACGCCTTCGCCGCGGGCGCCGCGTGGTCGCCGTGTACGACGCGCCGTTGGGGCCAATTGGCAATCGAGGCGCCACCAAGGCAACCCCAACGAGGTCTACCTGCGCTACCCGCGCTCTCCCTTCGCCGACCAGTCCGGCGACGCCGGATTCACCCGCACGCCGAGCGATGACGCCACGGCCTATACCTGGGGGCTCAGCCTCATCAAGCGCTCAAGCTCGGACGATGAACGCTCGCGGGCGCCAAGCTGCGCATCATGATGACCGCGGACGTATTCTAACGACTGGACGGCTCGTGGTCGACGGATTCCGACGCGTACGTCACCTCGGGCGCAGATGGCCATGTGGAATTGAGCGGTGTGGACGCGGGCGTCTATATCGTCGAGGAAATCGCGGCACCCAAGGGATACGCCGCCTTTGAGGGCAGACGAACGGTAACGGTTGCGTCCGAGGGTCTGGACGTTAAGCAGGTGCAGCTGCGAAGCCCAAAGTGACCGTGTCGGCCGAAAGCCCTCTGCGGGTTGATACCGCCGATGCCGGGACGGGTTCGATTGAACTGTCGGTGCTCAACACTCCAAGCAAAGAAGCAAGTCGAGGCTTTATGCCCTCGACGGGAGATAGAACGTTGGTGCTGGTGGCGGCTTTGGCTGCCATCGGAGTGGCGGCTATTGTTGCCGCGCTCGTCATCAAGCGGGGAGGCGGTCGTCGTAAAAAATAATTGCCCCCCCCTGCTTAATGGCGTGCTGCCTCCGTAGCGAGTGACGCACAGGCCTACCGACCTGATGATCATTGGTTTTGAAAAAGTTACTAGAGAACCCTCCAAGAAAAGCGGGGCACCCGGTCGACATGACCGAGTGCCCCGCTTCGTTTGTTGGTGCAAAGTAACCTGGCACCTTTGTGGTGGTTGGTGGCTAAGCGGTGGGGAGTCCTGGCATGTTAGCCGGCTGCTGCGGCTTGAGGTGGGCGTTGCGCCAGATGATCTGGATAACGTAGCCGAGCATAAAGACAAAGGCTACGCCGCTGATGAAGTCACCTACGAGGGGAAGCCCCGTGAGGCGCCTGCGATTACGCCGCCCACGGCTGCCATGGCGTAGCGGTTTTGGTTGTGTCCGACCATGCGGGAGATCGCGCACCCCGCAAAGGCACTCGACACCAACGCGATGCCGATAACGCCGCACAAGAGGGCTCCGGCAAGCGACAGACCAGCGATAGAGATAATTAGCAGTAGGACGGCGGGGACGATAGCAATCGTGCCCAGAAGACCGCTCACCCACAGGGGTATGGGGCGCTGGTGGAGCATGCCGGCGGCGCTGGCGGTCGCGCGCGGAAAGACGAGCTCGAGCAGCAGAGCGACAAAGCAGGTCGAGAGTGCCGCGGCGACGATACCGCCGATGACATCGTTAACGGTGGAAGTATCCTCGTTCTCGGTGCGGTCGATCTTGAGCGCGCCTACCTCGGCTCCTGCGGCACGCTCGGGGTCCTCGGAGACGTGCGCGTTCACGGTGCCGGTGATGTGGGCGTTCTTGCCCAGGATGAGCTTGTCGGCCCAAACCTCGACCATCGCCCTCGACGGTGCCATCGATGGTCACCGTGTCGCCCGCAAGCGCTGCCGACTTGGTAGAGCCGCGCAGGGCAACCGTCTCGCCTATCGCGTAAAAACAGTTGGCGGTGCTGTCGGAATTGAGCACAACGTGCTGACCGACGACCGTGACGCTGCCATCAACCGTGGTCTTGGCGATATCGATAGTGCGTGCCGCCAAGCGGACGGCGCCGCCCACCGTGCAGTCGCGGATGGAGAGGCTCTCGCCTGCTGCAATTATGTCGCGGCCGATGGACGCATCGTCCAAGTTGAGGGCCTGACCTGCCCAGTACAGGTCACCTTCGACGCCGGACGAATTGGCGTCATTGTCGGTCGCAAGTACGTTGCCTGCGGTGTCCGTGCCGGCGAACGACGCCGTGGGAAGCGCGGTGACCGCTAGAGCGATGAGCGCGAATAAGATCGTGATGCGGCCCCACGCTTTACGGCGCTGGGTCGACGGGAATTGATTACAGGGCATAGTGAATCCTTCGTCAGATGCTCGACATGCACCTAACAGGGTACCCAACGCGTGGGCGCTCTAAAAGAACCTCTCGGTTGCATTTCGAAGGATGAGCCCGCGCCACCTACTTTTTGCGGTGCAAAAAGCGTGCGATGTCATCCTCGGTGGGGCTTTTGATATCAAAGCGCAGCGACAGCCAGCGTAGTCCCATGGTCACCACGACGCAAACGACCAGTGCGACGACATTGCTGACCAAGCCGCTCATGACAAGGCAAACATAGCTTGCCGATCCGGCGATGGCCGCGATGGCATAGAAGTTGGTGCGTTGGAAGATACCCGGCACCACACCCATAAAACCATCTCGCAGCATGCCGCCGCCCACCGCTGTAAAAAAGCCCATCATGATGCACACCGCCGGCGCAAAGCCGTAGACCAGCGCCTTGTCTGCGCCGGTTGCCGCATAAATACCCACCGAGATGATATCGAGCAGGGGAATGAGCTTTTCGGGCTTGTCGACGATTGCCGGGAAGATGTAGATGATGGCCGCGGTGGCGATGGAGAGCGGGAGCGCCATCGGTTGGTTGAGGATGTAGACGTTGCCCACCTGCAGCGTCATATCGCGCAAAAGACCGCCGCCCAGTCCACAGACCACGGCGAGCGCGACGGCGCCCACCAGGTCGAGTTTGTGCTCGCGTGCGACCAACACGCCCGAGATCGATGCCGCGACGACGGCGAACATCTCGAGCCAAAACGGGATGGCAACCATGGCATCCGAGGCGTGTGCGGTAACGATCATAGCGGCGGCAACGGGCAAGATGGGGTCCTTTGAGTTACGGGTTTAGACAATGCCCGTACATAGTACATGTTCGGCGCCGATTGCGACCCTATTGCTCGGCAAACGGTCGGGACTGGGTACGGTCATAGGTTTCATGTTTGGGGATCCGGGTTGATGCTGAACGCGATGGGGGCGTGGTCGAATAGGAGGGATGTCCAAATTTTGAGCTCCGCTCAAAATTTATCCGGTCGGCTTGCGCCGACCGCGCTGCGCTAAAAACGCGCCACGGGCGCGTTTTCTTTACGCTCCGGGCCCTGGCGGGTTCGAATCCCTCCTCCGCCGTGTTTGCTTGTTGGGGACTCAAAACAAAAAAAGCTCCCATTCTCGGGAGCTTTCTCAACCAAAATGGCGGAGGAGGAGGGATTCGAACCCTCGTGACCTTATACAGGCCAAACGGTTTTCGAGACCGCCGCATTCAACCACTCTGCCACCCCTCCGCGTGGGGTAAAAACAAAGCAGGCTCAAAGGCCTGCTTTGGAATTAACTGGCGGAGAGTCAGGGATTTGAACCCTGGAGACGCTTTTGACGCCTACACGATTTCCAATCGTGCTCCTTCGGCCACTCGGACAACTCTCCGTTAAATGCGAAAGTCAGTATACACGAGGAATCGCAAAGTGCAAACAGAAAAGTTGGCATTTTTTAAAACGTTCGGCCGCGCTTGGCGTTGCAGTGGGGTTTGAGGTGCCAAAAAAACGGCTTCCGACCAGCGTGGTTGATCAACTCAATTGTTCAAAAGGGGTATTCATAAGCGACTTGGCAATGAATTTAAAAATCTTTGGGTGGTGCTGTGGACCACTGGTATGTATTTCGCGACCACAGCCTTGTGCCCGTTGACCTGCGGCTTGGCTCAGCTTGTCTCCGCGGCACCGTATCTTGTCCACAGATTCGTCAAGCTTTTGGTCAGCATTTGGTTGGAATGCGCATGAAACGTGGTGCGAGCATGGGCATATGTGGAGGTCATGAGGTTGTAGCTGCATATTCTTGCGGCCTGGGAGGTTGAAAGATATTATTACCAAGTCTTTTCCTGCTTCAGGCGCACCTTCACGACCTGAAGCCACATTTGCCCAGAGGAGGTGACAATATGAAGGCTTATGAACTGCTGTTCTTTGTTGACCCGTCGCTCGACCCCGAGACTCGTCTCGCTGTTATGAAGCGTATCGATACCACGATCGCTGAGGGCGCTGGCAAGGTCGACTCCGTTGACGAGTGGGGCAAGCGCAAGCTCGCCTACGAGATCAACGACCTCACCGATGGTGACTACACCCTCATCAACTTCCACGCAGATCCTACCCAGATCGCCGAGCTTGATCGCGTCCTGCGCATCACCGACGCTGTGGTCCGCCACATGATCGTCCGTCGCGACGACCAGGAGTAAGACTGTCGTTTTGGACTGGGCTTGTGCCCCAAGAGGAAGTAGTGAGTTATGAGCATCAATCGAGTGAACATCACCGGTAACCTCACCCGCGATCCCGAGCTGCGCGCCACCGCCGGCGGAACCCAGGTTCTGTCCTTTGGCGTCGCCGTGAACGATCGTCGCCGCAACGCGCAGACTGGCGAGTGGGAGGACTCATCCCAACTTTGTCGACTGCACCATGTTCGGCACCCGCGCCGAGGCCGTGAGCCGTTTCCTGGCAAAGGGAAACAAGGTCGCGATCGAGGGCAAGCTGCGCTACAGCTCTTGGGAGCGCGACGGCCAGCGCCGGAGCAAGCTTGAGGTCATCGTCGATGAGATCGAGTTTATGAGCTCCCGTGGTGGCCAGGGTGGCTACGACCAGGGCGGTTACGCCCCCGCAGCTCCCGCGCCCGCAGCACGTCCTGCCGCACCGGTGGCCACGCCGCCCGCGGTCGACGTCTACGATGAGGACATCCCGTTCTAAGGGTTGTTCACCTATTTTTGAGTGAGAGGCGGCTTCGGTTCGCCGAAGTTGCCAAACGAAAGGTATTTTGACATGGCTAATGATTTTTCTGCACGTCAGCCGCGTCGTAAGTACTGCCAGTTCTGCAAGGAGAACACTGAGTTCATCGACTATAAGGACACTCAGCTTCTCCGTAAGTACATGACCGACCGTGGCAAGATCAAGCCCCGTCGCGTCACTGGCGCTTGCACGCAGCATCAGCATGACATCGCCAACGCCATCAAGCGCGCCCGCGAGATGGCTCTCCTGCCGTACACCGTCCCCGTGGTTTCCTCTCGTGGCAACCGCGACCGCGGCTAAGAAGGGAGACGCATCATGAAGGTTATTCTTCTCGATGAGATCAAGGGCAAGGGCGGCGAGGGTGACGTCGTAGAGGTCGCTCAGGGTTACGCTGAGAACTTCCTGTTCCCCAAGAAGCTCGCTGTTGCCGCCACCAAGGGCAACCTCAAGCAGCTTGACGAGCGTCGCAACAACATCGCCAAGCGCGAGGCCGTCCGTCTGGCTACCGCCAACGAGACCAAGGCTGCCTTCGAGGGCAAGACGGTTACCGTTGACGTCAAGGTCGGCGACGAGGGCATCCTCTTTGGCTCCGTTACCGCCGCTATGATCGCTGACGCCATCAAGGCTCAGCTCGGTATGGACATCGACCGCAAGCGCGTCGAGCTCGGTAAGCCCATCAAGGTTGCCGGTGCCCACACCGTTGCCATCTCGCTGTACCGCGAGATCAAGGCCGAGGTTGTCGTTCTCGTCGGCGTTACCGCTGAGGAGCTCGGCTGCCGAGGCTGAGGTCGCCGAGGCCGAGACCGCCGAGGTCGAGACTGAGGCTGCTGCCGAGTAGCATTTGCTGCAACGCAACAATCTTGTTCTAAGAAGGGCGCTCTGGGAAACCAGGGCGCCCTTTTGTTTTTTTTGCGCTGAGCGAGTGTCATGGTGAACGTTGCGTCGAAGTCCTATATACAGGACCGTTCATCCGTTTGGTTCGGTGATGATTGGCGGCGCGCGGCGCGTTTTGGGACCGTGGCTGATACTATGGATGCTCGCAAGCGATATGAATGAGGATGCTCATGGCATATGACGATAGGGAGACCGGGCTGACGGTTGAGGACCGCGGCTCAAAGTTGGGTCTTCCCCAAAACCAAGATGCAGAGGCCAATGTACTGGCCGCTATGCTGCTATCGCCCGAGGTGGTCGAAGAGGCCCAGGTCGAGCTGCAGCCCGATGACTTCTACCGGCCCATTCATAAGACCATCTATACCGCGATGGTCGATATGTACAACAGCCGCATTCCCATCGACTCCATCTCGTTGATCGATTATCTGCGAAGCATCAACAAGCTCGATGCCGTGGGCGGCGAAGCGTATATTTTGGAGTTGATGGGTCAGACCCTGTCGCTCGTCAACTGGCAGCACCATGCCGCCATCGTTCGCCGCGATTCGATGCTGCGTGAGCTGATCGGCGCCACCAACGAGATCAACGCGCTGGCATATAACGCCCCCACCGACACCAAAGAGGTTGTCGAGCTGGCCGAGAGCAAGCTACTCAAGGTTACGGCACGCGAGGTCAAGTCGAGCTACAAGACGCTGACCGAGTTTATGGTCGAGGCCTATAACGAGGCCGAGGAAGTGTGCCAGGCCGGTGGCCAGGCTGCGGGCGTGCCCACGGGCTTCCCGTCGCTCGACCGCATGCTCATGGGCTTCCGCGAGGGCCAGCTCATCATCATCGGCGCCCGTCCTGCTGTAGGTAAGACGTCGTTCGCCCTGAATCTGGCGCTCAACGCTGCCGCTGCTGGTTATACCGTCGGCTTCTTCTCGCTGGAGATGTCGGGCAAGGAAATTGCCCAGCGTCTGATTTGCGCCTACGCCATGATCTCGATCAGTGACTTCCGCATGGGCCGCATTAGCCCCGAGCAGTGGGCCAATATCAACGAGGCCACGCAGACCTTGTCCAAGCTCGATATTCTGATTGACGATACGCCCGGCACCACAGTGACCGAGATTCGCGCCAAGAGCCGCCGTATGCTCCATAACAAGGAGAAGGCAATCATCATCCTGGACTACCTGCAGCTGGTGAGTCCTCCGCCGGGACGCCGCTCTGAGAGCCGTACCGTCGAGGTTTCGGAGATGTCGCGTGGTCTGAAGATCATGGCCAAGGAGCTCAAGATCCCGCTCATCGCGCTGTCGCAGCTCTCGCGTCAGGTCGAATCCCGTACCGGCAAGCGCCCGCAGCTTTCCGACCTTCGTGAATCGGGCTCCATCGAGCAGGACGCCGATATCGTCATGTTCTTGGACCGCTCCGCCGACGAGGCCGAAGCCTCGCGCGACGATCGACCCGACGAGGGCGTTACGCGCATCGTCGTGGCCAAGAACCGTTCGGGCCCGATCGGCGACGTCGACCTGATGTTCCTGCCGGCATCCACCAAGTTCTATGAGCTTGATGGGGCACATGCCGAGGAGTAGGACAGGCGCCCGTTGCACGGGTATACTGGGAATGTTTTGTGCTTCTGCGTGCCGGCGTGGCGCGTAGACAGTCCATGAATGTAAGGAGTAAACATGCCGTCAACCGTTTTGGTCGGTGCCCAGTGGGGCGATGAGGGCAAGGGTAAGATTTGCGACCTGGTCGCCGGCGACTTCGATGCCGTCGTGCGCTACTCGGGCGGCAACAACGCCGGTCACACCATCGTCGTCAACGGCAAGAAGTACGGCCTGCACCAGGTGCCCTCCGGCATCATGTATTCTGACCACGTGTCGGTGATCGGTAACGGCTGCGTCGTCAACCCCAAGGTTGTCCTTGAGGAGATCGACATGTTCGAGGCCGACGGCATCACCACCAAGAATCTCAAGATTAGCGGCAACGCGCATGTCATCATGCCGTACCACATTGATCTGGATGGCGCCTTTGAGCAGAAGCTCGGCAAGAAGAACATCGGTACCACCAAGCGCGGCATCGGCCCGTGCTATCAGGACAAGATGGCCCGCATTGGCCTGCGCATGCAGGACATGCTGGACGAGGCGCTGTTCCGCGACAAGCTGGAGACCGCTCTCGCCCGCGTGAACCCCGAGCTCGAGCTCATCTACAACCTGCCCACCTACACCGTGGATCAGATTTGTGACGAGTACCTGCCGATGGCCGAGCGCCTGCGTCCCTACATCACCGAGACGAGTCTGCTGCTCAACAACATGATCGACGAGGGCAAGGACCTGCTGTTTGAGGGCGCCCAGGCGACGCTGCTCGACATCGACCACGGCACCTATCCGTACGTGACGTCTTCCAACTGCACCGCCGGCGGCGCCATCACCGGCTCCGGCGTCGGTATGAAGAATGTCGACCGCGTGCTGGGCGTCATGAAGGCCTATATCACCCGCGTCGGTTCGGGTCCCATGCCCACCGAGCTTTCCTATGAGTCCGAGGCCGGTCACACGCTGACTGAGGAGGGCTACGAGTACGGCGTGACCACCGGTCGCCGTCGTCGCTGCGGCTGGTTCGACGGCCCCATCGCCAACTACGCCTCGCGCGTCAACGGCCTCACCGATATCGCCATGACCAAGCTCGACGTGCTTTCGGCCTTCGACACCATTAAGGTGTGCGTTGCCTATGACGTCGATGGCGAGCGTTACACGAGCGTGCCCGAGCACCAGGTGCGCTTTGAGCATGCCAAGCCCATCTACGAGGAGCTTCCTGGCTGGAAGTGCGATATCACCGGCTGCCGCAGCTTTGAGGAGCTGCCGCAGGAGGCTCAGGACTACGTGGCGTTTATCGAGGATCTGGCACACACCCGCGTGACGTTCATTGGCGTTGGCGCTGGTCGCGAGCAGATCATCAACCGATTCTGGAAGTAATCGGGACTATTTGGTTATTGCGATATACCCCTTTGCAGCCCGGACGGGCGGCCGAGGGGTATATTTGCTTGCAAAGGGCTCGCGCGGAGCGGGCCGTTCATCCATAGAGGAGGCACCCTTGAAGGCGGACACTCAAACCATCGACATCCTGTTGTTGGGCAGCGGCGGCCGTGAGCATGCTTTGGCAGCTAAGCTCGCAGCATCACCGCGCGCCGGCAAGCTCTACATCGCGCCGGGTAACGGCGGCACCGCGAGCTGCGGCGAGAACGTTGTTCTCGACGGA
>ENA-OQJT01000069-OQJT01000069.1-human-gut-metagenome-genome-assembly--contig:-NODE-69-length-22724-cov-1.181484_pt1 | contig 22724 bp, 27 predicted proteins | sample MGYA00242612_ERZ504779 | MGnify/ENA primary metagenome ERZ504779 (study PRJEB26092, sample SAMD00036366) | human gut metagenome | host: Homo sapiens | study: EMG produced TPA metagenomics assembly of...
GTACTTGGTAAAGGATTTGATACTTATCAGTTTTTACATCATATATCAAGGGTAAGAGACACTGCATAGCGTCCTTTCTCCCCTAGTGGCTTCGGCTCGTAATGAGCTAGTTTATCTTTAATAGTCATAAGAACTCCTTGACTTCATATTATCAATAAAAAAGAAGTTATCCCTATTATAATTAAAATTTTTATATATAAAATATTGACATATCTTTCTAAAAGAGATACACTCAATGTGTAAAAATAATTATATATAATTTTTAGGAGGACGACGATGATAAAGCAAAAAACAATTGCGGTAGATGTTTCATATACTGGAATTGGTCTGCATTCAGGCACAGAGGTTAATATGAAATTGCGTCCTGCTCCAGTAGATACAGGAATTGTATTTATTAGAACGGATTTACCAGAAAAAACACAGATAAAAGCAATAGCAAGTAATGTTACATCTACATTAAGAGCGACAACGATTAGTAATGGAGATGTCAAGATTTTTACAATAGAACATTTAATGTCAGCACTATTTGCTAGTGATATAGATAATTGTTATATTGAAATTGACAGTGAAGAACCACCAGTAACAGATGGTTCAGCAAATGTTTTTTTAGAATTGCTAGAAAAAGCAGGAATAAAAGAACAGGAAAAAGAAGCAGATATAATAACAATTGATAAAGTATATCGTATAGATGATAAAGAAAGATTTATAATGGTATTGCCTTATGATGGTTTTCGTGTGAGCTTTACTTCCATAAATCCACATCCATTAATTGGTATACAATATCATGATTTTGAATTTACTAGTAAAGATTTATATAAGAAGGAAATAGCTGTAGCACGAACTATTGCTTATGAAAAAGAAGTAGAAGCTTTACGTAAAATGGGATTAGGTTTAGGTGGAAATTTAGATAATGTAATCGTCTACAATGATGAAGGTTGGATGAATAAACTTCGTTTCCCAGATGAATTAGTTCGTCATAAAATTTTAGATGCTATTGGTGATTTGAGATTAGCAGGTAGAATAAAAGGTCATGTAATTGCTGTAAAATGCAGGTCATGAATTAAATACAAAGTTAGCAAAGAAAATTCTTGCAGACTTTACTTAAGCAGAAGAGAGGTTATACTATGAGAATTGATATTCCTGAAATTGAAAAAGTTTTACCACATCGTCCCCCATTTTTATTGATCGATCGTATTATTGAATTAGAACCTATGAAATATGCAGTAGGTATAAAAAATATTTCTATAAATGAAGACCAATTTAGAGGACATTTTCCAGGTCATCCAATTATGCCAGGCGTGTTAATTTTAGAAGCAATGGCACAAGTTGGTGGTTTTGCTTTATTATATCCAGCAGAAAACCGCGGTAAATTAGCTTATTTTGGCGGTATGGATAATGTTAAATTTAAAAAACCAGTAGTTCCTGGTGATCAGCTTATTATGAAATCTGAAATTGTGAAAATTCGTGGCGATTTTGGTAAAGTTCATTGTGAAGGTTTTGTTGATGATAAATTAGTAGCTCAAGGTGACTTTACTTTTGCTTTACAAAAACCAGAAAACTTATAAAATGATTAATTAAGGTGTAAAGAGCAATTAATTGGCTCTTTTACTATGATGGAATTTCACCAAATGGTGTAGTTTTTAAGGAGTGAATACAAATGGAGGCAGAAAGCAAAATACATCCATTAGCAATAGTTCATGAAAATGCCAAAATCGGAAAAAATGTAGAAATTGGTCCATTTGCAGTTATTGGCGAAAATGTAGAAATCGGTGATGGTACAAGAATTGAACCACATGCGGTTATTACTGGTTGGACAAAAATTGGCAAAGATTGCGTGATTTTTCCAGGAGCATCTATTGGTGCAGAACCACAGGATTTAAAATTTGTGGGAGAAAAATCTTATGTATATATTGGCGATCGAACAAAAGTTCGTGAATATGCTACAATTCATAGAGCTTGTGGAGCTGAAGAAGAAACTCGTATTGGCAATGATTGCTTATTAATGGCTTATACGCATGTAGCACATAATGCAATTATTGGTAATAATGTTATTATGGCAAATAATGCATCTGTTGCAGGGCATGTTATTGTAGAAGATAGAGCTGTTCTTGGTGGCTTTGCCGGTGTTCATCAATTTGTAAAAATTGGTAGAAATGCAATGGTTGGAGGCTTTTCTAAATTAGTACAAGATGTTGTGCCATATACAATTGTAGATGGTAGACCTGCAAATGTTTGTGGTTTAAATAGTGTAGGTATAGCTCGTGCAGGAATTTCTGTATCGTCAAGAAAAGCTATTAAACAAGCATATAGAATTTTGTATCGTTCAGGATTAAAATTAGCGCAGGCAATATCTGTAATTGAACAAGAAGTTGATTCTTGTGCTGAAGTAGAACATTTTTTACGATTCTTAAGAAATGCTGATCGTGGTATTTGCAGAGAAAACCATGAAGGTAATAATTAAAGTGGGGATTTTAGTATGAAATCAATAGGTTTATTATCTGGGATAGGTAGATTACCAGTTGAAGTAGCAAAAGCAGCAAGAGCTATGGGTATAGATGTTTATGCTGTAGGTTTGGTTGATGGTGTAGAAGAAGATTTAAAAAATGTAGCAACAGATTTTAAATCCATCAATGTAGCTCAATTGGGTAGTATAATTGATTATTTAAAAGGTAAAGAAGTAACAGATGTTGTCATGATTGGTAAAGTTACTAAGGAAATTTTATTTTCAGGGCAACATGAATTACCTGACGCTAGAATGATAGCTTTGTTATCATCATTAAAAGATAGAAGTGATGATACTATGATGTTGGCATTTGTGGCAGAACTTGCTAAAGAAGGAATTACCACATTTGACCAGACTATGCTTTTGAAAATGATTATGCCTAAAAAGGGAGTATTGACTAAACGTCAACCAACAGAGAGAGAAAATTTAGATATGGAATTCGGTTTCAAAATGGCAAAAGCTCTTGGCGGCTTGGATATTGGTCAGACTGTAGTTGTTAAAGATAAAGCAGTAATGGCTTTAGAAGCTATTGAAGGAACTGATGCATGTATTTTACGTGGCGGAAAACTCGCTTGCGGAAATGCAGTTGTAGCAAAAGTGGCAAAACCAGCTCAAGATAATCGTTTTGATATGCCAGCTGTTGGTGTAAAAACAATTGAATCTATGATAGAAGTAAAAGCTTCTGGCTTAGTAATTGAAGCAGGACGCACTTTAATTGTAGATAGAGAAAAAGTTTTATCACTAGCTGATGAAAATGCTATAACTATTGTGGCAATGTAGTATGGTAGGACGCGGCGATACATTATAAAATGTTATCATCGCGTCTTTTTCTGCTTGATAAAGGCTGGAGGTTTGTATGTATAAAATTATGTTTTCAGCAGGGGAAACTTCTGGTGATATGCATGGAGCAAATTTGGCTAAAGCTTTGAAAAATATCTGTAGTGATATTGAAATGTTTGGTTTTGGCGGTCCACAAATGGAACAAGCTGGAGTAAAGCTTTGTAAAACATGTTAGATTATAGTGTGATGGGTTTTTGGGAAGTATTAGTTAATTTACGTAAAATGTTTAAATTAAAAGATGCTTTAGTAGCAGAAATGAAAAAACAAAAGCCTGATATTTTAGTCTTAATAGATTATCCAGATTTTAATTGGCGTCTCGCTAAAGAAGCTAAGAAAATGAATATACCTGTATTTTCATATATACCACCTTCAGCTTGGGCATGGCGCAAGGGCAGAGCTAAAGAGGTAGCTAAAATTGCTGATAAGATTGTAGCGATTTTTCCTTTTGAATTAGATGTATATAAAAAAGCAGGTGCAGATATTTCATTTGTAGGAAATCCATTGATGGATAATGTAAAGGCTTCAATGAGTCGCGAGATGGCAGCGGAATTTTTTGGCATAGATTTGAAAGAAGATAATATTTTATTATTGCCGGGAAGTAGAAAGCAAGAAATAGCTAATTTATTAGAACCAATGCTTCAAGCTGCGCAGTTAATAAAGAAAGAACGACCAGAAATAAAGTTTTTTTTACCTGTAGCTACTGGTATTGATAAAAAATATTTAGAAGAAAAGATAAATGAATATGGTTTAACAGTAAAATTATGTGAAACAAAGACATATGATTTGATGAATTGCTGTGATTTTGCTATTGCAACTTCGGGAACAGTTACTTTGGAAGCTGCACTTATGGGACTTCCATCAATTGTTTTATATAAGATGTCTGCTATCACATATCGCATAGCTAAAATTTTTGTGAAGATAAAATATTTTAGTTTGCCAAATATTTTAGTTGATAAACAAGTTTTGCCAGAATTGTTACAAGATGAAGTAAATGGTGAAAATATAGCTCGACTTGCTAGAGATTTATATAAAGATACTGAATCTGCTAAAAAAGTAAAAGAAGAATTATTAATGGTAAAGGAAAAGCTAGGTTCACCAGGAGTGGCTGATAAGACAGCTGAGTTAATATTACAAACAGCTGATAGATTTAAAAATGAGATTAAGGGATAAATGATATGAATGATTATAAGAGATTGATTTTATTTATAAAACCATATTGGAAAAGGCTTTTATTAGCTATTGTTTGTATCATAATGTCAGCAGCAGCAAATTTATATGTACCTTGGATTATAAAGGATATGATTGATAAGGTACTTATGGAAAGAGATATGGTACTGTTAAATTTAATTGCAGTAGGCATAGTGGTAGTATTTTTCTTTAGAGGGATATTCTTCTATGGTCAGTCGTATTTAGTATCATATATAGCACAAAGAGTAATTATTGATGTTCGTGAAATGCTTTATGTGAAATTTCAGAAGTTGCAGTTAGCATATTATGAAAAAAAAACAAACAGGAACAATTATGAGCTATATAACTAATGACGTAGCAGCACTTCAAGCAGCATTAGTTGATAGTTTAATAGAATTAGTTACAGAATCATCAATTTTGATAGGTTCTTTAGTTATGATGTTTTATTTGGATTGGAAATTGAGTTTAGTTACGTTGATAGTTGTACCATTGATTGGGCAAGCTATGAAAATTTTTGGTAGAAAGCTCAAAAAAAGTGGTTCATTAATTCAAGAACGTACAGCAGAAATAACATCATTATTACAAGAAACAATTTCTGGCGTTCGTGTAGTAAAATCATTTGCTAGAGAAGAACATGAAATTGAAAGATTTCAAAATCAAAATGATTTAAACTTTAAAGCAAATATGAAAAGTGTACAGCTCAGTTCATTGTTGACACCAACTGTAGAATTTTTAGCAGCTGTAATTGTAACTGTAATTTTATGGTTTGGTGGTTATCAAGTAGTTAATGGCGCTTTGACAGCTGGGGCACTTATCGCCTTTTTAACTTATGCCGTAAATTTAGCTAATCCTGTAAAACGTATCAGTAGAGTATATGGCACAATTAATAAAGCTATGGCAGCAGCGGAACGTGTATTTGATGTATTAGATACACAGGAAGATTTAAAGGATAAACCTGATGCTAAAGAGCTTCCTAAAATCAGTGGTAAAGTTAAATTTGATCATGTTAGTTTTGGCTATAAAGATGGTGTGAATGTATTACACGATTTATCTTTAACAGCTAATCCAGGTCAAGTGATTGCATTTGTAGGTCCTAGTGGAGCAGGAAAATCTACTATTGCAAATTTAATTCCTAGATTTTATGATGTAACTGAGGGCGCTATAACAATAGATGATATAGATATTCGAGATGTTACTATAAAATCATTACGTGAACAAATTGGTGTAGTGCCTCAAGAAACTATGTTATTTAGTGGCACAATTAAAGAAAATATTCGCTATGGTAGATAGATGCAACTGATGAAGAAATCATTGAAGCGGCAAAAGCGGCTAATGCACATAATTTTATCATGAATTTAGCTGATGGCTATGATACGAAAATTGGTGAACGTGGTATAACTTTATCTGGCGGTCAACGTCAACGTATGGCGATTGCTAGAGCTATCTTAAAAAATCCACGTATTTTGATTTTAGATGAAGCAACATCAGCACTTGATACAGAAAGCGAAGAAATTGTTCAAGAGGCATTGGATAAATTGATGGTTGGTCGAACATCATTTGTTATAGCACATCGTCTATCAACAATTGTACATGCTGATAAAATTGTTGTGTTAGACAATGGACGTGTACAAGAAATGGGTACACATCAAGAACTTATGCAGACAGGTGGTTTATATAGTCATTTGTATAACATACAATTTAGTAATAAGAAAGCAAAATAGGTGAAGCATATGCAGATTTTATATAATATTGTAGCTATATTGCTTGTTATACTATTGATACCATATTTTATAGTTAGAACTATTCGTGAAAAAGGATTTTTAAAACGCATGATTCAAAGTTTTGGTTTTTTGCCAAAGCATGCCTTAGATAAAGTGGCAGGCAAAAATTGTATTTGGATACATGCCTCTTCTGTGGGAGAAATTGTAGCAACAAGTCCAATTATTAAAGAATTTCGCAGAGAATTTCCCGATACTCCCATATTAGTATCAGTAGTAACTAATACAGGATATACTATGGCTAATCGCATTATCAAAGATGCAGATAGTATAATTTATTTTCCTTTAGATTTGCCATGGCTTCCTGAGCGTTTTATCAAAAAAATTCGTCCTCGTGTATTTTTACCTGTAGAAACAGAACTTTGGCCGAATTTTTTAAAGGCTACAAGAAAATATAATATACCAGTAATGATGGTAAATGGCAGAATTAGTGATAAATCTGTAAAACGTTATAAATATATGTTTAGTATTTTATCTGATATGATTGGCACAGTAAGAAAATTTGCTATGCAATCAGAAATAGATGCTTCATATATTATTCGTTTAGGTGCAGATGAAAATTTAGTTACCGTTACAGGTAATACGAAATTTGACCAAACATATACTAATGTAGATGAAAAAGAACGTAACAATATGTTGAAAGAATTATGTTTGGATAAAGCAAAAGGAATATTTTTAGCAGGAAGTACGCATAAAGGTGAAGAAGAAGCTGTTTTAGAAGCATATAGTGAATTAAAAAAAACAGCATCCTAATGTTAAATTATTGATTGCACCAAGAAGTATTTTGCGTAAAGATGAAATTGCTAGTATTTGTCATAAACACGGATTTAAGACAAATTTCCGTACTGTACTAAAAGAAAAACCATCATATGAACAAGATGTAGTGATTTTAGATACTATTGGAGAATTAGGTAAAGTCTATAGTGTAGGCGATGTTATCTATGTAGGTGGAAGTTTAATAAAACATGGCGGACATAATATTTTAGAGCCGGCAGCTCATGGAAAGGCGATAATAGTTGGTCCAAATATGTTTAACTTCAAAGATACTCATGTATTATTTAGTAAACGTGATGCCTGTATTACTGTAAAAAATAGCAAAGAATTAACAGAGGCAGTATTAGAGTTATTTAATTGCCCTGAAAAACGTCATCAGATGGAAAGAGAAACTTTGCAGATAATTGAAGATAATCGAGGAGCTTCTCGCCGTTCTGCTGTTATTTTACATGAATTATTAGATGAATATGAAAAAGTAAATCCTGTGCAGGTACGTTCTACAGAAAAAATAGAAAATCTCCAAACTTATTTATATAAATTAGTACATGATAAAAATAAGAAAAGCATACCAGCAAAATTATTTTTAGGTGTGTTATATAGTTTTTCCTTAATTTATCGTAGTTTAGTAAATTTCCAATTGAATTTATATAAATGGGGGATTGCTAAACAAGTAAAATTAGATTGTTTTGTCATTAGCATTGGTAATATCACTGTTGGTGGCACAGGAAAAACACCGACTGCTAAACTTTTAGCCAGATATATTCGCGATTTAGGCTATAAAGTAGCGATTTTAAATCGTGGTTATCGTGCAAAATGGAAAGGCGAAGTGGGCATTGTATCTGATGGCAATCAAATATTTATGTCAGCAGATCAAGCAGGAGATGAAGCATATCTTTTAGCTAGAAGTTTGCCAGATATTCCAGTTTTAATTGGTACAGATAGAACGATCACAGGAAAATATGCTGTAGATAATTTCAATGTAGATGTGGTAATTTTAGATGACGGCTATCAACATTGGCAATTAAAACGCGACTTAAATATTTTATTAGTTGATGCTATTAATATATTTGGCAATGGTCATATGTTACCACGTGGAACTCTTCGTGAGCCATTAAATCATTTAAATAGAGCAGATGTTTGTCTATTGACAAAAGTAGATCAAGCTAGCAAATCCGCATGTAAGGAAATAAGAGATACTTTGGCAAAATACAATGATCATGCTTTAGTAGTAGAAAGTACACATAAGCCATTAGGTTTTGTAGAAATTGGCAATTTATTCAGTCGAAAACCAAATGAAATTTTATCTGTAGATATGATGAAAGGTCATAAAGTCATAGCTATGTCAGCTATTGGAAATCCAGCTTCGTTTGAACAAACTTTAAATGATATTGGAGCTGTTATTACAGAAAGTTTGCGTTTCCCAGACCATCATGATTATACAGAAGAAGAAATAAGAGATGTAATGCATCAAGCAGAAGAACAAGGTGCAGAAGCTATCATTATCACTGATAAAGATGCTGTAAAAATTCCTGAAACATTATTGTGTAAAAAACGACCTATACCAATTTACATCATTAGTATAGAAGTTACTTTTATCGATGAAACACAAGTTTTATTTGAATACTTGAAAGAAAAATTACCTAGATTGAAGGGATAAATATGAAAATTATTTGTGTAATACCAGCTCGTTATGCATCTACAAGATTACCAGGGAAACCGCTTGCTGATATAGCTGGAAAACCAATGATTGTACGTGTATATGAACGTGTATTAAATGCTACAAAACCAGCAGAAGTAATAGCAGCTGTTGATGATGAAAGAGTATATGAAGCTGTGGTCAAAGCTGGCGGAAAAGCTATAATGACAGCAAAAAATCATCCAACTGGTACAGATAGATTGGCAGAAGTAGCTCAAAAATGCCCAGATGCAGATGTAATCATCAATGTTCAAGGTGATGAACCACTTATTGATCCACAGATTATTGATGATTTAGCACAAGAATTTTTAAATGATGAAAATTTAAAAATGGCTACAGTGAAGACTCCTATGAAAGAAGAAGAAAAAGCAAAACCAGGAAATGTAAAAGTAATTACAGATAAAAATGGTTATGCATTGTATTTTTCACGTTCTTTAATACCATATCCTCGTGAAGATACAGGAGTTGTTGTCTATAAACATATTGGAATTTATGGATATCGTAGAGATTTTCTGTTACAATATGCTAAAATGCAACCAACACCACTTGAACAAACAGAGTCTTTAGAGCAACTTAGAGCTTTAGAAAATGGTTATAAAATAAAAGTTATAGCCACAGATAAACATTTTGTTGGTGTGGATACAAAAGAAGATTTAGAAGAAGTAAATAAAATATATCAAGAAATGGAAAAAATAAATAAATTAAAAAGTAAGGAAGTGTAGCTATGCATACAGTAAAAATTGGCAATTTTGAAGTTGGTGCGGGAAATCCATTAGTACTTTTAGCAGGTCCATGTGTATTAGAATCATATGAACGCTCTTTATATATTGGTAAAACTATAAAAGAGATAACTTCTCGACTTGGTATTCCTTATGTATTTAAAGCTTCATTCGATAAAGCAAATCGTTCTTCTTATAATGGATATCGTGGACCAGGATTAGAAAAAGGTTTAAAATGGCTTCAAAGTATTAAAGATGAACTCAATGTTCCAGTAGTTACAGATATTCACAATGAAACACAGGTAGAACCAGTATCTAAAGTAGTAGATGTATTACAGATACCAGCATTTTTAAGCCGTCAAACAGATTTATTATATACAGCTGCAAAATCTGGCTGTGTAGTAAATGTAAAAAAAGGTCAATTCTTGGCTCCAGCAGATATGAAAAATGTAGTGAAAAAATTAGAAGAAGCTGGTTCTGAAAAGATTTTACTCACAGAACGTGGAGCAAGCTTTGGTTATAATAACTTAGTTGTAGATTATGCGCTCTTTCCCTATTTATGCGTTCTACAGGATATCCAGTTATTTTTGATGCTACACATAGCGTACAATTACCAGGTGGTGCAGGAACAAGTTCTGCTGGTAATCGTGAATATGTAGAATTCTTAGCTCGTGGTGCAGCTGGTGTAGGTGTAGATGGTTTCTTCATGGAAGTTCATGATAATCCAGAAGAAGCACTTTGCGATGGACCAAATATGGTTTATCTAGATAAATTAGAAGATTTATTAAAAGATTTAATCGCAATCAATGAAATAACAAAGAAAAAAATAAACAAATAAAATATTACTGGGATTTTTGAGAGTTAAATTGTGAGGTAATAATCATGATAAAAGAAAAGGCTATAGAAACACTTCAAATAGAAGCTGATGCGGTAAAAAAATTAATTAATCATATTGATGATGAATTTGAAACAATTGTAAATGCTATTTTAGCTTGTAATGGTCGCGTTATTGTAACAGGTATGGGAAAATCTGGTCATGTAGGTAGAAAAATAGCAGCTAGTTTGGCTAGTACAGGAACACCATCATTTTTTATGCATCCAGCAGAAGCTTTCCATGGTGATTTAGGTATGGTTACAGCTAATGATATGGTACTTGCTATTTCTAATAGCGGTGAATCCAATGAAATTGTAAATATTTTACCGATTATTAAACGCATAGGTGCAAAAATTATTGCTATGAGTGGTAGACGTGAATCTACACTTGGCAAAAATGCAGATTATTATATTGATATAAGTGTAGAGCGTGAAGCATGTCCATTAGGTCTTGCACCAACAGCTAGTACAACAGCGACTCTTGCTATGGGAGATGCACTAGCTATAGCACTTTTATCTTCACGTAATTTCACTGCTCAAGATTTTGCAGTATTCCATCCAGGTGGAGCACTTGGCAGAAGATTACTTTTAACTGTAGAAAATGTTATGCATTCAGGAGAAGATAATCCTGTTATTTCTGTGCATAAAACAGCAAAAGAAGCATTGTTCTTAATGACTGCAAAAGGATTAGGTGCAACTTCTGTTGTTGATGAAAATGGCAAATTCATTGGACTTGTAACAGATGGCGATATTCGCCGTATGCTTGCTCGTGGAGCAGAATTTTTAGATGAGCCAGTAGAAGATTTAATGACTAAAAATCCAGTAATAATTACAAAAGATAAAATGGCTGCTGAAGCACTCAGTATGATGGAAAAACATCAACCAAAACCAATTACAGTGCTTCCAGTAATTGATGTAGAGAAAAATGAACCAGTAGGTATAGTTCATCTTACTGATTTACTTCGTCAGGGAGTGGTTTAATGCAATATACACAAGATGCATTAGCACGAGCAAAAAATGTAAAAATGCTCATTTTAGATGTTGATGGAGTATTGACAGATGGCTCTATAGCCGTTGGCGATAATGGTGAATTATTTAAAACTTTTAATGTAAGAGATGGGCTAGGGATTACTCTAGCCCAAAAATTAGGGATAAAAACAGCTATTATCACAGGTAGAGAATCTAAGATGCTCGCTTATCGTGCTAGGGAATTAAAAATAAATGCTTTTTATCAAAATAAAAAAAAATAAAGTTCCAGCTTATAGGGAATTATTAGCTGAATATCAATTAAAAGATGAAGACGTAGCTTATATTGGCGATGATTTATTTGATTTAGCTGTAATGAAAAGAGTTGGATTTCCAGCAACTGTAGCTGATGCTACTGAAGAAGCAAAATCTGTATCTATTTTAATAAGTGATTTTGCTGGTGGAAAAGGCGCAGTTCGTCAAATTATAGAATTTATTTTGAAAGCACAAGAAAAAATGGCAAGCTGTTATTGATAGTTATTTAAATATAGAAGATGAAACAGATGCTAAAGAAGTAGAAAAAAATATTTCACAATAAAAGTTTATTTAGACATTAGAGGAATTAGAATGAAATATAAATTATTAAAATATTTTAGTGCTTTTTTATGTTGTTTATCACATAAAAATTTGCTTAGATTAGGGCATATACTAGGTATATTATATTTTCATTTAATAGCTAAAGAACGCAATCGTGCAGTTGATAGAATGATGAAATCCTTTAAAATAGATGAGGAAAAGGCAAAGAAAATTGTCAAAGATTCATTTATCAATTTAAGTCAAAATGTCTTGGAAATTTTATATATGCCAAGATTGAAAAAAGATGATTTTAAATATATAAAATTTGAAGGCTTAGACATTTTAAAACGTGAATATGCAAAAAATAGAGGTGTTGTAATTTTAACAGCACATATGGGTACATGGGAATGGCTTGCTGCTGGTCTTGTTAAAGCAGGTTTTTCTGTTACAGCACTTGCCAAAACACAGCCAGACTCTCAGTATACAAAGTTATTAGATGAATATCGTGCTCAAGTAGGGGTAGAAATATTTGCACGTGGTGCAGCTTCAGAGCTTTTGGCAGCTTCAAGAGCTTTGAAAAAAGGTCGTATTTTAGGCTTTTTAGCAGACCAAGATGCAGGTCCAGGTGGAGCATTTATTGAATTTTTAGGTGAAGTATGCTCAACGCCAATGGGCCCTGCTGTATTTGCTCGTAAATTTATGTCACCAGTTGTACCAGCATTTATCATTCGTCAAAGTGATGGTACACATAAAATAGAAATTTATGAACCAATAGTATATAATGATACTGGAGATACAAATGCTGATTTGTATGATTTCACAGAGCGTATGACAAAAGTTATTGAAGAGCAAATCATAGCACATCCTACGCAGTGGATATGGTTCCAAAAACGTTGGAATACACGTCCTGAACAGCAGAAAGTAAAACATCATACCGTAAAAACTAAGGTGGTCAATAAATGACTAAAAAGGTAAATAAAAAAAATGCCATAGTTTTAATTCTTGTCTTATTGGTAGTTGGTTTGATTTATTGGGCTTATGCTAGTAGACCAAAAGTTGAAGAAACACAAAATACACAGACAAATAAAGTTATGGTATATCACAATAATACTTTGAAAGAAGAAGTAAATGGTAAATTGATTTGGCAATGTTATGCAGAAACAATGACAGTAGACCAAGATTCACAGATGTTTACCATGGAAAAAGTAAAAGGTACTTTTTATCGTGAAGATGGAACAAGCATAGAAATAAATGCTCCTAAAGCGACATATGACCAGAAAAATAAAAATATTGAATTGGTTGATGGAATAGAAGCTAAATCAAGTGATGAATTGAAATTTAAAACAGATAAAGTCACTTGGAATGGTGAGCAAGGCATATTGACTTGTGAAGGAAATGTTGATATCAATAAGCCAGGTATGAGGGCGACAGCAGATAAGGCTGAAAGTAAAGATGCATTTACTAATTTTAAATTAATGGGTAATGCACATATTATAAAAGGAGATAATCAATAAATGAAAAAATATAGTAAGCTAAAAACAGCACTTGCTGTAGCTATTATGAGTTTTTCAATGATAAATACAGTTATTGCAGCAGATGCTCCTATTGAATTAAATGGCGATGTAATAGAATATAATGCGCAGACAGATATGGCAATAGCTACAGGTGGCGTAACTATTATTCGTGATGGTGGCGTATTAACTGGCGGTCAAGCAACATATAATTTTAAAACACAGGAAGCCTCTATTACAGGTGGCGTAACTGCAAATAAAGATGATATGAACTTAAAGGCGGAAAGCTTGATTTCTAATGCTAATAAAGAAGTTGTAGCTAAAGGTTCTGTAGTATTGGTAAAAGCTGATAATACATTAACTGGAGAAGAAATACATTATAATCAAGCAACAAGTGATATATCCATGCCTTTAGGCGGAAATGCAACTGGACCACAAGCTGATATTCGCGGTGATGTATTATCAGGAAATTTGATGACAAATCAATATACAGCTACAGGTAATGTATATTTAAATAGCAAAACTAATGATGTACAATCCACAAGTGATACAGCAACTTATAGTGGCAATGGTCAAGATTTTAATTTTGTAGCTACAGGAAATGTAAATATTAAAAGTCCATCAAGAAATATTGTAACTAATAGTGATAATGCTACTTACAACAGTACAGAAAATGGTAAATTAGTACTTACAGGAAATGCAGTAGCTACTCAAAATGGTAATATTGTTAGAGGAAATACATTAACTGTTTATTTAGGAGACAATGTGAATATTAAATAAAATAGTTGATGGTTATATGATAAAGATAGAAATGAGTGACACGTTTGCATATTGAAGTAAAAAATCTTATTAAAGAGTATAAAGGAACGCCTGCAGTAAGAGATGTTTCTTTGCATGTAAAGAAAGGTGAAATTGTAGGTTTATTAGGTCCAAATGGTGCAGGAAAGACTACAACTTTTTATATGATTGTAGGAATAGAGAAGCCAACATCAGGAAAAGTATTTATTTCTGATATTGATATTACTAGATTGCCTATCAATGAACGTGCAGATCTAGGTATAAGTTATTTAGCACAGGAAGCATCTATTTTTCGTAAATTGACAGTAGAGGATAATTTGCGAGCAATTTTACAAACTAGAAATCTATCCAAAAAAGAACAAGATAAAAAGATTGATGACCTTTTAGAAGAATTTAATATCACTCATATAAGAACTCGTTTAGGTATGCAACTTTCTGGTGGGGAACGTAGACGTGTAGAAATCGCAAGAGGTCTAGCACTAGAACCTCATTTCATTTTATTAGATGAACCCTTTGCAGGAATTGACCCTTTAGCAGTAGCTGATATTCAGGGAATTATCAGTTATTTAAAAGAACGTGGCATGGGAATTTTAATCACTGACCATAATGTAAGGGAAACTTTGCAAATTGTAGATAGAGCTTATATTATGAACAGTGGACAAATTCTTTTAGAAGGCGATAGCGATACAATTGCTAATAGTGAACTCGCTCGTAAGTTCTATTTAGGTGAAGACTTTAAATTATAGGAGAAGATGATAGATGCGTATTTTAGATAAATATATATTAAAAGAAACAATCATGACCTTTATCTTTGGCATCTGTGCATTTTCAGCTGTATTTTAGGGTCAGGAACATTATTGAGAATTGCTCAATATATAACACAATATGGTGCATCTTTTTCAGCTATAGTGCGTTTAATCATCTATAGTTTACCAGGCATTATAGTGTGGACATTCCCAATGTCTATGTTGCTTGCAGCATTATTGACATTTGGTAGATTATCAGGCAATAGTGAAATTATTGCTATGAAGGCATGTGGTGTTAGTTTTAAACGATTAGTAACACCAGTTATAGCTTTTTCTCTTGGCGTTAGTATTTTTTCCATTGGTTTTAATGAATATGTAGTACCTGCATCTAACCAGCTTATGCTGATTTAGTGCGATATGAAATTCAAGGAAATACATCTCCAGAATCTCAAGAGCATATAATTATCAAACAAATCCAAGATGGTAATATTCAAAGATTAGTATATGCTCGTAAATATGATGCTGAAACAGGCAATTTAGATAATTTATCCATACAGGAATTTGAACAAGGCAAAATGGTGCGTGTAGAAAATGCAGAATATGCTAAATGGAGTGTTGATGAATGGGTAATGTATAATGGCGTATTATATGATTTATCTCAACCAAACACAGAACGCATGATGAAATTTGACTCACAAGTTTTGCCAATAAATCAAACTCCTAAACAGATTATTAAAAGTCAGAAAAAACCTGATGAAATGACAATTAAAGAACTTCGTGAACAGATTAATATAATGAAATCTCAATATGTAGATACTAAAAAAATTAGAGATAGAATTATATCAACGTTTTACAGTGCCAATGGCTAGTTTGATGTTTGCTTTAATTGGGGCACCACTTGGTATTCAGCCAAATCGTAGTTCTTCTTCTATCGGTTTTGGTATAAGTATTATAATTATTTTCATTTACTATACTTTGATGACTTTAGCTGGTGCAATTGGACAAAATTCCTTTATTCCGCCAGTTATAGCTGTTTGGATACCTAATATTGTAACTTTGATAGCAGGTATTTATTTAATTCGTAAAGAATCAAAATAAAATAATAAGTAGGTGGTATGAACCGTGTATGGCATTATGCTGATTGTCGTATTAGTTTTAACCGGTGGCGTAATCGCTTTCATTGGCGACCGCCTAGGCAGTAAAGTTGGCAAGAAAAAATTATCATTATTTGGTTTAAGACCAAGACATACATCTATTTTGGTAACAATTATCACAGGTATATTGATTACAACTGTTACCTTTGGTATATTGGCTATTGCTTCTAAAGATGTTCGTACCGCTCTTTTTGGTATGAATAAATTAAAGGCAGAACTAAATGAAAAACAATCTATGCTTGAAGAAGCTTCAGGCGCTTTAGTCAATGTAAAAAACGATTTAAATACGACTAAAGAGGAATATGCTAAATCTAAAAAGGATTTAGAAGAAACTCAAGAGGATTTAGAAATTGCCCAACAAGCGGCTGAACTTCTAAGACAAGAACAAGTTGCTTTGCAAAATAGAAATCAAGAATTGTGGTCAGATAATCAGACTTTAATAGAACATAATCAAAGTTTAGCCGAAAATAATCAATTTTTATTAGCCAATAATGAAAGCTTGAAAGCTGATAATTTAGAATTGGAAAAAACGAATAATGACTTGCAAGAAGGTATAGAAAATATTCGTGAACGACCAATAATTTATCGTGTAGGCGAATTATTGGCTAGCGGTGTAATTAAAAAGACTGATGACCCAGTAAAAAATTCAAAACGATTTAAATCAAATCATAGCATTAGCTAATAGTAAAATAATTGATAGATTGGGAACAGAAGGCTCTAAAGATGGCGTTTGGATTTATCCTATTGAATATCAAAAAGCGATGGATAGATTAAAGCAAGCTAAAGGAGATACAGTTATTCGCCTTATTGTAGCTGCTAACTTAGTAAAAGGTGATCCTGTATTGACTGAATTAGAGATGCATCCTAATCGTGTAGTTTATCAAGAAAATGAATTTGTATATCAAAAGATATACAATGTTCCTATTGATGGTAGTAATAGTGAAATGTTGATAAGTGATTTTCTACGTAATGTGAATATGACAGCTATAAATAATGGTATTTTGCCAAATCCTTTGACTGGTACAGTTGGTGTGATAAACGGCAATCAGATATATGCCATTGAAAAAGCTTTAGCTGAAAACAGAGGTAAAGATGTTTTAATTAGTGCCTTTGCAGCTGCTGATACAGAAGTTTTAGGACCATTGCGTTTGCATATCTATTTAAAAAATGAAACAGAGCAAGAGATTAATCATGAATGATGAAATTTTAGCTATTGATCCAGGTAGAGAAAAAACAGGCATAGCTATTTTAAAGAATAGTGATGTTTTAGAGCATAAAATAATTAATTCAGAAGAATTAGTGCAAATAATAAAGTCTTTGCTGGAGAAATACATTATCAAGACGATTGTCATGGGAAATGGTACGAGCAGTAAGAAAAAATATGATTTATTAAAACAAGAATTTATAGATAGAGATATAGTTTTAATAAATGAATATCGAACAACAGATGAAGCCAGAAAATTATATTTTCAGGAAAATCCACCTAAAGGTTGGAAAAAATTAATTCCTTTAGGTATGCAAGTACCACCAGTTCCTGTTGATGATTATGCTGCTATTGTTATCGGTAGGAAATATTTAAAGGATAATAAATAATTTTAGATTTTGAGACTGTATTTTAGAAATTAGATGAAATTATTTAGTCTAGTTTTTAAAATACAGTTTTTTTATAAAGTGATTGTATATGTATGTATAAACATAAATACAAATATGACTTTTGTCACTTATTTTTATGCCTAGCTTAATGCTATAATGATAGAAGGTGATATAGATGAAGCGTTTTTATAAGAACATGACATATATAATAATTTTTTTTATGGTATTAATAATTTTTACAGTTACATACAACATATATACGGCACCTGTTGCTAAACATAAAGTTTTTGGTGTTAGTTATATGACCATGAATAATCCATTCTATAAAATAATCAATAATGAGATTTTAAAAGTAGTAGAGAAAAATAATGATACTTTGATTACTTTAGACCCAGAATTAGATGTAGATAAGCAAAATGAGCAGATATATAAATTCATAGACCAAAAAGTAGATGGAATTTTTATAAATCCTATTGATTTTGAACAAATAGAGCCAGCTTTACAGGCAGCAAAAAGAGCAAATATTCCTGTAATTATCATAGACGCTCCAGTTAGTGATGAAAGTTTAGTGAATTGTACGATTGTTTCGGATAATTATGATGCTGGTGTTCAATGTGCAAAAGACATGATGGAAAGATTAGATAGTGCAAATATTGTTCTATTGAAACATACAACAGCAAAATCAGCAAAAGAGCGAATTGAAGGTTTTTTGAGCGTAATTGATAATAATGAAAAATATAAAGTTATAAACGAAGCTGAATGTGATGGGCAATTGGAAATTGCCATGCCTAAAATGCAAGAGATTATAGAAGAAACACCTGATATAGACGTAGTAATGGCGTTAAATGACCCAAGTGCTTTAGGTGCATTGGCTGCTTTAGAAAAGAACAATAAAAATGATGTAATGGTATATGGAATAGATGGCACGCCAGAGATAAAAGCTTTGATTGGCAGAAATCAAATGATAGTCGGTACGGTAGCGCAATCACCTATCAAGATGGGGCAAATAGCTGTAGAAAATATGTATAATATTTTAAATGGCAAAAAATAGAAAAAATATAATAATACCTATTTCGCTGATAAACAAAGAAAATTTATTTAAATATGATGAAGATAGGTGGCAATAATGAATAGAACATATGGATTATTTTTCTTTATTGTTAAAAATACGATGTTTATTTTAAATGTGATAATTGTTTTATTTTATGTAGCAGTTATTGCGATTACAACAAAATATATCATTGGAAATGATTTGGCGAGGAGTTTTCTTGATAAAGTAATGTATATCTACGGCTCCAGTATATATTATTAGTGGGTCTGTTGGTTTATTACTTTGTTTAGCTTATTGCGTTTATTATCGAGAGTTTAATAATATAAGAAATAAAACAATAAATTACTTATATAGTTTGTTAGAAGTAGTAATTTCAGTAATACTTATTTTTTTTAATATATTTATCATATAATGGAATAATTTTTATTTGTTTTTTTGTGATTGTATGTATCATCTGAAAAAAGGTTTGAAGTATCAAGTCTTATTAGTTGCATTAGGTCTTATATATTTATTGGCAAATTATGAAATAGTTACATATTTTTATACTTTAGTTAATATAGAAGAATATTTCCTAGTCTATGATGCTAGCATAAGAAATTGTTTAATAATCATAAAGAGATTATTAGAAGGCTTTAATATAATATTGTTTATAATTTTTATGATTATTTATATCTTGAAGCAGATACAAGAAAATGAATATATCAGTAAAAAATTATCCATGGTGGCAATGATAAATAAAAAAATGCAAAAATATGTTATTGTTACGGAAAAATTTGGTGAAAAAAATGAACGCAAGCGTTTGGCTAGAGAACTTCACGATACGATAGGACATGCTTTGGCAGGAATGGCTGTGGGCGTTGATGCGTGTATCACTATGATTGATAAAAATCCTCAATTGGCAAAAGCACAATTAAAAGTAATATCCAAGGCTATACGCAAGGGCATGAAAGATGTTAGAAATTCACTAAATAAGATGCGACCAGATTTTTTACAGCAGTATAGATTAAAAGAAGCTATTGAAAAAAATGAAAGAAGAGATATCTAATGTAACGGATTTGAAGATAAATTTAAATTATCAGATTGATGAAACTGGTTTTGATACTAAGAGAGAAGATATCTTATTTAGAGTTATTCAAGAAAGTATAACAAATAGTATACGACATGGATTGGCTACAGTTGTGGATATTAATATTTACAAAGAAAATAATTTATTGTGTTTAAAAATAAAAGATAATGGTAAAGGTTGTAAGGCTATAAACTATGGTTTTGGTCTAAAACAAATGGTAGAAAGAGTTTCTCAAATAAGAGGCGATATAAATTTTTATAGTGAAAATGGTTTTACAACTGAGATAAAAATACCTTTATAGAGTAAAAATCTTATAGAGAAGGAGAGTTATTGGATGCGGTATTTCCAATAATAATTGCGAAAATGATAAAAGTATTAATAGCAGATGACCAAGAATTGATAAGAGAGTCGTTAAAGATAATTTTAGGCGCACATGATAATATTGAAATTGTTGGTGTCGTAGGCAACGGGTATGAAGTATTAGAAACACTGAAAAAACATAAAGTGGATATTATTTTAATGGATATAAGAATGCCTAAAATGGACGGTGTATATTGTACTAAGCTCGTAAAAGAACAGTATCCAGAGATAAAAATAGTGATATTGACGACTTTTGATGATGATGAATATATATTTAGTGCTTTGAAATATGGTGCAAGTGGTTATTTATTAAAAGATGTGGGTATGGAAGAATTGTATGAAGATATTATGGTTATCTATAATGGCGGAGCTTTGATTAATCCAGATATAGCTACAAAAGTAGTAAGCATGTTTTCTAATATGTCGAGAAATAGAAATTTAATTATTAATGTTGAGGAAAATTGTCTAGATGAATTATCTAAAAATGAATGGAAGATAGTTCAAAATATAGGATTAGGTTTATCAAATAAAGAAATTGCTAAAAAAATGTTTTTATCTGAAGGTACAGTCAGAAATTATTTAAGTTCCATTTTATCTAAATTAGATCTACGAGACCGCACGCAATTGGCTATTTGGGCTGTACAGACAGGTCAAATTGCAAAGGATTTTGATAATGATTAAGAAAGTTATAATAAGTTTTATGGCTATAGTATTTATTTATGTAGCTGTAACAAATATATATACGAATAAAGTAGTAATACATTTAGGTATATTTGTAGGCAATTGGGAATTGCCAAATGGAAATGATTATAAAGTCATAGATGATGCTATAGCTCGTTTTGAAAAATTACATCCTAATGTAGAGATTGAATATGAAAGTGGTATTTTAAAATCTGATTATTCTTTGTGGTTAGCCAATAAAATTGTAAATGGTGAAGAACCTGATGTATTTATGATTGTAGATGAAGATTTTAATACGCTGAGTTCTTTAGGTGTTTTAAAGGATTTAACGGAAGAAATAGAAAATGATAAGAAATTTAATAAAGATGATTATTATGAGAGTACTTTAAAAGCTGGTCAATATGAGCATAAACAATATGCTTTGCCATATGAAAGTAATCCTATGTTGATGTTTGTAAACAAGACTTTATTAGAAAAAGAAAATATACCTATACCAGAAAATGATTGGACTTTAGATGACTTTTATAATATTTGTCAACAAGTTACAAAAGATACTAATGGTGATGGGGCTATCGACCAGTATGGTTGTTATAATTTTAGTTGGTTAAATTCTATGTATAGTCATGGTATAAGATTATTCGATGAAGATGGAAAAGAATGTTTTATCGATCAAGATGAAGCAAAAGAAGCAGTTATTTTCGTAGAAAAATTAAATAAATTAAATCAAGAACATATCATTACGAAGGAAGAATTCAATACAGGTAAAGTGGCATTTGCTCCTATGTCTTTTGCGCAATATCGTACATATAAGCCATATCCTTGGAGAGTAAAAAAATTCTCTGATTTTGAATGGGATTGTATAAAAATGCCGTTGATATCATCTAATGATAAAGGAAGTGAAATTTCTTCATTATTGATGGGAATATCTTCGAGAAGTAAAAATGCTGATATAGCTTGGGAATTTTTGAAAATGCTCACCTATGAAAAAGAAACACAAAAGGATTTATATAAGTATTCACAAGGAATTTCTTCTTTAAAATCAATCAATAAATCAGAAGATATTGTATGCCTTTTAGGTAAGGATAATAAAGAAAATCAGATAAATGTAAATCTTTTAGATGAAGTTATGAATAAAACGTTAGAACATAGTAGATTTAAAAAATATAATCAAGCTTTGAATTTAATTGATATAAAAATTAATGATATGATAAGAAATAAAAACGATATTGATATAGGTTTATTGGAATTGCAAAAGGATATAAATAAGTATTTAAATGAATAATGAGAAATAGTTTTATACTGTTTTTGATGGTAATAGTAGCTTAAAATTCTGTTTTTAGGCTACTATTTTTTATTGTTCATAATGAATGAAATAAAATTGTGACAAATGTAATGCCCATTTTGTGATTGTAGACATATGATTATTTTCGTCAATATTGATAGAATAGTTGATGTAAAGAGAATTATTAGAAAATATAAAAAATAAAGGAGCAACTACTATGAAGTATGTAATATTAGTTAGCCATGGAAAATTTGCAAATGGCTTAAATGATGCTTTATCTATGTTGGCAGGAAACAGAGAAGATATTTTATCTGTTGGTCTTGAAAATGGAAAAAGCGTAGATGAATTTACAGCATTATTCACTGAAAAAGTAAAAGATATTTCAAATGATGATGATGTTATTTTACTAGGTGATATAATCGGTGGTTCACCACTTACAAATGCCACAAATGTTTTAGTTAATAAAGGAATTAAAACAGTTATTTTAGGCGGAATGAATTTACCATTAGCTTTAACAACTGTTTGATGAAAGACACTGTTTCTTTAGATGAAATAGCAAATCAAGTTTT
>ENA-OQJT01000070-OQJT01000070.1-human-gut-metagenome-genome-assembly--contig:-NODE-70-length-22439-cov-0.827402_pt1 | contig 22439 bp, 26 predicted proteins | sample MGYA00242612_ERZ504779 | MGnify/ENA primary metagenome ERZ504779 (study PRJEB26092, sample SAMD00036366) | human gut metagenome | host: Homo sapiens | study: EMG produced TPA metagenomics assembly of...
CTATGGCGTTTTCTTTTTTCTTCATGATCACCGCTTCTGTATCCTCTTTGGTGCAAGCAGCAACACAATCCGATACGCTTCCACGTATATTTCCATTTATCTTGTCGGAACCGTATTTGTCGAGCTGGCTGTCGGATTGAATACTTTTATCAGCTGTCAGGGACACGCACGCACGGCCATGTGCTCCGTTCTCATTGGCGCTGTTATCAACATTGGTCTTGACCCGGTTTTCATCTTCGTTCTTCACATGGGTGTTTCCGGTGCCGCACTCGCTACCGTTCTCTCCCAGGCATTGAGTGCCGCATGGGTTCTGCGGTTCCTTACCTCGAAAAAATCAGGCATCCGCCTTTCCCTGCGCACGATGAAGCCGGATTTTGCTATTTAGGCTCTGTCATGGCGCTCGGCATCTCCGCCGTTTTATTATGTCGGCAACAGAAAGCGCCATTACCATCGTCATGAACCACGGACTGCAGACGTACGGCAGCGACCTCTACGTCGGCTCGATGACCATTCTCCAGTCGGTGCTGCAGCTCATTTTTGTGCCGGTCAACGGCTTCACAAACGGTGTGCAGCCGATCATCAGCTACAATTTTGGTGCCGGTCAGTTTGACCGCGTCCGCCAGACGATCCGGCGCATGATCGCTATCACGTTTACCGCCACTTTCGTCTACGTTGTGTTTGCAATGCTCCGCCCGGCTCTTTTCGCCGGTCTTTTCACCACGGATCCGGAGCTGATTGCTATTGTGGTAAAAGTGCTTCCGGTCTACATTGCCGGCATGGCAATTTTCGGCTTGCAGAGCGGCGTACAGAGTTCCTTTCTCGGTCTTGGCCAGGCGAAGATTTCTCTTTTTTATCGCACTGCTCAGGAAAGTCATTCTTCTGATCCCGCTTGCACTCATTCTGCCGCATTTCTTCGGCGTTATGGGCGTTTACTATGCGGAACCGATCGCAGATGTCTGCTCCGTTGTCACTGCCGTTACGCTGTTTCTCTGCAATATCTGGAAAATTCTTTTCGAAGGAAACTCTCGCAAAGGTGACTCACACAGAGGCGTGACAGAAAAGGCGCTCCGCGACCTGTTCCATGCACCACCCATAATCAATTTTCTCGATCGTTTCGGCTGCATAGACGGGATATTCCGCGAGAAGAATCCCGTCGATCGAATACGTAACCGAACCGACCTTTTCTCCTTTCTTTACCGGGGCTTTCAAAAGCTCCGGTAAAAAAATGTCTTTTTCCGGTATTTCTGTCTCTTTCAGAAGAGCGGGAAGCGAGCGCGCCGGATCAAGCGCTGGGCTTGTAAGGGTAAGGCGGGCGCTGCTTTTTACCTGCAGCATCCCGTCGTAAACACCGTCTGCTACTTCAATCTGCCCTGGGTTCCAGCTATGGTCCAGCACGTCACGATACATATACGATTCCAGCCCGTAGTTTAAAAGCTTTGCGGCATCCGCCCATTTATAGTTTTTATGGCTGGGCCATCCGCACGCAAGCAACGACACAATCAGACGCTTTCCATCCCGCTCCAGCGCACCGGTATAACAGTAACCGGCTTTTGCCGTGAAGCCGGTTTTCCCGAAACAGCTCCATCCATCTGATCCAGCAGTGCGTTGTGATTATAGCAGTTGAACATGTTTTTCTTTTCCAGATCCCAGAAGGTATAGGACCGCGTCTGCGTCACTGCGAGAAACTGGGCGGCTTTCGGTGAAATCCAGACACAGTATCGCATGATCCGTGCCAGATCAGCTGCTGTCGTGTGGTGATCTCCGCCTGCGTCAGAAGCATCGAGACCGTTCGGCGTCACAAAATGCGTATCTGTACAGCCGATTGCTGCGGCTTTTTCATTCATAAGCGATGCAAATTCCTCTACACTTCCGCCGATGGTCTCTGCAATCATTACCGCCGCGTCGTTATGCGATTCCAGCATCAGGGAATACAGAAGATCGCCAAGCAGAAACTGTTCTCCCTCCCTCACACCGAGATGTACTTTCGGCGCTGCGGCTGCTTTAGCCGATGCAGTTGCGACCGTCTGCTCTTGTCCGTTTTCCAGTGCCAGAATGCATGTCATGATTTTCGTTGTGCTCGCCATTGCCATAGGATCTGTCTCGCGTTTTCCGAACAGCACACGGCCGGTATCGCCATCCATCAGGCATGCCGCCGTTGCAAACAGCTGATTCGGCTCGCTCTCCTGCTCTGTCGCAGTCACGGACACACTTCCCAAAAACAGAAGCAGGATTCCCAGGAAAAAACCTGTCTTGTTTCTTCTTTTTCTGTTCAAAATCAGATCCCCCTTGTGTTTTTTCTCTTTAAAAATGGAAAAGCCGGACGCTCTTTTGGGACCGGCTTTTTGTCTGCTTCTTCTTCATTATATGAGGTTTCCTGCAAAATCATGGTAAAATTTCACAAAGTTATTGACACTACGATCCATATCATGTATAATTCCCCATGTTTGTATAGAATTACTAAACTTTTTGTTTATTTTTTACTGAGATTTCCTGAGAATCCGTATTCAGCAAAAGGATCCCGGGAAAGACTTTGGATGCAGAAAGGATTTTTTATGGAAATCGGAAAAAAAATCAGGGAACTGCGGATGTGGAAAGGGCTGACGCAGGAGGAACTGGCAGATCGGAGCGAGCTGTCAAAGGGATTTATTTCCCAGCTTGAAAACGATGTGACCTCTCCCTCGATCGCCACGCTGGTTGATGTTCTTACCTGCCTTGGAACGGATCTAAAAACGTTTTTCGGCGAAGAGCAGGACAATCAGGTTGTCTTTTGCGAAGATGATTACTTTGTAAAGACCGCTGAAGCGCAGGGCAACGAGATCGCATGGATCGTTCCGAATGCACAGAAAAACAGGATGGAGCCAATCCGGCTGACGCTGCAAAGCGGCGCGTGCACCGAGATTGATTCACCGCATGAAGGCGAGGAATTCGGCTATGTACTTTCCGGCCGTATTCTCCTTCATCTTGGAGATGAATGCCACAAAGTGAAGAAAGGGGAAAGCTTCTACTATCCCGCTTCCTGTAATCACTATCTGGAAAATCCGGGTAAAACGCCGGCCATCATTCTCTGGGTCAGTTCACCGCCTTATTTTTAGATTTTTTACACCGCGTGATTTTCACGAGAAACGGTGTTCCAAATTTCACAACCCGAAAGGAGCATATTACACATGAGTACCAAATTACTTGATCTGGTCAACATCACAAAATCGTACGACGGAGTTACCATTCTGGATGATCTGAATCTTTATATCCGTGAAAACGAATTTCTTACCCTCCTTGGCCCGAGCGGCTGCGGAAAAACAACTACATTACGTATCCTCGGCGGTTTTGAGACACCGGATGCCGGAAAGGTTTTATTTAACGGACAGGATATCACCCAGCTTCCGCCGAACAAACGCCAGCTAAACACGGTGTTCCAGAAATATGCTCTTTTCACGCATATGACAATTGCGGAAAACATTGCTTTCGGGCTGAAAATCAAAGGAAAATCCAAAGCATATATCAATGACAAAATCAAATACGCATTAAAACTTGTTAACCTTGAGGGTTACGAAAACCGCTCCCCGGCGCTTCTCTCCGGCGGCCAGCAGCAGCGAATCGCCATTGCGCGCGCGATTGTCAACGAACCGAAAGTTCTCCTTCTGGATGAGCCGCTCGGCGCACTTGACTTAAAGCTCCGCCAGGACATGCAGTACGAGTTGATCCGTCTGAAAAACGAACTTGGCATCACCTTTGTCTATGTCACCCACGATCAGGAAGAGGCGCTTACCATGTCGGACACGATCGTTGTCATGAACCAGGGTTATATCCAGCAGATCGGCACACCGGAAGACATCTACAATGAGCCGCAGAACGCATTCGTTGCAGACTTCATCGGTGACAGCAACATTCTCGACGGCATCATGATTGAGGACCGTCTCGTCGAGATTCTCGGTGCGAAGTTCGAGTGCGTTGATGTCGGATTCGGCAAAAACAAACCGGTCGACGTTGTGATCCGCCCGGAGGATATTGATCTTGTGAAACCGGAGGAAGGTACCATCCGCGGACGTGTCACCCATCTGATTTTCAAAGGTGTTCACTATGAGATGGAGGTTACGGTGAACGGTTTTGAGCTTCTCGTTCACTCTACCGATCTGTTCCCGGTCGGACAGGAAGTCGGCATTCACGTCGATCCGTTCGATATCCAGATCATGAACAAACCGGAATCCGAAGATGAGGAGGCGGCAGCTGTTGAAGAGTAATAAATTAAAGAAATGGCTGGCAGCACCTTATGCCGTCTGGGCTGTTGGTTTCATCATCATCCCGCTGATCCTGATTCTCTACTATGCGTTCACCGGGGAAGAAGGCGGCTTTACCCTTTCGAATTTTGCCTACGTTGCAACGAAGGAAAACATCAAGCACTCGGCCTGGCTCTGTGGCTCTCGCTGCTCAGCACAGTCCTCTGTCTTGTCCTTGCCTATCCGCTTGCCATGATTCTGGCAAACCGGAATGTCAATCAGACCAGCTTTATTGTGCTGATCTTCATTCTCCCGATGTGGATGAATTTTCTGCTCCGTACGCTTGCATGGCAGACACTGCTTGAGAAAAACGGCGTCATCAACAGCATTCTCTCGTTTTTCCATCTGCCCGGCATTTCCATCATCAATACACCGGGAGCGATCATTCTCGGTATGGTGTACAACTTCCTGCCGTTTATGGTTCTGCCGATCTACAATGTTCTGATTAAGATCGACCGTGATGTCATCAACGCAGCAAGAGACCTTGGAGCGAACAGTGTACAGACTTTTCTGAAAGTAACGCTGCCGCTCACCACGCCGGGTATCGTAAGCGGTATTACCATGGTATTTATCCCGGCGCTTACAACCTTTGTTATTTCCGACCTGCTCGGCGGAAGCAAGATCCTTCTGATCGGAAACGTCATCGAGCAGGAGTTCAAACAGACCAACAACTGGAATGCCGGAAGTGCACTCTCCACAGTCCTGATGATTTTCATCATCCTGTCGATGGTTCTGATGAACAAATACGATAAAGACGGGGAGGGAACGGCATTTTGAGAAAGAAACTGGAAAAAATTTACATGGCACTCATTTTTATTCTTCTGTATGCGCCGATTGTCACCCTTGTGGTGCTCTCCTTTAATGCATCAAAAACGCGTGCCAAATGGGGCGGCTTTACCCTGCACTGGTACCGCTCACTGTTTGCCAATACAGAGATCATGAATGCGCTGTATACGACACTGATCATCGCGCTTCTTGCCTCTGCGATTGCGACTGTGCTGGGAACGCTTGCGTGCATCGGCATCAACAGCATGTCGAAAAAGAGCCGGACGGTTTTCATGGGCATCACCAATATTCCGATGCTGAACGGTGAGATCGTCATGGGTATCTCGTTGATGCTGCTCTTTATCATCTGCCGCATTCAGCTTGGATTCGGTACCATTCTGATGGCACATATTACGTTCAATGTTCCTTACGTTATCTTGAGCGTTATGCCGAAATTAAAGCAGACGAACAAATCGACGTACGAGGCAGCTCTCGATCTTGGTGCCTCTCCGCTGTATGCATTCTGGAAAGTTATCTTCCCGGACATCATGCCAGGCGTTGTTTCGGGCTTTCTGCTCTCCTTTACGATGTCCCTCGATGATTTCGTTATCACCTACTTCACCAAGGGACCGGGCGTTGATACGCTCTCCACAAAGATTTATGCCGAAGTCCGCAAGGGAATCAAGCCGGAGATGTACTCGCTCTCCACGATTCTTTTTTGTCACCGTACTGCTTCTGCTGCTCCTTGTGAATGTGAATCCTTCTCCGAAGGAAGAAAAAGAGGAGGCAAAAGAGCGCGAGGCTATGGCGAAGAAGGGCATCCGTTTCCGCATCACGAAACGTGTGGTCTTCCGCCGGATTCTTCCGATCGCCATGGTGCTTGTCATCGGCGGCGGCGGTATTTACTACGGAAGCCAGAATGCTTCAGCCGGCGGCTCCCAGCAGCTGATTGTGTACAATTGGGGCGAATATATGGATTCTGATGTCATCGATATCTTTGAGGAAGAAACCGGTATCCACGTTGTTTACGAGGAGTATGAGACGAACGAAATCATGTATCCGAAGATCAAATCCGGTGCGATTTCCTACGATCTTGTCTGCCCGTCCGACTATATGATTCAGAAGATGATCCAGAACGATCTGCTGCAGCCGATCAACTTTGACCATATTCCGAACGCTTCCAACATTGGAGATATGTACTACGAGACTTCCGAGCAGTTCGACCCGGGCAATCTCTACTCGATCCCGTACTGCTGGGGAACAGTTGGTATTCTGTACAACAAAAAAATGGTAAGCGAGCCGATCGACTCCTGGTCTGTTCTGTGGGATACCAATTACCGCGACAGCATTCTGATGCAGGACAGCGTGCGCGATGCGTTTGCTGTTGCTTTAAAGGATCTGGGATACTCCTTAAACTCCACCAATATCAAGGAGCTGACGGAGGCGAAGGATCTGCTTGTGACACAGAAACCTCTCGTGCAGGCGTACGTTGTGGATCAGGTGCGTGACAAGATGATCGGAAATGAGGCGGCTATCGGCGTTATTTACTCCGGTGAAGCTATCTACACGAAGCGTGAAAACCCGGATCTGGAATACGTTGTTCCAAAAGAAGGCTCCAACGTCTGGATCGATTCCTGGTGCATTCCAAAAGATGCGCAGCATGTCGAGAACGCAGAGAAATTCCTGAATTTCCTCTGCCGGCCGGACATCGCACTGAAAAACTTTGAGTATATTACCTACTCTACGCCGAATGATGCGGCGCGTGAACTGATTGAGGATGACGATATCCGAAACAGTGAAATCGCCTTCCCGGATGAGGAAACGCTTGCACGGTGCGAAACCTTTACGTATCTTGGCGATGATGCCGATGAGGTTTACAACCAGCTGTGGCGTGAAGTAAAATCAAATTAAAGATCTGCTTTCGGACAAAAAAAGATCCCGGTCAGGAATTCTTAGGAAAGATTCCTGCCGGGATTTTTCTATTCTTACTGTTGCTCTCAAAAGTCTGTTTTAATCAAAATTGTGGTCAAAGCGCGGGGAAAGCGTTCCGTTTCCATGGAGCACTTCATCCAGCTTTACAAGCTCCTGCGGCGCCTCTGCAAGCGCTCTTTCGTACAGGTGGACAAGATTCCGTGTGCCCGCTTCGCATTCCTTCTGAGGCCTTCCAGGCATCACACGGCCGCCCATCGAATCATAGCAGCCGACCAGTTTCATCGCTCCAAGAAGAAGGCTTCTTACCGCACTGCTGCGGCAGATCGTGATTCTCGTCCAGAGCTTCATGCCCTTCAGGCATTCGACAATTTCTGTTTCCCCGATTTCCGGAAACAGACGGTGGATGACCTTGTTGCCGTCGGTGTGCGGGCAGATCGGCGATGCCGGACGGTATACGAGCGGATCGAGGCCGTCCTCCAGCATGAAGTACTGGTCAAGGCTCGTCTCAATCTTTGCATGGGAAATTCCAGTGTGATCCACAAATTTCCCGATATACGGATGACACGTCGAATCGAGAAGGTAATGGCAGGCAAAGCCTAACAGATACGCTTCCATCGCCTCTGACGGGCTCTGCTGATACTTTTTCACCTCATCCTCGAACAGAACGGAAGCCGTCTGCTCATGCAGAAGCGTTCCGTAATCAGACACACGGTTTTTCGAGAACGGATGGTAATAAAAGAAGATATCCGGCCCGTGCAGTCCGATCAGATACAATTTTTTGTTTTCTCGAATGATCTTTTTCAAATTTGCCGGAAGCTGTTCATAGACTTCTCTTCCGAACCTGTCGTGTGCGTACGTAGTAGGCATATCGGTATCTCCCTTCTTTTTTCTCCTGCCGGATCAGACATCCAGCTTGATCTGCATTTCCTCTTCCACTTCTGCGCGGAAGTCCTCCATCTTGACCGGACTGATCTCCGGCAGATTGTCGGTGGAATCGACGCCGAAGTTCCGCAGGAATTCTTCGGTCGTGCCGAACACAATCGGGCGGCCCGGCGCGTCGAGGCGGCCAAGCTCCTGCACCAGATTGTACTCCACCAGTTTGTTGACCGCGTGATCGCTCTTGACGCCGCGGATCTTGTCGATCTCCTGCTTCGTGACCGGCTGCTTGTAGGCAATGATCGAGAGAGTCTCCATCATGACGTCGGTCAGAACCGCCTTCTTCGGCTGCATGGCGATGTTGACAAGATAATCATAATATTCCTGTTTCGTGCACATCTGATACGCATTTTCAAGCTCCACGATGTGGATGCCGCGGTCTTTCGTATTATATTTTTCCATCATATGGTTCAGAATCCTGCGGGTCGTCTCCGTGTCATGGCCGATCGCTTTTGCAATCCTTCCCAGCTCCACGGAATCTCCCATCGCAAAAAGGACTGCCTCGATGGCTGCTTCCGCCTCCTCGACCGAAGAGGGGCGTCTTGCCTCACCCAGGGCAGTTTCTTTATTCCTGTTCTGTTCTTCCATCTGTCTTGTCCTCACTGTCTGTCTCGTCTGTATACGGCACAACTACGGTGTCTTCATCCTCCAGGGATTCAATCAGGATATCCCCGAAAAGCTCCTCCTGGCTGATCCGGATTTTGCCGGTTTTCATCAGCTCCAAGATTGCAAGGAAGGTGACAATCACATGCACCTTGCCCGGCTGGGATTCCAAAAGGTCGCGGAAGCTGAAGCGGCGTTTTTTAACAGCAAACTGCTCGACATACGTCATCTTGTCCGGCAGGCTGACCTCTTCTTTTTCGATCTTTCCGAACTTGCTTCGGATCGGGTCGATCTTGTCCTCCTGGCGCTTTAAAATCATTTTATAGATCGTATGGAGCTTCGCGAGAGAAATCTGCGAGAGAAGCTCGGAGGTGTCGACCGGCGTCCTGTACTCCAGCACTTCTCTTGGAAGCGTCGGTTCCTTGTACACGGAACGGCTCGCCTCGTTCATGCGGTCACGCAGCTCGTACGACATGTACTTATACATTTTGTACTCTAAAAGCTGCTGCACCAGCTCGGCTCTCGGGTCCTCTTCCTCGCCTTCCTCATTCACTTCTTTCGGAAGCAGCATGCGGCATTTGATATCCAGAAGCGTCGCCGCCATGACCATGAACTCGCTCATGATGTCGAGGTCTTCCCGCTCCATCTGATGAATGTATTCCAGATACTGGTCCGTAATCTCTACAATGGGGATATCGTAAATATCTATTTTGTTTTTATCGATCAGGTGAAGAAGAAGGTCCAGCGGTCCTTCAAACACCGGAAGCTTTACTGGTATCGCCATGTGCTCTGTTCTCCCTTACGGTTTCCCGATATCTGTAATAATCAATTCTCTTCTGTTCCAGATGCGGACCGGAATGGTGTGTTCGCCCGTTCCTGCGCTGATGATCTGGCAGGTGCCGCCCGTCAGGAACAGCCCGCGGCAGTTTTTCGAAAAAGGCGGAAATCCGGCGCCACAAGCCCCCCGGTGCGCGCCAAGGCCCACCACGCCGCCGTGATAATGGCCGGAAAGCGTCAGATCGGCTCCATATGATGCATAGGAGCTGCGGTAGGCAGGGTGATGCGCCAGCAGAATGCCGTAGCGCGCCGGATCCGGTTTTCCCAAGATGGTCCGTCAGTTCCGAAACTGGCAGCGGTCCGCGGTAAAAGCGGTTGTAATAGGTGCGGTCCATGGCATAGCCGTAGATCCGGACCGGACAGCCGCTGATGGTAAGATCCGCCGTCTCATTTTCCAGATAGCAGATTCCTGCCTTTTTCAGGCGCTCCCGGAGCTTTTCATACAGATCGCCGTACTGTTCCGGATACAGCTTCAGACGGTATTCGTGGTTTCCGCAGCCATAGATTACCTGGTATTCCTCCGCAAGACGTTCCGCGAAACTCAGACCCGGGTCGAGGTTCTCCCCCCGGCTTTGCCACAATCTGGTCCCCGCCGATGATGACAAGATCCGGAGCCGCCTCATCGATGACTGCCTTTAACACCGTGTTATCCGGGCCAAACTCCATATTGTGAAGATCACTGATAAACGCCAGACGAAAACCGTTTCCTTCCAGAAATTTTCCATTTGACGAAAGTTTGTAATAGGTCGTTGTAAATTTTCTCATACCGTTCATTATACTTGATTTTTCGGTGTATGACAACCCGTTTTCCCTGCTGTTTATAAGCCCAATGCCTGTTTTGCCAGCTGATCGGCTTTTTCGTTGTAGGTGACGCCGGTGTGGCCCTTTACTTTGCAGAAGCGGATCGCAACTTTGGCCAATGCCAGATCGTAAAAATTCCGGTAATCGATGGTTCCCTGTTTTTTTCGCCTGCCATTCTCTCGTACACCAGCTTGCGATTCCCTGGTAATCGTGATAGATGGCCAGCTCCGGAATATCATGTGTCAGGCAGTAAGCCATGGCCAGCTCTGCGCCCTTGATCTCGCCTGCTACATTCCGCATGGAGACGAGATCCGGGTCGCTGTAGTCTTCTGCAGATTCAGCTCTTTTCCGTCCAGGAGAGGACCACACGCAGGAGAACTTTCCGAGCGCATGCTGATAGCTCCATCCACGTATGCGACGGCGCTCCTGCCGACACCGGCGTATTCCGGGTCTTCGCATGGTTTTTCCGCCAGAATCAGGTGTTCCCAGTCCCAAGAAGAAGGATCGGGTGCTGCCGTGCTCTGTACTGCCTTTCGTTCCGGGGCAGCGAAATACGTTCCGATTGTTTCCCGCAGCAATGGTTCCAGCATTTTACCGCCGCCCAGAAAGGCCTCTGCCTCCTCCAGACGCTCAAATCCCTTGTAAATTGCGCCAGGATAACCGTGTACCTGCGCTTTGCACGCATCCCCATGTCCGGTAGATGCCCGGAACCTTTCCCTGTTTTACCGCATAGTAATTTTTCTTTGCCATGTTTTTCTCCTTTTCGCGCATGATACTCCGGCTTTATGCCGTCCCAAGAAAATATTGTTTCATCGTACATCCGAACAGGTCCCACATGCCGGCTCTTGCCACGTCTGCTCCATATAAAATCGCAACGGAACCAAGTTCCTCACCGTCTGCTTTGTAAACAACTCTTCCGGCACACTCGCCTTTCTGGATAGGGGCCTGCACCTCTTCCGGCAGTTCCATCGTTTTTTCCACTTCACCAATCACCGTCCCGCCCGTCGTAAGATAGCGGAATTCTTCCGCATATTCCAGTTCTGCCGTATCCTGCTTTCCGTAAACAACCGAAAGTTCCGGCAGGGGATCGCGTTCCCGGTCTATGTAGATGCTGCAGGACGAAAACCCATACTGGAACAGTGACGCTGCATCTGCAAACCGCACCTTGTAGTCCGGTGCTCCCATCACGACTGCCAGCATCGTCAGATCATTTTTCTTCGCCACTGCCGAGACGCAGTACTTCGCCTTCGAGGTGCTTCCTGTTTTCAGTCCCACACAGCCCTCATAGCCGCGGATCAGCTTATTTGTATTGGTGAGGGTGAATGGTTTGCTTCCCTTCTGTGTGACATGCGTAATCTCTTCCATCCAGATAGAGGAATAGTTCAGGATCTGCGGAAAGCGCTCAATCAGCTCCCGAGACATTTTCGCCACATCTGCCGCTGTCGTGTAATGGCCGTCGGAATCCGTAAGACCGCAGCAGTCCTCAAACTTCGTGTCGTTCATGCCGTAGTTCTTTTGCTTTCTGGTTCATCCGGCTGACAAACTCGCTTTCTGTCCCCGCAATATGCTCTGCCATCGCTACAGATGCATCGTTTCCCGAAGCAACGACAATACACTTGATCATCGTCTCAACGGTCTGCTTTTCGCCCTCTTCCAGAAAAACCTGGGACCCGCCCATACTTCTGGCGTGCGCACTCGTCGTCACTTCGTCGGTCAGCTGGAGCGTCCCTTTTTCGAGCTCTTCAAAAATCAGCAGCAGCGTCATGATTTTTGTGATGCTCGCCGGGCTTCGCTGTTCCGACGCATTTTTCTCGTACAGAACAGTTCCGGTCTGTGCCTCCATCAAAAGAACAGACGGCGAAGCCAGCCCAAGGTCCGTTGTCATCTCCGGTGCTGTCTCCTCCGTCTCTTCTGTTTTCTGTTCCGTTGTTTCGTTCTGCTGCTTGTCGGAAGATTCTCCATTCTGCTCTGCCGCAATCACTTTCAAGGGCGCTGCAAGAAGCGCCAGGATCATCAGCAGGCTCCAGACGATATTTCGTGTTCTTCTCTTCATATTCCCCCGAAACATCTGCTCTTTCTTCCCTACAGGCTATGCAGACGAACCGCAGAACTATGCTGTCTGTTCCGTTTACAGCAGCGGTGCCAGAAACTTCAGCGCACCGCGGAGTGCACGGACTGCAAAATTTTTCTTTCGACAGTAGTCCATATTGATCTGCTCACACTGTTCAAACGTGATCAGCGCATCCTCTTTTACCTGGCAACCGCACTGCTGCCGTACATCCAGACACCGCACTCAAAATGCAGGTACATGCTCCGGTAATCCATGTTGATCGTTCCGACCGTCGCAACTTCATCATCACAGACAAAGCTCTTGGAATGGATAAAGCCTGGCGTATACTGGTAAATCTGAACGCCGGATTCCAGCAGGATCTCGTAATTGGCCTGCGTCAGAATATAGACAATCTTCTTATCCGGGATGCCCGGCGTTACAATCCGCACATCGACTCCGCGCTTTGCCGCCATGCAGAGAGCGGTCAGCGTCTCGTTGTCCGGAATCAGATACGGGGTAAAAATATAAAGATATTTTTTCGCCTGTGAAATAATGTTCAGATAAACATGCTCGCCTACTGTCTCTCCATCCAGCGGGGAATCGCCGTACGGCTGCACAAAACCGTCTTTTTTTAAACGCTTCCTTGTGATAGATTTCCGGCCGGTATGATTCGAAATCGCATTCCATACCGGTGATTGTGCTCCACATCTGCAGAAACATCACCGTAAAACTCCATACCGCCTCACCATGCAGACAGATTCCGGAATCCTTCCAGTGGCCGAACCGCTCCTTGCGGTTAATGTATTCGTCCGCAAGATTAATGCCGCCCGTGAAAGCCGTATGACCGTCGATCACGGCAATTTTCCGGTGGTCACGGTTATTTAAAATGACATTCAGCACCGGTCGGAACTGATTGAACGCCGCGCACTTGATGCCCATCTGCTGCAGCGATTTATAATACTGATACGGCAGTGTCGTCACGCAGCCGAAATCATCGTAAATCAGCCGCACATCCACACCGGCGGCCGCTTTTTCCTTCAGAATCTCCAGCACCGTATCCCACAGATACCCCTCGCTGATGATGAAATATTCCATAAAAATGTAGTGTTCTGCCTTTTTGAGTTCCTCAATAAAGTGCTCAAACCATACATCTCCCAGCGGGTAATACTCTGTTTCTGTATTTTCATAAACAGGATAATGCGCATAATTGGTCAGATAGGAAGACTGCCCCGCTGCCAGGATATTTTCTTCCTCGAGCTTTTTACGCGTCTCTTCTTCCTCTCCAAGAACGCCTCCCTGCGAAAGCAGAACTGTATCGTAATGTGTACGGAATTTTCTTGCCACACTGGAATGGCCGAGAATGCCGTACAGGCAGATTCCGGTTACCGGAAGCGCCAGGATACAGACTGCCCACATCAGTTTGTAGCCGGGATTCATTTTCGGATTATTGATAATCGAAAGCACTGCAATCAGGGAAAGGATCGTGACCGCATAGTTGATGTAGACAGATTTTTCATTGAGCTGCATCACAATTCCGGCCAGCCAGCAAAATTCCAGAAGAAGTGCAACACCGATAATGACCATACGGCTGGTAAGCAGCTTCAGAATCTTTTTCACGATACGAAACAGCTTGTTTGCTATTTTGTACAAAATTCTCATTTGTCACCGCCTTGCTGTTTTGTCAAAACCTGCGACTTTAAGTTACAAGTATAAAAAAAATCCCCGGCAAAACAGATCGCCGGGGATTTTTTGCACATTAATTATACTTACGTTTTCTGGCAGCTTCAGATTTCTTTTTACGACGAACGCTTGGTTTCTCGTAATGCTCTCTTTTACGAATCTCCTGCTGAATGCCAGCTTTTGCACAGCTACGCTTAAATCTGCGTAAAGCGCTGTCCAACGTTTCGTTTTCTTTAACGATTACATTTGACATAGTCTCACACCTACCTCCCTCCAGTTGTAGATTGTGCATAATACAACTGTATGGGTATTTTTTGCACTGTTCTTATTATACCAGAAAAATCTCGTACGTCAACAAGTTTTTCATTTTTTTGCAAAATTTTTCCCTGCCGCCTGCCTGGCTCCTTTTTCTGCCCTGCAGGCGGCAGGATTTTGTGCTGTTTTTCCTGCTTATTGTTATGCGATCTGGCCTTCCAGTACCTCAGCAGCTTTTGCAACTGCTTCGTCGATCTTCTCCGGATTCTTTCCGCCGGCCTGTGCCATGTTCGGACGTCCACCGCCGCCGCCGCCGACAACGGCTGCCACTTCTTTGATCAGTTTTCCGGCATGTGCACCTTTCTTCATCGCATCATCGGTTACCATGGCAAGAAGGCTTACTTTACCGTCCTTTGCAGATGCCAGAACAACAACGCCGCTTCCCAGTTTTTCTTTCAGCTGGTCGCCAAGGTCACGCAGTCCGTTCATATCGACATCCGGTACGGATGCAGCGAGAAGTTTTACACCTTTGACTTCGGTTACTTTATCCATAACATCGCCGAGCGCTTCTTTTGCCAGTTTGCTCTTTAAGGACTCATTCTCTGCTTGGAGTGCTTTTGCCTCTGCCTGCAGATGAGCGATCTTCTCGAGGAGATCCGCCGGTGTTGTCTTTAAGAGAGCTGCTGCCTCATGCATTTTCTCTTCCTGTGCTTTATAGTATGCAGTAACAGACGGTCCTGTCAGAGCTTCGATTCTGCGGACACCTGCTGCAACGCCTGCCTCAGAAACAAGTTTGAACAGTCCGATTTCAGCGGTATTCTTTACATGGGTACCACCGCAGAGCTCTTTGGAGAAGTCTCCCATGGAAACGACACGTACTTTGTCGCCGTATTTCTCACCGAACAGAGCCATCGCGCCGGATTTCTTTGCTTCCTCAGTATCCATGATGTCGGTTACAACCGGGATCTGCTCCTGAATCTTTTCATTTACCAGATTCTCAACTTTTTCCAGTTCTTCCGGTGTCATAGCCTGGAAGTGGGCAAAGTCGAAACGGAGTCTGGTCGGGGTTACGAGAGAACCTTTCTGCTCTACGTGTGCACCGAGAACAGTCTTTAATGCCTTCTGCAGAAGGTGTGTTGCTGCTGTGGTTCTTTCTCGATATTTTTTCTTGCCTCTTCGTTGACCTGAAGTGTAACTTCCTCGCCGTTTGAAATCATACCGGATTTCATGACACCGACGTGGCCGTATTTTCCGCCGCGGAGTTTGATGGTATCTTCTACTTCGAATACACCATTTGCTCCTTTGATGATACCGCAGTCGCCTTCCTGACCGCCCATGGTAGCGTAGAACGGAGTTTTCTCTACGAAAATGGTTCCCTTCTGGCCTTCCATCAGAGATTCTGCAATCTCAGTCTCTGTCGTCAGAACGGTTACTTTGGAGGTATCCTCCAGATGATCGTATCCGGTAAACTCAGTTGTTACGGACGGGTCGATCTCATCGTAAACGGTTGCATCAGCACCCATGTAGTTTGTTACTTCACGGCTCGATCTTGCACGCTCTCTCTGCTCTTCCATTGCTGCATGGAAACCGTCCTCGTCGATGCCGTAGCCCTTCTCCTCGAGGATCTCTTTGGTCAGATCCAGCGGGAATCCGTAGGTATCGTACAGTTTGAATGCATCCTGTCCGTCCAGAACTTTTTTGCCTTCGCTCTGCATTTTTTCTTCGAGCTCGGAGAGGATATGAAGTCCCTGGTCGATGGTTTTGTTGAACTGGGTCTCCTCGTTGTTCAGAACGTTGAAGATGAAATCTTTTTTCTCTTCAAGTTCCGGATATCCGTCTTTGGAGCCTTCGATTACGCTTGCGGAAAGGCGGGCAAGGAACAGTCCGTCAATGCCAAGCAGACGGCCATGACGTGCTGCACGGCGGATCAGACGGCGCAGTACGTAGCCTCTTCCTTCGTTGGTCGGCATGATTCCATCGGAAATCATGAATGTTGCGGAACGGATATGGTCTGTGATAAGGCGGATGGAAACATCGGTCTCATGATCTTTATCATACTCTTTTCCGGAGATTTCGCATACTTTGTTGCGTAGTGCCTGAATGGTGTCGACATCGAAGATGGAATCTACATCCTGTACGACAACGGCCAGACGCTCAAGTCCCATACCGGTATCAATGTTCTTCTGGATCAGGTCGGTGTAGTGGCCCTCGCCGTCGTTGTTGAACTGGCTGAATACGTTGTTCCATACTTCCATGTAACGGTCACACTCGCAGCCAACGGTACATCCCGGTTTGCCGCAGCCGTATTTTTCTCCGCGGTCATAATAAATCTCAGAACACGGACCGCACGGACCTGCGCCATGCTCCCAGAAGTTGTCCTCTTTTCCAAAACGGAAAATACGGTCTGCCGGGATGCCGATCTCTTTGTTCCAGATATCAAATGCTTCATCATCGTCCTGATAGATGGATGGGTACAGACGATTCGGATCGAGCCCTACTACCTGTGTTAAAAACTCCCAGGACCATGCGATTGCTTCGTGTTTGAAATAATCACCGAAGGAAAAGTTTCCGAGCATCTCAAAGAAGGTGCCGTGACGGGCTGTTTTTCCTACATTTTCAATATCGCCGGTACGGATACATTTCTGGCATGTTGTTACTCTTCTTCTCGGCGGAATCTCTGCGCCTGTGAAGTAAGGTTTCAGCGGAGCCATACCGGAGTTGATCAGTAAAAGACTTTTATCGTTGTGTGGAATCAACGAAAAACTCTTCATAGCAAGATGTCCTTTGCTCTCGAAGAACTCAAGAAACATCTTTCGTAATTCGTTTACGCCATATTTTTCCATGACTGTTTGTCCTCCAAATAATTCAGTGTGTCCCGGAATTTCTTCCGGGAATCCATTCTTTTATAATAGCACACTTAATTATTTAACGCAAATTTTTTTGAAATTCTTCTTTCCTTTTTTCAGAACGATACCGTCCTCGCCGAAGGCTGCTTTTTCTACGGCATATTTCGGATCTGTGATTTTCTCACCGTCTACGGATACACCGCCCTGCTCTACGGCACGGCGTCCTTCGTTTCTGGTCTTTGCAAGCTCTGCTTTGACAAGAAGGGTTACGATATCGATTTTATCGTCCGTGAAATCCTCTGCAGAAAGTTCACTGGTCGGCATATGCTCGGAGCTTCCGGTAGAGAATACGGCACGTGCGCCTTCCTGCGCTTTCTTTGCTTCTTCCTCGCCGTGTACCATGGAGGTCAGCTCATAGGCCAGGATCTCTTTTGCCTCGTTCAGCTTGCTTCCTTCCCAGGAATCCATCTCGTCGATCTGCTCCAGCGGCAGGAAGGTCAGCATACGGATACATTTTAAGACGTCGGCATCGTCCACGTTTCTCCAGTACTGGTAGAAATCGAACGGGCTGGTCTTGTTCGGGTCAAGCCATACAGCGTTTCCTGCGGTTTTACCCATCTTCTTGCCCTGAGAGTCGGTCAGAAGGGTGATGGTCATTGCATAGGCATCTTTCCAAGTTTACGGCGGATCAGTTCGGTTCCTCCCAGCATGTTGGACCACTGGTCATCGCCGCCGAACTGCATATTGCAGCCGTATTTCTGGAACATGTGATAGAAGTCGTAGCTCTGCATAATCATATAGTTGAACTCCAGGAAGGAAAGACCTTTTTCCATACGCTGTTTGTAGCACTCTGCACGGAGCATGTTGTTGACGCTGAAGCATGCACCTACCTCACGGAGCAGTTCTACATAGTTCAGGTTCAGCAGCCAGTCTGCGTTGTTGAGCATCATAGCTTTTCCCTCGCCGAACTCGATGAAACGCTCCATCTGACGTTTGAAGCACTCTGCGTTGTGGTCGATCTCCTCGCGGGTCAGCATTTTTCTCATATCGGTTCTTCCGGACGGGTCACCGATCATGGTGGTGCCGCCGCCGATCAGGGCGATCGGTTTGTTTCCTGCCATCTGCATCCGTTTCATCAGGGTCAGTGCCATGAAGTGACCTGCGGTCAGACTGTCTGCGGTGCAGTCGAATCCGATATAGAACGTTGCTTTTCCATTGTTTACCAGGTCTCTGATTTCATCTTCGTCGGTTACCTGTGCCAGAAGGCCTCTGGCGATCAGTTCGTCATAAATCTGCATTTTGTTTTTCTCCTTTTTTCGGTTGACTTTCGGGTATGTGTTACCGTCTGGGACCAAAGTTTTTTATACAAAAAAGACTCCCGTCCTTTCCGATTCAAAGGACGAGAGCCCGTATCTCCCGTGTTACCACCTTACTTCACAGCTGTCTCACGGCAGCTGCCTTTGTCGGTATCCAAAACCTCTGAATACCCTGACGCTGTAACGTTCGTCTCTTACGTCGCAGCCTACTAAAAACGTGCATCATAGTTCGTTCTTCTGCCGCCCGTTTTATTCGGTGCGCAACTCCGGGATGTATTCGAATCGTACAGAACCTGCATGCGCCTCTCATCTGCCGGCTGCTTTCTGTCCGCGTTTTTGTACGTCTACTTGTTCCCTTCCAAGCCTTTTTCCATGTTCCATAGTATAAACGGTGATTCGAAATCTGTCAAGACTTCTGCTTTCCGTTTTTTCATCTATTTTTAATATCCGCGGTCCTGATCCATCATATACAGGAGTGCGTTGCAGATGCACGCCGCGATATTGCTGCCGCCTTTTCGTCCGCGTGCCACGATATACGGGATATTGGTCTGCATAATCAGTTCTTTGGACTGTACCACATTGACAAAGCCGACCGGAACTCCGATGATCAGCGCCGGTTTTATTTTTCCTTCCCCGATCAGTTCATAGAGGCGGACCAGTGCCGTCGGCGCATTTCCAACCGCAATAATCAGCTTTTTATCCAGCTCCGCCGCTTTTTCCATGCAGGCTGCCGCGCGGGTGCTTCCGGTTTCTTTTGCTCTTGCCGCAACATCTTCGTCTGACATAAAGCAGAGCGCTTCACCGCCGTGGCGCGCAAGCACCTTTTTGTTGATGCCGGATCTTGCCATCTGCGTATCCGTCACAATGCAGGCTCCCTCCCGGATCGCCTCGATGCCTTTTTGCCACCGCATGCTCCGAAAAGCAGAGATTATCCGCATAATCAAAATCCGCACTTGTGTGGATACACCGCTTTACAACCAGTTCCTGATCCTCTGGAAACGTTCTTCCGTTTAATTCTTCCGTGATAATTTCAAAGCTTCTCTTTTCAATCTCGTGCGGGCTTACCTGCTCCAGTTCTATCTTCATCTTTATGCCCCTTCTTCCAGAATTTGATAAATCTTCTTCATGTCGAGATGCTCGCGCAGCGCATCTGCGAGAATATCGTACTGTGTCTCTTTGAATGTCTGGTAATCGACACCGTGAATCTGCTCCATGGCAATTCCCTTATTCTTTGCAAGTGCTTCCACGATCCGCTCGGCAACTTCTTCTTTGTCGAAAATGCCGTGCACATACGTACCGTACACATTTCCTTTCTGTGCACCGTCCAGCTTATCCGAATCAGCACGGTTCTGATCATCGATGAACGTGAATGCTTCTGTTTCTTCTTTCCGCACCGTTTCTCCCATATGGATTTCATAGCCCTCAATCCGGGTTCCCTCGATCCCGGCAAGAACGCCTTCTGTTTTCCAAAAGCGCCCTCCGCGCGGGTTCTCGTCTTCTCACCGGCAAATACAGTATCCATCGGCAGGAGTCCCATTCCTTTGATCGTTCCGCCGGCTTCGACATGCAGCGGATCGCTCAGCGTATCTCCGAGCATCTGGAAGCCGCCGCAGACACCGAAAATTACTTTTCCGGCCGCAGCCGCCTTCAGTACGGCCGCTTCCAGACCATTCTGACGCATCCAGAGCAGATCCTCCATCGTGTTTTTCGTTCCCGGAAGCAGAATCATATCCGGATTTTTCAGTTCGGAGACAGAGCTTACGTAGCGGAGTGATACGCCTTCGATCCGCTCGAACGGGTTGAAATCGGTGAAGTTTGAAATACGCGGAAGACGGATGACCGCAAGGTCAATGAGACCGATCTCCTCTTTTCTGGTGAATCGCTCGGTCAGACTGTCCTCGTCTTCCACTTCGATGTGGAGATACGGCGCCACGCCGACCACCGGGATGTGTGTTTTTTCTTCCAGCATCACAACGCCCGGGTCCAGGATGGTTTTGTCCCCGCGGAATTTGTTGATAATCAGACCCTTGATGCGGTCGCGCTCATCCGGCTCTAAAAGCTCTACGGTACCGTAAAGCTGAGCAAAAACGCCGCCGCGGTCAATATCTCCGACGAGGAGCACCGGTGCATCCACAAGCTTTGCCATTCCCATATTGACGATATCATCGGCTTTCAGGTTGATCTCCGCCGGACTTCCGGCTCCCTCGATCACAATGATATCATACTGTTCTTCCAGTGCATGGTACGCTTTCATGATGTCCGGGATCAGCTCTTTTTTGTGGGAAAAATATTCCCGCGCACTCATGTTTCCCAGTACCTCACCGTTTACAATCACCTGCGAACCGGTGTCATTCGTCGGCTTTAACAGAATCGGGTTCATCAAAACGGACGGTTCGATCCCGGCCGCTTCCGCCTGCATGACCTGTGCACGTCCCATCTCAAGGCCTTCTCTCGTAATAAACGAATTCAGCGCCATATTCTGTGATTTGAACGGCGCCACACGGTATCCGTCCTGATGGAAAATCCGGCATAAGCCCGCCGCAAGCAGACTCTTTCCCGCATTTGACATCGTTCCCTGTATCATAATTACTTTCGCCATCGTTTTTCCTCCTAAAACCACTGCAGAATCTGTGAAACGGCTTCTGTCAGAATCTGGTTTTCTTCATGTGTGCGTACGGCTGCACGGTAATATCCGTCGGCAAGGCCCGGGTAGTTGGAACAGTCGCGGATCAGAATGCCGCCTTTTTCCAGCCGTGCGGCAAGTCCTTTCGGTCCCTCAAAGAACAGATAATTTGCACAGGAATCCCATACGGTAAGACCTGCTTTTTCCAGTTCTGCTTTCATCCAGGCGCGTTCTTTTCCGATCAGTTCCCGTGCTTCTTTGACGTAAGCATCCTCGTTCAGGCGGCAAGGCCTGCCATCTGCGCCGGAGTCGAAACATTCCACGACTGCATGCTGCGGCTGATCCGATCCAGCAGTTCCTCGTCGCTGCAGAGCAGATAGCCAAGACGCAGGCCAGGCATTGCGTAAATCTTTGTGAACGCACGCAGAATCAGCAGATTCGGATATTCGTCCAGTTTTCCCTGCATCGTCACTTTTTCCGGCTCCGGCAGAAATTCTATGAAACACTCATCCAGCACCAGATAGATGTTACGCTCCCGGCAGTTATCCAGGATCTTTAAAAGAAGCTCCTGCGGAATCGTAAGGCCGGTTGGATTATTTGGATTACATAAAAAAACAAGATCCAGATCGTCGGTCAGATCATCGCAGAAATCGTCCTGTAAAAGAAAGCCTTTTTCCTTTTGCAGCGGATACATACGGATAAAACACCCTGCCGCTGAAAGTGCTGCTTCATACTCTGCAAATCCCGGCGCTGCAATCAGCGCTTTTTTCGGGCGGAGAGCCTGTGTCAGGGCAAAAATAAGCTCCGCGGCGCCGTTTGCAAACAGGATATTTTCTTCTGGAAGCTGCTCCTTTTCCGACAGTGCCCGGGTCAGGTCCCGGCACAGTGCGTCAGGATACTGTTCCACCGATTCCGCGCTCTTTCTCACCGCCTCTTTCACACTTTCCGGAGCTCCAAGAGGATTGACATTCACAGAAAAATCGACTCTGCATTTTTTCGTGTAAATGTCTCCTCCATGTGGATTTTGTCTCATACCATATGCCTTCCTTTCTCTTTTCCGTTGTGTTTCTATCTTCTCTTTTTACAGAAATAAAAAGAGCGCGCGGATTCCCGCAAAGAACACCAGTCCGAGGAACGAGGTCAGATACATCAGATGATTTGCTCTTTTGATATCTTCCGCCTCGACCGGGCGGATGTCATCGCCGATCGTTGGTTTCTTTACGACTTTGCCGAAATACACGGCATCTCCGGCAAGCTGTACTTCCAGCGCCCCTGCCATAACTGCTTCTGTCTGCGCAGAATTTGGGCTGGCGTGGCAGTAACGGTCGCGTTTGTAAATTTTTTCTGCATTTTTCCAGTTCATGCGCTCGCATGCAGACGCAAGAATCATCAGCCATGCGCTGATTCTCGCCGGTATGTAATTGACGACATCGTCCAGTTTTGCCGCACACCGTCCAAAATACAGATATTTGTCATTTTTGTATCCCACCATGGAATCCATGGTATTGATGGACTTATACA